>Ga0209712_10000520_pt1 | contig 34163 bp, 33 predicted proteins | sample ArcOceMetagenome_FD_187443 | JGI IMG/M metagenome (GOLD analysis project Ga0209712, IMG submission 187443) | Marine eukaryotic phytoplankton communities from Arctic Ocean - Arctic Ocean - Greenland ARC118M Metagenome (SPAdes) (version 2) | ecosystem: Environmental > Aquatic > Marine > Oceanic...
CTTATAAATTATTGAGCACTAACTTTGCGATATTGTTTCCTGACAATCGCGACATTCAAAGCTTACGTGCCCAAGGGGCATGGGCATTAGTACACGGCATTTCATCACTATTAATTGATGGACACTTGGTGATCCCACAAGGCATGAGCATTAAAAGTTATTTATTGTCCTGCGCCATGACCAACCCAATGAAATAAGCCTGCACACCAACACCTCTTTTTACTCAAATCTAAAAACAAAAAAACCAAGGTGATTATTAAAATCACCTTGGCATCTGTAACATCAGATTAAAACAAATGTTAAACCTTCTTTTCTTTTTTAAGCCTCCCTATCAATACAAGATTTCTATATCGGTAGTAGGAAATGCCACACACGAATGCACCCAGCCAAAATCTTTATCTGATTTACGCAACAGTGATTCAGGTGGATTAAACACCTCTCCTTCCAATATTTTAACGCGGCATAAACTGCATTCACCCGAACGACAAGCATTCTCTACTGTGTAACCATTACGCTCTAAACTGTTTAATAATGGCTCGCCGGCTTTTGCCACAAACTGTCCGCGGCCTTTCACGGTAACTGTGATCTCATCTTGCTCGCTAACCACTTCAGGCCAGTTTTCTAAACAGCTTGGTTTTTTAGGTGGGCCGTTGCACTCAATGCGCATGCGTTTGTCTTCGACACCTAATGCTTTAAGTTGTCCAACACAAAAATCGTTAAAAGGCGTTGGGCCACAAATATAAAATGTTTTTTTGGTAACATCCCCGTCTAGCAGCTCTGTTAATAATTCTTTATTTAAGTGCCCTTTTAAACCCTCATAACCGTCAGTTGGTCGTGAGATCACTTCACTTAATTGAAAATTATCGTATTTATCGGCTAATTCACGAAAGGTATCCTGAAAGATCACATCGTTTTCATAGCTGTTGCCATACACCAAATGAAAGTTAACTTTATCACCGCGATTTCCATTTTTAGACATTTGGCTTTCAATCATGCTGCGAGCAGGAGCACCGCCAGAGCCGCCGGCCAAAAATACTAAATCATCTCCGTGGAATAACGGGTTGTGATAAAACGTGCCCATTGGGCTGGTGGCACTAAATGTTTGCCCCACTTCTACCTCTTCTCCCAATAAATAATTGGTAACAAAACCACCATCAACCAGCTTTACAGTTAGATCGTAATACTCACGCTGTGTTGGGCACGATGAAATGGCATAAGGACGCGCCGTATCAACCCCATTAATAGTGGTATACAAGTTAATGTACTGGCCTGCTTGAAACGGCGGTAATATTTGCCCTTTATTCACAGAGTCATTATTTACCAAACGAAATGTTTTAGTAGACGGTGTATCTTGAAAAATTTCAGAAACGGTTAAATGCAAACGCTTAGGGTGCAATTTTGCAATGTCTGCGGTGGTCTTGCCTTTTTGCTCACTAAAGTCTGTGCCCACTTGTTCACGGGCTTCTTTACGAGCAACGCCTTCAACAAAGCCGACAATATTATTTAATAGTTCATTTGAGTTAGGCATTTTCAACTCCTGCTTCTACTTGTGACGCTTGTTGAGCACGTTGTTTTTTGATCTTTTTCACAATGGCGTTTGCGGTAGAGTGACCCACCATATACGTAGGCTGGAAACCGCCCATGCCCTGCCAGCTACCCGCAATGTGCAAGCCTTCTACTTGGTCATAACGTTCACGGTGCAATGGGCCATCTTCAGGGTTTTGTTGGAAACCATAAATGGCACCGCCCGGGGTATTCAAATAACGCATCATGGTCAGTGGTGTGCCCACTTCTACTTCTTCAATGCTGTCACGGAAGCCTGGGAAAAATTCTTCCGCTTGATCTAATAAATTTTCAGCGAAGGCATATTTGGTTTCTGCGTATTTCTCAACCGGCACGTCTTCCCAAACACTGCCGTACTGCAAACACAGCAGTGAAATTTGGCTTTTACCAGGAGGTGCAAAACTTGGATCATCCACGTTGTAACAGGTCAGCATGGTGGCAACCGGTGGATTCATGGTTTTCATGGTATCGTGCATTAACTCTTCATCCATGGTGGTGGATAAAAAAGTAGAGGCGTTTTTAATACCAAGCTGTTCAGGAGTTTTATCCATACCTAGGTATAAACAAAAAGCCGATGTGCCTAAGTCACGAGACTTAAAGTCTTTAGAAATGCCTGGCGGCATAATATCGGTATCTAATAAGTCTGCGAAAGTAACGACCGTGCTGGCGTTCGAAATCACTTGGCCAGCAAAAATTTCTTCATCAAATTCAGTCACAACACTGGTGACTTTAGGTTTGGCACCAGACTGATCTGTTTTAATGGTATCTACCGCGCAGTTAAAACGCAGCTCACCACCGGCTTCTAAAAAGCTTTCTAGCAGCGCGCTTGATAAGGCTTGTGAGCCCCCTTTAATGTGCCAAGGTTTGAATACACCATAGGCATACAACATTACCGCAAGGTCACAAAAGTTCACGTCTTTTGGTGGCATACCAATGTAGCACCAGTACGCGGCTAATAAGGTTTTAATATGCTCACTTTCAAAGTGCTCATCCAACACTGTTTTAGCATCGCGTAAACCATGAGCCACATAGTTTTTGCAATTTTTGTTAAGCATTTCTTCAGAGTTCATTTTGCGCGCCATAGGTAAACCCATGAAACTTTCCATGGTTACTTGCTCGCATAATTTCAAGAAAGCTTTAATGCCTGTTTCTTCTTGCGGAAAGTTTTCAATTAGCACATCACGAATGCCGTTCCAGCTTGCAGGCAAGGTAATATCAAATTCATCTTTTACCGCCATGCGATACAGCTCGTGCTCTTGAACAAATTCAACTTTATCCATGACACCCAGATCGTTGAAAATTTTACGCATGATGAATGGGTTGTCTTCAGTGCCCAAACCACTTAACTGATGCAGCGCTACTTCAAATTCGAATTCGCCACGTACAAAGGATGTGGCGCAACCGCCTGGAATATTGTGGCGTTCTAAAAGCAGGGTTTTTGCACCCCCGCGTTGCAATGCTGTGGCTGCGGTTAAACCCGCATTACCTGCGCCAATGACAATGGCATCATAGTGATTGCTATCTTGTTCCATATTTTTCCCCGTTTATGTCTCTTGCTTAATGACGCTTATGTGCCGGTTATTACCCTAACTGGATAACTTTATGGTGTAAAGATTACATGTATACACTGTATAGTTTTGAGATGCAATGTTTAAACACCCCTAAACACTCAAGCGACACCCGTTATAAAAAGGCACTAAAAAGCCCATGAATTCAGCATTCATGGGCTTTATAGAAGGGTGAAGCGCTAGATATTAAGCGGCAGAAATAAACTGAGCCACGGCGTTTGCCACGCTGGCATCACGAATAATGCGTCGATGACCTAATCCCTCTGTAACCAATATCTGGCTTTTTGGGTGGGCCACTTTCAGCCTTTCAAGCGATGAAAACGGAATCTCTTTATCGTGCTGATCGTGAATCAATAACGACCTGGGCTGCAAACGCTCTAGGGTTTTGGCCACATCTAATTCATGGCGACTGCGCCCCACTTCGGCTTCAACCTGTTTAATAAACAGCGCACCGCAACGTTTAGGCAAGGCCAATATATTAATAAACCCTTCCAACCCATCGCTAATACACGCAGGACTTGAAACCAAAACACAGCTTGAAAACTTAGCTCCTTGATCCAAAGCAATGGCCACCGCTGCCGCCCCCATGGAATGCCCCACCACAGATGTGAACGGGCCCAATTCTTTTTGAGCTGCCAATATGGCGTCGGCAAAACTCACCGGGTTAGCTTTGTCCCCTAGACTTTTTCCGTGCAAAGGCGCGTCAATGGCAATCACTTGAAAACCCATTGCCAGCAGCGGCTCAAGAAAATGAAACATGTGTGAGCCGCGACTTTCCCAACCGTGCATGAGCAATATTTTTTGGTCGCTATGTCCCCAGCTTGTGGCCTTTAAACCATTAGCAAAATCTAGAGACTCAGCGTTTTTTTCAGCTTCGTATTCCCATTCTTTTTTGGGTGAGGCCCGCGGGGTTAAAAAAAGCTGCGCGGCATTTATTGCCATGGTGTTTGGAAACAAGCGCCCTAATATTTGAAACTTCAGTCTGAACAGAGTGAGTGCATTCATATAATATCTCCTTGTTTAACTTAGCTATATACATGTGTACACATGTATATAGCTAAAAATAAAGGCCAAAACCTCTCGGCTGACCTTTTGTTTATTGCGTACTACTGAGTGTCGCTGCTTTTTAACTTAATCAAAGCATCCGATGCCGCTAACAGCTGATCAAGCGCCTCATCCCCTAATATGTCCGATACTTGCTGCTGCGCCGCCTCCCAGCGTTTTTCAGCCTTTTTATAAAGGGTTTTGCCATCATCACTTAACGACACCAGCATGATGCGGCCATCTTCTGGACTGGGCTGACGCTCAATAAAGCCTTGTCGAATCAGCGGCTGTAGGCTGCGTGTTAAGGTGGCTTGATCCACTAATAACACCTGCTCTAGGGCTTTTTGCGAGGTGGATTTCATCAATTTAACCGCGCGCAGCACACTAAATTGAGTGATCTTAATGTCCAAATCTCTAAAGTGCGCATTATACAAACCTGTTAATACTCGGTCGGCTTGGCGCCATTTCAGGTTAAAACAAGGCTGCAGGGGCATATACGCACTCTCTTTAAATACTCACCCCCATTAAACATGTATACGCATTTAGTTTCAATGGCAATGCTAATTTAAACTGTTCCACTCAATATACAATGATGGTCCAGCCACAACCATTGACCACTTATTTTAGGGCGCTTTCACGGCTTAATAAGGTACAATGCGCAGAAAAATGAATGGCTAACTCTGTCGAGACCTCATGGATACTGTTTCATCTAAAGCTTTAATCGTCGAAGGCGGTGCCATGCGTGGCATTTTTGCCACTGGGCTATTGGATGAGTTTCTAGAGCAAAAATTTAACCCATTTAATTTTTACTGCGGGGTCAGTGCTGGCGCATTGAATTTATCTGCGTATTTAGCCGGCATGAAAGAGCGTAACTTACGGCTCTATACCGATTTTGCCACCCGACCTGAATTCATGAGTGTGCCGCGTTTTATTAAAGGCGGGCATTTATTGGATATGGACTGGTTATGGGAAATGATGGAACGCCACTTAAAACTGGACGCCGTGAAAGTGGCTCAGCATAAGTTTCATGTGGGGGTGACGGATATTCAAAAAGCCCAATTACTGTTTAAACAAGCCAAAGGGGAAACCCTTGAACAGCTATTAAAAGTCTCCTCTACTCTGCCTATTTTTTACCGAGGTTTTCCCAAGCTGCACGGCCAAGCCATGACAGACGGCGGCATCGCCGATGCTATTCCGGTGCGCCATGCCATTGAGCAAGGTGCCAAACGCATTATGGTCATGCGCTCACGCTTAAAAGAATACCAGCAAAAAACCAGCGTGTTCGATCACTTACTTGCCTATCGCTATCGCAAATACCCTGAGTTAGCGCTGTTATTTAAAACCCGAGCTCAGCGTTACAATGAAACCCTAGAGCTAATTCGCAACCCGCCATCCGGTGTTGAGATTCTAGAAGTCTGCCCACCGCCAACATTCAGTGTTAGCCGCTTAGACCGCAGCAAAGAAAACCTGCTAAAAAGCTATGACCTTGGCAAACAAGCGGCCAGTGGTGTCATGAGGCAATGGCACAATATGAATAATAAATAAGGCAATCCAAGCCAACTCTTCTATAAATATTTCTAACATTGCCAAAGCCTTATCTATACTCATTAAGTAGCATATTAGGAACTGGGCTAAATGAAAAAAACCTGCGTATTAGTGGTAGACGATAGCCCAATCAATCAAATGATTATGACTGAGCTACTAGAGGCCATGAACCTCAGTGTCCATACCGCTGATAACGGCCAAGAAGCCATCGACTGCATTAAAAAAGAAGAATACGACATTGTATTTATGGACTTAGAAATGCCCATCATGGATGGCCATGAGGCCGTGGTGCACATTCGACAAACCCTTAAAGTTTATAATCCTATTATTGCCCTTACCGCACACGATAAAGGCAGTATTACAAAAACCTTACGCCAAGAAGGGTTTAGTGGCTTTCTTAAAAAGCCGGTTTCCGATAAAGAATTAAGCAATTTGGTGAATTCCATTTGCCCGCCATCTTAAATGCAGCTCTGCATCTAATTAAGGTTTATAAGTGGCTTTAAGCCAACAAAAAAATCCCAGCCTAAGCTGGGATTTTTTATGCCTCACATTACGCCGCTGCTGACGCTGGCTTTTTAACCTGTTTATCGCTGGCCAATGGCGATCGAATTAAATAATCAAATGCACCCAGGCTGGCTTTTGCCCCTTCTCCCATGGCAATGATAATTTGTTTGAAAGGCACTGTGGTTACATCCCCTGCCGCAAACACCCCTCCCATAGTTGTATTGCCATACACGCCAATCTCAATTTCACCGCGAGGGCTTAAATCAATTTGACTGTCCTTCAACCATTCGGTGTTGGGCACCAAACCAATTTGTACAAAGATACCGGCTACATCCAACTGTTTTGTTTCATTGCTTTCACGGTCTATGTATTTCAAACCTTCAACCCGTGTGCCATCGCCAATCACTTCTGTGGTTTGCGCCATTTTAATGATGTGGACATTTGGCAAGCTGTTGGCTTTGTTGATTAGTACTTGGTCCGCTCGCAATGTGTCAGAAAATTCCAACACAGTCACATGCTCAACAATACCCGCTAAATCAATGGCCGCTTCAATGCCTGAGTTACCGCCGCCAATCACCGCTGTGCGCTTGCCTTTAAATAACGGGCCGTCACAGTGTGGGCAGTACGCCACGCCTTTATTGCGGTATGTGTGTTCGCCCGGCACATTCATTTCTCTCCAACGTGCGCCGGTAGAAACAATCACACTGCGGCTGGTTAGCTGCGCACCGTTTTCCAAAGTAATGTGTACTAAACCGTCTTCGCTTTCTTCGGCACCTACAATGTTTGCTGCACGCTGGCCATCCATAATGTCCACGTTATATTCTTTAACGTGCTCTTCTAAACTGGCCGCCAACTTAGGACCCTGCGTGGCTTTTACTGAAATAAAGTTTTCAATGGCCATGGTATCCATCACCTGCCCACCAAAACGGTCCGCCACCACACCTGTGCGAATGCCTTTACGCGCTGCATAAATAGCCGCGGCTGCGCCCGCTGGACCACCACCTACTACTAAAACATCGTAGTTTTCTTTATTGGCTAAAGCTTTGGCTTCTTTTTCTGCCACTTTTTTAGCCGCTTCCGGGTCCAATTTTTTAACCAGTTTTTCTAAAATGTCACCTAATGAAATACGCCCTTGAGCAAATACTTCACCATTAATGTACACGCTTGGCACCGCCATGATATTTCGATCAGCCACTTCTTGCTGAAACGCTGCGCCGTCAATCATATTGGTTTTAATTTTAGGGTTAATGGCCGCCATCATATTAAATGCTTGAACCACATCCGGACAGTTTTGGCAGCTTAACGAAATAAATATTTCTACGTTTAAGTCATCGTCCAAAGCGGCAATTTGTTCGATCACATCAGATTCAATTTTCATTGGGTGGCCACCACTGTGTAACAGTGCCAACACCAAAGAGGTAAATTCGTGGCCCATTGGCAATCCGGCAAAACCAATGGCCGTTTTTTTGGTTGGATTAACCACTTGCATAATCGGCTTACGTTCACTGGCCGATTGATCTTGAAAGACTTTTACTTTGTGGTTTAACGCTGCAATGTCATTTGCAAGCGACAAAAGTTTGTTGGCGGTATCACTGTCATCGAGGCTTAAAACAAGATGCACATCGCTCTTTAAATTTTCTAAATACGCTTTTAACTGAGTTTTCATTGATTGATCTAACATGGTGATACCCTTTCTTTTTGGTCAACGTAAAAGACCTACGCCAACACGAAAATAAATGTTGTTCTCTCCTAATATTGGAGGCTTGTTTTTAAACGTATGCCTAACACCATGTGTCAGACTTTGTACTTGTATTCTTCTAAGTAAAATGGGCGAAATGGAGACGTTTAAATCATAATTTCCATATCGCCCACTTTGACTTTTCTAGGTCTAACAATTAGCCAATGGCTAATATCAAAACTAGATTTTGCCTACTAGATCCAAAGAAGGAGCCAGTGTTTCTTCGCCTTCTTTCCATTTAGCTGGGCAAACTTCACCTGGGTGGCTTGCAACATACTGAGCCGCTTTCACTTTACGCATTAGGTCTTCAGCATCACGGCCAATGCCTTCTGCTGTGATTTCCATTGCTTGAATGATGCCTTCTGGATCAACAAGGAAGGTTGCACGGTCTGCAAGGCCTTGGCCTTCACGCATCACACCAAAGTTGTTTGTGATGGCGCCAGTTTGGTCACCCAACATGTAATAGTTAATTTTGCCAATGGTCTCAGAGCTGTCGTGCCATGCTTTGTGAGTGAAGTGTGTATCCGTTGATACGCTGTACACTTCAACGCCTAGGTCTTTAAGTTGTGCGTAATGATCCGCTAGATCGCCCAGTTCCGTAGGACATACAAAGGTGAAATCCGCTGGGTAGAAAAAGAATACCGCCCACTTACCTTTTACGTCTTTCTCAGAAACGTCTACAAATTGGCCTTCTTTAAAAGCCGTTGCGTTAAATGGTTTGATTTCAGTGTTGATCATGTTGTTACCCTATTGTTTATCAAAGTGTGTACTTGATGTGTGACTCGTGTTCCGAATCCATGAGATGCATTATGAGGGGGATCACCATATATGTTAAATTTATAGTTTTTATTACGCTGATAGTTTTTAACTATAACAAGAGAAGCCTAAATTAGTGCGAACCATGAGCCGAAAGCATCATATCCATAGGGCTACTTGTCCCTGCAAAGTGCTCACCTAAAACATGCGTGTAGATTTGAGTCGTCGTCACATCACTATGTGTCCAGCAGAGTCGCTCGTTTACATCCATGCAACCGCGACACTTGTTCGTCCTGACAAGATCTTGTACCGTACAAATATCCGACCTGAACTTAATAACTGGGTTGTGAATGAGTGTCTAAAGGTATGGAATGTATTATAAAAATTAAGCCCTTACATAGACACGAATGTTTTAGGAAGACGCAAAAAAGGGAGCGTATATTTGCTTCAGCGCATTACATATTACATGATACGGGGCTTACAGAAATTAACCGGGCAAACACGCCCTATAAAACACGTCACGCGACCGTATATTTAAATAACTGGTCGGGCGACATAGAGTAAACTGTTAGATTTCTAAATTACAGTGATCCCATGGAGTCGGGTATATATGAAAATTGGAGTTATCTTTTACTCAAAAACAGATGTGACAGGAACATTAGCTACATCTTTGATAAATGGTCTTAGTGCTTCTGGCCAAGCCACGATTATTAAACATCAAATTAAAGGTGGTGAAATTGTCGAGGGGCGATTTACAAACCTAGAAATCATCAAAAAACTATCTTCATGTGATGCAATTATATTTGGAACGCCAACATATATGGGCGGTGTTTCGGCGCAATTTAAAGCCTTTGCTGATGCCACAAGTGAGCTTTGGTGCGAACAAGAGTGGTCAGGTAAACTTGCAGCGGGCTTTACTTGTGGTAGTGCAATGAATGGAGATCAAACAGGTACTCTTCAATACCTTGTAACCCTGTCAAATCAGCATGGTATGTTATGGGTTGGCCTAGATTCAGCGCAAGGATATAAAGACCATGGCATTAACCGTTTGGGTTGCCAGCTCGGAATTGTCGCGCACTCACCAGATGGTAACGCTAATAAAACCGACCTTGAAACTGCTTATTACCTCGGTAATCGAGTTTTTGAACAGGTCCTACGTATGAACCCAAAATCTAACAAGTCAAGCCAGCAAGCTGCGCCTCTGCTTGAGGCGCTAGCTACAGAGCAATAAAATGGAATTTATAGTCGATAACATCCATAACCTAAACATCATGGATGATGAAATTTTCACCCTATTATCACAGGTTTATGTGCAAGCTGGCTTTGCCTCTGCGCAGGTGGCTAAAACAGTATTTGATCCCACCAAGGTAAAAGCAAGAGGCGTTCTGTTTGCGGCTCAGGAGAAAGCTAAACCCGGATTGTCTGGCATGGTGATTGTGGTGCCACCAGAATCAAACGCCACCGTGCGGGCAAACGAAAATGAGTGTGAAATGCATTTATTGGGTGTTCACCCCAACTATAGAGGCCACGGCCTTGGGCGTCAGCTGGTGATGAAGGCCATTCAGTTTGCAACACAACATAATTGGGCAAAAATGATTCTATGGACTCAAAAGCCAATGATAGAAGCCCAAAGCCTGTATGAGTCAACCGGCTTTGTTAGAACCGGTGAAATGACTAAAAATGGCATTGATTTTTTTGTGTATGAAAGAACATGCGCATCTTAAAACATCTTTTAATACAGCATAAACGTTACAGTATTAAAAAGGCGCATAGCAATCCTGCTTAACATTGGACACACATACTAACGTGTGACTATTGATTAATTAGGCGGATTTTTATCATGATCAATACTGAACATGGGCATGTTCAAATTCCAAAAAATAGCCGCAAAGCGAAATAGTGCTACCACGCTAATACCTATGTAAGTTGCGTACTCGCTTAACAAACCCAGTTTTTGTAATAACACATAGGTCACCGCTCCAGTTAAAGCGGCAACGGAATACAAAGGCTCTGTAGAGCGAAATAGATGGGGGATTTCGCCAGTGAGCACATCTCGAATCACACCCCCTGCGACCCCGGTTAATACCGCCATCACGATCACAATTAAATTAGACACGCCATGAGCTTCAGCCACCTGCGCCCCTAAAATAGTAAATAACGCCAAACCTAAAGCATCGGCATACATGATTAAATTAAAAGGTGGTCGGAAAAACCGAACATGTAAAATGGTTAAAAACGATGCACTAATAATAACCCAAAGATAAGTGGGGTCCTGTATCCAAAAAACCATTTCTCGATTCAGCAATACATCTCGAAGCGTGCCACCACCAATGGCGGTTACTGTGGCTAGAAACACCACTCCAACCCAGTCTAGTTGTTTGCGGCCAGCGGCTAACGCACCACTCATGGCAAAAACAGCCACACCGATTAAATCAAGATAATAAAATGACATATACAAACACTGTTTTAAAAAAGATTAGTCAAGCCATTTAAGCTCAATGATGGTTGTGAATCCAGTGTTGCTGCATCTATTACCAAGATACACTTACGCAACCTCTAATACCCTAAACTGCCTTTTCCGCTAGCACCCTATGGATTTCTCATCTTTTTCAGGTAATTAATAGGGAAATCAGGTTTTAAGATTCGAATAATGAAAAAGTGACATAGTGTTTTTTTATCAGAAATCAAAAAACATTAACATTCTACTCGTGCCACTTTTCTGTATAGTAGAGCAAATATTTTACGAAAAACTATTAAAGTACTTTTTAATACTACACAAGACGTGTGACACTAATAACAAAGGATGTAACATGAATAAAATTATTGGTCTGATAATCGTTGCGGTGATCGCATACTTATTTGTAATAAAAGACGGCTCTCCTGATACCGTTTCTTTGAACGGTCAAACATACGGCCCAAAAATACTTGAAAAAAGTAACGACAGTAACAGCACCCTTTATAGGTACATGAACAAGTCTGTTGACAACAATGATTATGTATTAATTCTTTACCCTGACAGCGATACCGGTGGACTAGACTCATGGTCTGACTTGTTTTCTCGTCACTTCAGCTCTCAAGGCTTTTCTGTTGAAAAATCTGGCTACAATAAAATAGGTACTAAGGATAACTCTAAGATCTACATGGTGCCCCTTTATACCAAAGAAGTTCTGGCAATCTATGTTCTTGAAAACACTGATAACACAAATATGCCAAAGGGCTATCGTGCCTTCGATATTATTAATAACATCCAGTTTAACTAATCGCTCTCTAAGCATTTACCCGTTTATACAGGTAAATGCTTAAAGCTATAACTATGACCTACCAAGAATTCAATACGTTCTGTCAATCCTTAACCGCCACCAGCTATGTTATGCAATGGGGAAACTCCCACGTATGGAAAGTAGGCGGGAAAGTATTTGCCATTGGTGGCTGGCAGGATAATGACAAGGCCGCGTTTACCTTTAAAACCTGCGAACTGGATTTTGATTTTTTAAAAGAAACAGAAGGCTACAGGCCCGCCCCCTACTTTGCTAATCGTGGCATGAAGTGGATCCAGCAGTGTGATGGCACAAAAAACATGGATGACGACCTTAAATATTACCTAAGCCAGTCTCATAAAATCGTCTCCCTTGGGCTCAGTAAAAGCAAACAAAAAGAGCTTGGCCTAAACCAAGACTAAGCCGTTTTTTTGCCCGCGCACATTCCTTTATTATAAATCACTGGCATTTTTCCCTGCCATGTTTGCCATAACGCCTTAGCTAATATCAGCTCACTCATAAAGTTCGCTACATTGATGCGACTGGTACTGCCCGCTGCAAAAATAGCACTGCCTGTGGGTGAAACATGCAAGGTATATGGGCTCACGTGCTCGTCATCAATTAAACCATCAGGGCGCACCGCCACCCATTCTAATAACGGGTTATTGTTTTGTCGGATACGTAAGTAGTTTGCCGCGCGTTCGTTATCTAAATGGGGCGGTAATAAAAAACGCAGTAACCACAGCACGGCATGCTGAGCTATGGATACCGGCTCGGCTTGATCAAGGTTACGATTGCCTGTGGTGTTCATTAGGACTAAGCGCAAGGGCTGCTTTCGATCAGGCGTGAGTGATTCACATATGCGCGTGATACTGTCCCTTACTAACATTCGTGGAGCGCCATAAATACCGCGCCACGTTAAGTTATGACCCAAACAACTCAGCACACAGTCACAATCAGCAAGCAATACAACAAGGCGCTGCGGATCAATGCTTAGGGCTGTCTCTTCAATAACCTCTAACCCCACCTGCGGTGTTACCCCTGATGCTTGGCGCACTAACAGCACCACTTGCTTGCCTTGTGATAATAATTGCTGCACAAGCAACTGCCCTGTGGCCCCTGTCCCACCCAATACCAATGCCTTCATAGTGCCCTTGCCTCCCGGTTAAAACGCCAATATTCATAATTAACCTGAGTATAAACATGCAAATAGGTTTGAATACCCACCAAAAACACATACTATTTATTCACATATGAATAGGTTATCTATATGAATTGGCAGCATACTCAGTTTGATTGGAACCGTGCCCGCGCATTTTTAGCCGTGGCCCAAGAGGGTTCACTGACGGCGGCTGGTCGCGCATTAGGCATGAGCCAGCCCACACTGGGGCGGCAAATTTCAAGCCTTGAACACGAGCTAAACCTTATTTTGTTTGAGCGTGTAGGCAAAGGTTTGATGCTCACAGACGCGGGTCAGCACCTGTATCAGTACGTAGAAAAAATGGCTGAGGCAGCCAATGACTTTGCCCTAGCTGCTCAAGGGCAAAACAATGACGTTGTAGGTGAGGTATGTATTTCACTGACCGAATTTGATGCCTTTTTTAAACTGCCCCAGTGCGTTGAAACCTTAAGACAGGTCGCCCCAAACATTCAATTGGAGGTGCTGGTTTCAAATGATATAAGTGATTTAAAACGACGAGAAGCGGACATAGCCATTCGTTATCAGCGCCCCACACAGCCCGATTTAATCATCAAAAAAATTGGCACTGAACAGGCCTTTTTATATGGCCATGAGGATTACGTTAACCACTTTAAGCAAGCCCCTATCGAAAAAGCGGCCGAGTTAAACTTAATTGGCTTTGATCAAAGCTCGCAAATGCAAGATTATTTAGAGCAACTGGGCTGGCCCATTAATCAAAAGCAATTTGTCACCTTATGCAAAAACCAAATGGTGCAGTTGCAGTTAATGCGTCAGGGCATTGGGGTTGGCTTTTTACCTGACCATATTGCAAAGCGCTACCCAGAGTTAAAACCGGTCTTTCCCCATGCTTTTGATCCCATTGAACTTGAGATTTGGCTGGTTTGCCATACAGAGCTACACACCAACAAAAAGGTACGTGTGGTATTTGATTGTTTGGCGGAACATTTTGCCATGTAAGCTCTATTTAAAAATCAGTGCAGCGGGCCAAAAAAACGCTTATTTATGCTATTATGCGGCCCATATTAACACTTCATTTCTATGACCAAAGCCCTGTTGTATGCGTCTTGATAAATACATTTGTAAAAGCACAAAGCTTACCACCGAGCAGGCCGTTGAGTTTATTCAAAACGGTCACGCCTGCATTAATGGTGAAACGTGTTTATTTGAAGCCAGACAAGTGCATGAAAACAATGTGGTGCGACTGCACGGTGACATACTCACTGCCCGCCCATTTCGCTACATCATGCTGCACAAACCCATGGGCTATATTTGTTCTAATAAAGATGAACGCCACCCTTCTTTATTTAATATTTTAGACATCGATAACATTAACGTGCTGCACATTGTTGGCCGTTTAGATGTGGATACAACCGGCTTGGTATTAATCAGTGATGATGGCCGCTGGTCTTACAATATCACCCACCCGGGCCAAGACTGCAGCAAGCTTTATCGTGTGGGCTTATCTAAACCCATTTGTGAAAGTGTGATTGATACCTTTAAAGACGGTGTCATGTTGCAAGGCTCTAAAGAATTAACCCTGCCAGCCAAACTGACCATCATACAAGAAAAAGACGTGCGCTTAAGCATTACCCAAGGAAAGTATCATCAAGTTAAGCGCATGTTTAAAGCGGTGGGAAATCGTGTAAATACATTACACCGAGAACAAATTGGCAGTGTGCGTTTAGATGTTGAAGAAGGACAATGGCGTCACCTAACGGAACAAGAAGTCCAGTCTTTCGCATTAAATAACGAATAGAATAGCTGGCATTAACAAAGCGCTAAAACTCTACCCTGTGCCCTTTTTTAAACAGCTGCCATTCTTGTGCAGAAAATTGATACCAGTGTTCATTATTGGTTAATGGCTGCGTCGCAATCACTGTGACCACATCATGGGCGGTGGTTTCCTGTTTAAAGTCTACTGTTACCTCTGCATCAATCAGCTTTGCCTGACCAAAAGGCGCCCGACGAGTAATGACATGCAAGTTATTTGAGCAATAGGCAAATAAACACTCGCCATCACTGAGTATTAAATTAAACACCCCCAGCTCATCTATTTGTTCACATAAACGTGCTAAAAATGGATACAACTCGGCTGGGCTTGGCTGCTGCCCTAGGAACTGTTCATGCATTTTATCCAACAGCCAGCAAAAGGCGTGCTCACTGTCGGTATCCCCCACTGGAATATGCAAACTAACAGGCAATTTATTTTTAAAATCAGCAAGCTGACCGTTATGGGCGTACGTCCAGTTTTTACCCCATAACTGACGGGTAAATGGGTGAGTATTCTCTAAGCACACCTCACCAGAATTAGCCTGACGAATATGGCAAATAACCGATTCACTTTTAATGGGGTAGCTTTGCACTAATTGTGCAATTTTAGATTGGGCGCTGGGCTGTGGGTCTTTAAAGCTGCGACAGCCTTTGCCCTCATAAAACGTAATGCCCCAGCCGTCTTTATGGGGGCCGGTGTTGCCACCGCGCTGCATCAACCCTGAAAAGCTAAAGCAAATATCAGTGGGTACATTGGCGCTCATGGCCAGTAATTCGCACATGCTGGTGTTATATCCTATATTTGCAAAAACAAGCATGAGTATAGCCACTTAATACTCATTAAGCAGTGGTATAAAGCCATTAAGTAATTGCATACAGATATGGATCAAACCTATTATGTTTTAACCCCGCGCACTGCATGTTTTGGCTGTGGTGCCGTGGGTTACTGGGTTTGTTTATATGAACACCATTTTATACAAGGAGCCCACATGATTAGTTGTGGTGATTACGATTACATTGAAATCGCGTGTATGCATGCCTATGTTATTGAACTGCATCTTCTTAATGGCAGCATCATTAGCGGAAAGGCCTTAGATACTCAGCGTAATCCGCTTAAACAAGAATGCATTAAAATACACAGCCAAGGCAGTGACATGCTTGTGGTACTGGATGATGTAAAGTCCATGACGGTACAGACTAAAAACCCAAGTTTCAGCCATGTTAATTTCACAACAAAAACTTGATCTATAAATCCCTGTATAACGTATCAATACTCGTATTCACAATATGAAGCCAGGTTATGAATCAGATCAATCCTAAAAAGCTAACGCTAAGTAAATGGACAGCGGTTAAACCAAAGAATAAAGAGAAACACTTTATCGTCAGCAAGGTAAAGTTTGATGAAGAAAACAATGTGAGCCTGTGTTTGATTGAAGCCGTAATGAGCCACACAGAACGTCCCATAAATTGGAAAGAGCTAAAGGATAGCTCAAACTGGAAACAAGGCTGGGTTTAACAATACTGTCGAGTAAAAAATGATTGCTGGGAGCATTAATGCTCAACATCACTTTTTAAAATACAGGCTTGCCCCATTCTTTTTTTAAAGCGCCATTTAGCAAAGTGCATATAACACCATTGCAACACACCTGTTAAGCGTAAACGTAAAATGCATGCGGCAAGCCATTGGTATCGGTCAATGTTTTGCCAAATACTAATAAAATTACCCACGCCTTTTATAATCTCACCGTTTTTATTAATACCGTGCAATACCGCCATAGCATCCATGTATTCAATACTATGAACGTGCAACGTTTGTGGGTTTTTAAATATATCCACCCATTCAATGGCCCCGTCTTTATCAAGGCTTTGATAGTGGTAAATTTCTTTTTGGCATAAGCCGCAGCCGCCGTCATAAAAAATACGTGGTTTCATACTTTCCTCCTGGTGTTTATACGGCATTCAAATAGCGATTAGATCACTGTGATCACAATTCGTTAAAGCACCGTATAAACATTATCAACCAAGAGGACTCACATTATGAGCTGGTTACTGCATCAAAACACACCTGTGAACATAGCGGTTTTTGGCGCAAGTTCAGGCATAGCGCAAGGTGTTATCCGCTGTATTTTAGATACCCTAAAACACGTGAACTTGCACTGCATAAGCCGTGAAACGCCCCATCAAAAGTATAAAACTTCAGCGCAACAAGTCATAACAGCACATCACGTTAAGGGCTACCATGACGCTTCGCTCAAGGCACTTACCAGTAAGCTTAAGGATACAAAATTTGATCTGGTTTTTATTGCCACAGGAGTATTACACGATTCAGATATCCAACCGGAAAAGCGCATAAAAGACATCACGCAACATAGCTTTGAAGCAATCATGAGCACCAATGCCCTAGTCCCCATCATGATCGCAAAACATATGCTCGGGCTTATGAAAAAAAATACTCCCGCAGCTATTTGCGCACTTGGTGCTCGGGTTGGCAGCATTAACGATAACCGCTTAGGCGGATGGTACAGTTATCGCGCCAGCAAGGCCGCACTGGTTATGATGTTAAAAACACTCGCCATAGAAACGCACCGAACCCTTCCAGACTTAAGAGTGTGTGCCATTCACCCTGGCACCGTTGATACAAATTTATCCCAGCCATTCCAAGCCAATGTTGAACCCCATAAACTGTTTTCAAAAGCATTAGCTGGCCAGCAAATTATTAATGTAATAGATTCACTAAGTATGAAACACAGTGGCCAGCAGTTAGCCTGGGATGGATCCGTTGTGCCCTATTAGTTTTAACAAACTGCATACATGCAACGCCGCGTAATGGGACAGTTTAATCCATTTGATTTCTGAACTAGCCGCCACCATCTATTGTCAGCTAGACTGATCAATAAATTATTTAAGGTATTACACATGTCTGACCCAACGTATACACCACCAAAAGTTTGGCAATGGGACCAAGGCAATGGCGGAAAATTCGCCAACATCAATCGCCCAATATCCGGTGCCACCCATCAAAAAGTATTACCTAAAGGCAAGCACCCTTTTCAGCTGTATTCGTTAGCCACACCTAACGGTGTGAAAGTCACCGTCATGTTTGAAGAACTAATTGAGCTAGGCATCCAACAAGCCGAATACGACGCCTACATGGTTAACATTATGGAGGGGGAGCAGTTTGGTAATGAGTTTGTAGAAATCAATCCAAATTCAAAAATACCCGCTCTGTTGGATATGAGCACCACTCCCCCCACTCGTTTATTTGAATCCGGTTCGATTCTTTTATATTTAGCTGAAAAATTTGATGCCTTTATTCCGAAAGACGCGGCACAGCGTGCCGAATGTTTATCTTGGTTATTCTGGCAAATGGGCAGTGCCCCTATGTTAGGCGGTGGCTTTGGGCACTTTTATGCTTACGCCCCTGAAAAATACCAATACCCTATTGATCGCTACACCATGGAAATTAAACGCCAGCTTGATGTATTAGATAAACAATTGGCAAATAATAAGTTTATCGCCGGTAACGAATACACCATTGCGGACATGGCTATTTGGCCTTGGTACGGCGCACTGGTGAAGAATGAAGTTTATGAGGCCGCCGAATTTATTGAAGCCCATACCTATACACACGTTTTACGATGGGCCGATGAGATTGCACAACGCCCAGGGGTTAAACGCGGCGGCATGGTTAATAAAGCTTGGGGGGATGAAAGCGGGCAATTGATTGAGCGCCACAGCGCAGCTGACTTTAATAAATAATTTTCTATTAAAAGAAATGCTTTAAATCAACAAACTAATGAACATAAAAAAACCTCACAGGGTTAACCCTGTGAGGTTTTTTTATTATTCACTCTTTTTATGCAAACGTATTTAACAACCAGCCAATTAATAACACTTGCGGCACCGTAATGAGCGGCAATAACAGCGCTATATGCCAACTTTTCATGGTGTCTTTAATGGACATAATCTCAGTGTAATCCGTGGCGGCACCGGCCATTAAAAAGGTAAAACCATTGCCTGGGGCATGTGCACGGGTGACTAAATCCGCAGCAATGGGCGTTGAGCCTTCACTGCATACTTCTATGATCGTGGCGGCCAACAACGTTAAAAATAAACCGCTTACCGTGGCGCCAAACCAGGTGGAAAAAATATCCATGGGCACAAAGGCACGTAAAAACGCCACCAGCACCACACCAAACATAATCCAACGGATCACCATTTTACCGCCCTTTATGCCATCAATGACCATGGCTAACGTGGCTTTACCTGAATAGTCCGCGTGTTTTGCCAAAGTTTTTAAAGCTGGGCGTAGTTGGAAATCCTCCGGTACCGCCTCTTTATTTGGGTTCATGGGTACACGGCCACTTTCTTCTAAATAGTCGAAAATCATGCCACTGACCCACGCAATCACCATGGAAAAAACAATGAACGCCAAGGTTAAAGGCACGCCAATTAAACCAAACAAAATAAGCGTTAAGGTAAATGAGTTCCAAGGGCTAGCGATTAAAAATGCCATCACCTGACCCAAACTGGCACCACGCTCATAAAGTTTCATGGCCACCATTAAAATGCCGTGGTTGCATAAATCCAACATTAAACCGGCCATGGTGGCGCGAAAAATACCGCGCTTAGTATGGCCAGGGCCTAATACTCGAATCACCACTTCACGGGGAATACGATTCAACCAACCCACCAATACCACACCCAAAACAATGCCCCACCACATGGCGTTAAACATTTCATAGGTGGTATGGCTCATGGTCATTAACCAAGCCGGTAAATCTTGATTATGGCTTTGCATTAAGCCGTCCATGTCTATTTCATTAAAGCCATGTAAAAACACGTATAAACCGTAAGCCAGCACCACAAAAATACTGCTGCCCCACATGATCCAATCTATTTTATTGGCGGAACTCTCCGTGGCACAGCAACCACCTGCGTCAGCTTTGTCATCCACATGGCAGCTATCCGTATTATCTGTGTGCTCGGCTTTTGCCGATGAACAGCAAGATGCTGATTTTTTTATTTTTGACTCTGTTACTTTTGCTTGTTTCTTGTGTGATTGATCCGCCTCGGAATCACAACAACTGTTTGAAGTTGGCGCATTTTTTTTAGAGCAGCAGTCGCTTGTAGAAACCTCTTGCGGTGAATCTTCATTTATATCCTTCATGAGATGGCTCCCTTTTCACGCTTCATATGAGGCTCTGATAATCCTTCAATTAAATGACAAATATGCTCACCTGTGGGCAGGCAGTCTCCTTGGTGCTGCCAAACTTCCATGGCGTGCTTCATATGATTATAGGTTTGTGTCATGGCGCTAATTTTTTCTTGGGTTTCTTGCAAGCGCTTGACCATGATTTCTCGCACCTGCGGGCAAGGAGAGTGGCCCGACCCAGATTCATCCATAATGGTTTGAATATCAGATAATGAGAACCCTAAGTCTTTGCATTGCAAAATGAAGTTCATGCGGGTTTGGTCTTTTTTCGAAAACTGTTTATAGCCGTTCTCAGGATTGCGTGTTGGGTTCAACAAACCACAGCGCACATAATGGCGTACGGTATCGGCGCTAATGTTCAGGCATTTGGCCAGCTGTGCCACGGTCATAAGCCCTCCTTAATCTGTATTTATATGATTACTTAAGCACACTATAAACCTGTGAGCTACACACAGGTCAACCGTAATCCTATTTTATTTTGAGCTAGGTCATATTCCCTATGAATACTGAATAAAGCCTTTTAAGCAATTATTAATAACCCTTATAAATAGCTGAACCATTACTCATTTATTGCAACTATTCTTCAAACGCATAAACACAGCCCTACCTTACAAAACACTACAAACCCAAATAGATAGTTAGACTTATAGCGCCTAAAGTTATAGTACTGAATCTAGGTGTTTGGCATATGCGCGTACTTATTTTATTCATTGCTTTTATTACATTAGCCGCGTGTGGCGGGTCATCTGGTGGCGGTGGTTTATCGGATAGCGATACCACTCCAGCCAGTTCAAGCCCTGCTTCCAGCTCAGTACCTAATAACCCAAACAATGTGGCACCCACACTGTCTGCTCAAAGCTTTTCTGACCTGCATTTTTCTACTTCTGTAACGGGCAATATCAGTTTTACTGATAACGACAGCCTAAGTGCCAATATGGTGGTCACAGTAACCACATCACCAAGCCACGGCACTGTAAGCATCACTGATCATGCAAGCGGCACATTTAATTATGAGCCCTCATCTGTCAGTGCTTTAAGTGGTGATAGTTTTCAAGTAAAAGTGGGCGATGGCCAAGATGAATCTGACAGCCATACCATGACTCTCAGTTTTAGTGATAGTACTGGGCCTAGCTTAACCTTAAGCCCTAACCACAACGCCAATAACGTGGCCATTAATGCCGACTTAACACTTACATCTGACGATACACTTGATACAAGTAGTCTGACGTATAATTCAAGTGCAGGAGCCTGCACAGGTTCCTTACAAATTTCAAAAGACAGTTTTACTAATTGTGTGGCCATTCAATCCATTACCGCCAGCAGTTTAGATCGAACCTTTAGCATTGCTCTCACCGCTGATTTAGATGGCCTAAGCACTTACGAATTTAAAGCCACCACAGGTGTAAAAAATACCTTTAATGTGGCACAAAGCAGTGATACTACTCATAGCTTTACAACATCCAGCGGGCCTTTGATTACTGAAATCGGCGCCACTTACTACAGCAATGGCTTGAGCTGGTTTGAGATCTACAACCCTAGCTCCAGTGTTATGAATTTAAGTGATTACAGTTTTAAATCTCGTTATTACAATACTGGCGACTCATCCATTTACAACGCTCATACGTTTTCACTGCCTAGTGTGACGGTTCAACCAGGCCAATACATTGTCGTTAGAGCTCAAAGCCAAACGCAAACTTACAACTCCAATTCTCGTGTGGCTCATGTAAAAGACGGAACCTATTACCCCTTCTGGACCTCCACAGGATACATAGACTTAATCAACAATAGTTCTGGCAAAACCGTTGATTTTGTAACATTCGGATCCTCCTATACACCGACTACAACATCTGAATGGTCAGGGACATTTGCCACAGCCATGCCTTACTCTGCCACAACCGATTACGGCAAAGGTTTAGGTCGTGATGCCTCAAACTCTGACACGCAACAAGCATCCGACTGGACCTTACGAGACTGGAGCACCACAGGTGGTGCCAACGACATTACCTGTAATACCGATGCGGATAACGACGGCATCCCTGATTGCAGTGAAGTCTCTGGCAGCACCTTTGCGGGTTTACCGCTTTATGACTGGGGCGCTCGCACCGGTCAGCGCGATATATTCATTGAAGTGGATTACATGGACGCCACTGACGGCGGCGCCCAAACGGCCGACGAAGGCATTATCCCTCATAAAGATGCCTTACAAATGGTTGTCGATGCATTTTCCGCCCAAAGCATCGCCATTCACTTTGATGTGGGCAATTTGCACGACAATGCATCGGGCTTAGACCCTGCCGATTTTGATTTAGGCGGTGGTGAAGAAGTACCGTTTTTTGATGGCGTGTCGTTTGATCCCGCTGATGCACGAGCCAATTTATACGATTACAAACGTGATTATATGGATTACAACCGCATTCAAATTTTCCATTATTTATTATTTGCCAACAGCCAAAATTTAAATGGTTCAGCTGGGTCATCAGGCCTTGCTGAGATCAACGCTAACGATTTAATCGTATCTGTAGGCAATTGGAACTTAAGCACAAGCTCAACAGCCAATACCAATCGCTTAGTGAATTATCAAGCCAGCACCATCATGCATGAATTAGGACACAACCTTGGTTTGTTACACGGCGGTAATGAAAACGACAATTACAAACCAAACTACATCAGTATTATGAATTACCTGTACCAGTTAAGCGGTTTACCTGACATTGGCAACGATGAAGGAGATCGTGTGTACTACAGCAGCAATTTCCATAGTCAAAGCGGTACATGTTATTCCGGCCTAAGTAACTCAAATACGACTAGCACATTTAAGATGGATTATTCCCATGGCAGCGGCGCAAGTTTTAATTTTGCAGCCATTAATGAAACCCTAGGGCTTGGCCAAGCAGGCTCCAGCGGAGTGGACTTTAACTGTGACGGGGATGCCAGCGATACTTCAACCACTATGACCGATGCCAATGGTGATTTATCGGGCACCATTACTGACTATGACGACTGGGGTAATATTAACTTGTTATTTCAACGAAGCTTTAGTGGCAGCAACCATGGTTCGTTTTCAATCTATTCAAGCTCTGATGCACCAGACGAATCCGAGCTCATGATTGAACGTGTGGGGGATGACCGCTCCCCAGTGGCTGAAGAGTTCAGTCCGCCTCCTGAGTTTTTTGAGGCGCTGCATAAACACTAATATTCATCTATAGTCATGTAAACGAATGAAGGCGCTATTCATTCGTTTACATACCCTCCATTTTAATTTTATAAGAGCTTAACCATGGAACATGTTAGTCAAGCCAGTGTTAAGCCAACCCTGCCACTTTTTCTTTGGCTCATTGTATTAAACCTAATAATCAGCGGCTGTTCGAACAATCAGAATGACACTATACAATCTGTGACCACACATAAAAGCCCTGTTCTTCATGTCCCCCAAGCTCTGTTAAGAGAGAAAGAAAAAGAAACAACCACATATAAGCCAGCTCAAAAAGAAACAAACCCCCTTAAATATATTGTTAACCACTACGACACTCCTATTTTAATCAAAGCTAAACAATCTCAATTAAACATACAGCCAATCTTAAATAACAAAATATTGTTCTTAGGCAATAGCCAAATTTCACACTGGCCTCTAAATTTACCAAAATGCAAAACGTGTAATTCAGAAGTGACACGCACATTCCACCCTGATGGCCCTGACACCCACCTAAAATTAAAAGCCGTCAATACAGATTATCAATGGGGTGTATTTGAAAGCAGCCAAAAACAATCCTATTTATTAAATTTAAAAATATTTTTCAATAATAGTGGCCAGTTGAGTATGACTACACGCACGACTAACAATCAAAACTCGGCCATTTTTCTAAAACCCGCTCAAAGCTATGATGTGAATAACTGCCGCGTCACGCCTTTATGGATTGAGAATAAAAAGCCTATGTCATCCGATTACTCAGATGACCAAGCCAAACATAAAATTCAAATATTTTATGAATGCAATTTTTAGTTAATACTAACTAAAGTGTTAAGTGCTATACGCGCCATACAGCTTCCTCTCAATTGAGCTAAACTCTAAACATATGATTTATAGGTGCTCAGTCACCTGCCACACTCAAGACGCTTTAACAGTTATTATTTAACCGCCATCCTAGGTTTGGTATTTGCTGTGATTGGCTTTAGTTACAATGCTTGGCGCTTAGAATCCAGCGAAAAGAACAACAATATTCGTTTAGCGGCATTTACAGTCATTACAGAGTTAGCTCACTTAGAGCAGCTAATTTATGCAGCCCACTATGACCAAGATTTGATTAACGGCAGCCCAAGAAAAGGCTGGGTGAAAGTGGGTTTAATTGTGGACCTTAGCTTTTTAATTGATGATACCGTACAGCTGCAAGCGGACGCCCTTAAACTCACATGGCAAAACAACTGGCAGAGTATTCATTCAGACCGGCAAGCCATTGATCAAGTAATAGAAAATATTGACCGCATTAGGCAGTCCATTAAGATCAAACTTATTTCATTAAACTAAATTTAAAGTTCATTTCTCATCTTTCATCTCAATAAATTAAACTGAGCAATCCCTGACTGTTTATAGTGCAGTTTATTGGCGTAATCGGCTCATTATTTAAACCCCGTTTTTACTACACTTAAGGTAATCAATATGGATTATCTATGAGCCACTCCCCTTTTTGGTTTAACCTATTTAGGTCAACCACTAAACAAAAGCTACATATTCAACACCTGTGGCTGGCCACGCCTATTTTTAGCCATGTGAGCCACAAACAATGTCTGCAGCTGGTGCAAGAGATGCCTGTACGACGCTATCAAGTGGGTGAGGCCATTTTTAGCCAGGGTGAAATTGGTATGGGAGCCTGCCTTATTTTAACCGGCCAAGTACAAATAGGCTCTGGCGAAAAAATATTAGCCGAAATGGAAGAAGGGGATTTTTTCGGCGAAGTGGCCCTTGTAATAGAGTCCCCCAGAACCGCCAGTGCCGTTGCACAAACGGAATGCGAAGTGGTGTTTTTTTTACGCCCTCAGCTAGACAATCTATTAAGCAGAGTGCCTAAACAAGGGGCCAAATTAATGCAAAATTTAGCAAGAGTAATGGCCAATCGCTTAGGCAGCACCAATGCATTATTAGAAGCCCACCATGTTACGGATTAACAGACACACCTTAATTTCATGCCGCCTCTGTATGCATGCAAGCCACCTAATTAGGGCTGTATACCATGCTACTAAATAAGCTTATCAATCCATTTAGCAAAGCCGTCATCAGCTTTTCTTTGATATCTTTGCTGGCGGTTTTACTCATTTGGTTATTGAACCCCGTGATCATTCCAGTACTGGTATCACTGGTATTGTATATTTGTTTATCTCCTTTACACGGTTACTTGCGTTTTCACGGGCTAGGCAGTGACGTCGCTGCCTTAGCCATCTTATTATTCATATTGTTTATGATATTAGTACCAGGCTCATTAATTCTAAGCGCCTTTAATCAAGAAATTTCACAATGGCAGGACAAAGCCAGCATGGCTGGAGAAAACCTTAATATTATTTTAGCTAAGGTAGCCGAGCAACTGGCCCAATGGCAATTTAAGGTAGAGGCATCACAACTTAAAAGCAGTATCCTTTCGTTATTCTCAAACGGTGATCAAAGCTTTTTAGCTTCCGTTAGCCAATTGGCGTTAAGTATTTCTTCCTCACTATTGTTAGTGCCTTTTATTACTTTCTTTTTATTACGAGACTTTTCTTCACTGCGTAATAAACTGCTGAATGTTTTGCCCAATAAGTATTTTGAATTAGGTTGGTTAATGTATTTCAAAGTGGCTAATCAAACAGAAGGATACGTAAGAGCCGTTTTAGTACAGCAAAGTATTTTGGCCACTGTGGCAAGCTTGGGGTTTTATCTATGTGATTTCCCTAGCCCTATTATATTAGGGGTTATCGCCGGTTTATTAGGGTTAATCCCTTATTTAGGGCCTATGCTAGGTTTGATCCCCCCTATTTATTTGGTATTGGCTGAACAACCCATTCAATACGATAATATTTACGCTGCGATTTTAGTCATTGGTGTGGCCTATATTATCGATAATGTATTTGTCATACCTTTGATTGTGGCAAGATTTGCAAACTTACACCCACTGGTGGCGTTACTAGGCATTATTATTTTTGGAAACTTTTTTGGGATTTTAGGCATGATGGCGGCCATTCCATTAATGGCCATTTCTAATATCGTATTCAGTCAGCTATTTTTGAGTTTTAATCCAAAAAAATTCAGCGCTATTTTGACTTAATAGAATCAATCTCAGGTGAGATCCAGCCCCTTTAGCTTAGAAAAACGCAACCATTCTTCAGAAAAGTGTTCATCTGTAATTACTTGAGTGTCAGCATCACTTAGTTTTATTTCAACTTGATAGGCATGCAATAAATGATGATTTGTTAAAAGCGCATCTCGGTCTTTTTGAGTAATATCATCTTGCAAACGCTTTAAATAAAACTCACCGTTATTACTGTAAATTTTATCCCCCACAATGGCATGTCCAAGTTCAGATAAATGAGCCCGTATTTGATGTTTTCGACCCGTTATCAATTCAGCTTCAATCAAGCTAAACCCATTGCTGCTTTTTAATACTTTAAATACCGTTTGGCTTAATTTACCTGTGCCTTCTTCTACCTTATGCATTTGACAGCGAATCTCACTGTCCTTAAGGGTTCTTAATTCACATTGATGATCGAGAGTTTGCCAATCAGGTACGCCATGCACGATCGCCAAGTACACTTTCTTTTGCATAAGGTCTTTTAAAATGGGCTGATAGGTTTTTGCCACATCATTGTCTTGGCCAATCAATACAATGCCTGACGTTTCTAAATCCAAGCGGTGTAATAAATGTGCATCTGGCCACGGGCTTTCACGGCGTAACAGCTGAACAAGTGTATTGTAAACATTGCGAGTGGTACGACTCACCGGCAAATTTGACGGTTTGTGCACAGCAGCTATCTCGTGGTTTTGCCATAAGGTTTTCCAGCCACAATCCACTGGGGCTTCTTGGTAATTAGGTACCTGATAAGTCACCACCTGACCTAACTGGAGGGTTACATCATCAATGACTATTTCACCATCAACACAGACCAATCCTTGTTTTAAAAGGCCCTGCCATTCTTCTAAAGGTAAATAAGGAATACAAGGCAGTAAAAATGCCAATAGATTCTGCTGACTCAGATCTTTAGTCACAGATATTTTAAAGTAGGCGTCTTCCGGTTTTGTTGGAGTAGTATGTTTAATAGTCGTGAGCTTTTAAAAAATTAAGAGGCGGAGAAGTAATAATGCAGATTTTAACGTAATTTACGCTGTTAATCTCAAAGAAGTGTATGTAAAAGTATCAACCTAAAAAATGCATAAACCGCAAGCATCACTCAGATAGGTATTTTTTTGTAACCTCGTAAAGTTTATCCATCACCAATGGCTTGGTTAGATAATCTGTCATGCCCGCTTGTTCGGCTCGTTCTAAATCTTCTTTTAAGGCATTGGCTGATAACCCGCAGATAACCAAATCAGTAAAGCCTAATTTACGTATTGCTCGAGTAGCGGCGTAACCGTCCATATTTGGCATTTGCACATCCATGAAAACAAGATCATAGGCGGCCGCGTTATTTTCAATCACGGATAGTGCCTGTAGGCCATCATCGGCCACATCATAAGTAAGCCCTAGGCTCTCCAGCATATCACCAGCCACCAACTGGTTGATCTTATTATCCTCTACCAGTAACACATGCCCATCAAGCGGGGCCATGTGCAGGGTTTCCTCGTCTGACTTTTTATCATCAGCATCGTATTGCAAACCATATAAAGAGGATAAATATGCAATGGCCTCATGGGGTGAGAATGGATAGGTGAGCGCCTTTATCTGCCATTTGCTGTTTAGATAATCTAATATCTCTTGATTGCAACTGGCTGTCATAAATCCAATTTTGGTACCTGATGCAATCGCACTATTAATGCTCTCTTTATTGGCTTTTATAAACTCCAAATGATTGCTCTCAATAATAATGGGGTTCTCATTTTTACTGCTAGATAGCGCACCCAATTTTTGACTTATCATCCCCATATTCAACAGTGTTTTTTCACTGATTCCGCTTGAGTGGGTGCCATCTAATAGCAGGTTTATATTTCGATCAGCCAATGTATGCAATGACTGTAATTTAATATCTGAAAGTGATTTTGATTGAATCGATAAATGCACAGAAGCCCCCTCACCGGGATCTGATGTTATTTTAATATCACCCTTCATCAACAATACAAGCTGCTTAACGATGGTTAAACCCAAACCTGTACCGCCGTATTTTCGGCTTGTTGAGCCGTCAGCCTGAGTAAACGAGCTAAATATACTTTTAATTTGCTGCTCATTCATGCCAATACCGCTGTCATGAACAGAGATTAACAGCTCACCTGTTTCTTGCTCTCCCTTATAATCAAAATCCACCTCAATAAAGCCTTTATCCGTAAATTTAATGGCGTTATTACATAAATTAAGCAAGATTTGACTGACCCTTAATGGGTCCCCTTCTATTCTGTCCGGCACAGATTCACTGACATTCACCTTAAACATAAGCTGCTTTTCATCAATTCGAACCGATACCGCTGAAATCAAATTATCGATTATGTTTTCAATACTGTATTCAGTTGATTCAATTTCTAGTTTTCCAGCTTCTATTTTAGAAAAATCCAGAATATCATTAATAACATTCATCATTATCTGTCCTGAATAGGCTATTTTTTCTAGATAATTTTTTTGTTGTTCATCTAGCTTTGATTTCATCACCAAATCAACCAATCCCACAATACCATTCATAGGGGTTCGAATCTCATGACTCATATTCGCTAAAAACATACTTTTTGATTTTGCCGCGTTTTCAGCCCGCTCTTTTTCTTTCTCCAATTGAATATTCATAACTTCTTGATTGGCAATCATATCTTGAGATTGCTCTAATAAATAATGGGTCTGTTGATTCTTTTCATGGAATATTTTTGCAGCTTTAGCAAGTTCCCCTATTTCATCCTGTCGATCTGTGCTGGGTATTTTTTCAATCTCCTCACCTCTCGCCAGTGTCATAAATACCTGAGTAATTCTATTAATAGGGTTTAGGATTCGCCTTGATATGAACAGCGCCACAATGAAAATAATAAAGATGGATGAAACCGCAATAATATTATTATTGTTTTGTATATTTGAAGATGTGATTCTAGCCTCTATTGCTTTCTCTTTCTGGCTTTCAATAGCTTTTTCCTTAATGGTTTTTGCAATATATAAAAACTCATTAGCCGACCCAGCCATAACCACTTTAACGAGAAAAACATAACCCCGCCTAACCTGTGTTAAACGAATAAACTGCTTGGATATTTCATTTATATTTTTAACCAGATAATGCGTTCTTTTATCAGATAATAAAACTGATTTTAAACTCTTTACATTTCGTTTGAATTCAGCAATAAAATCCGCATCAGAGGAATTAAGGTATTCGTACATAGCGCGGCTCATTGAATGGATATGAACTTCAATTTTTAGCCATTCAATGGATTTATTTGAGAATTTATTTTTATTATCATCCAATATTGCATGTAGTTTTTTCGTAACGCTTTCAATAAGCGTTTCTTGCTTAGTGCGCCCCTCTACCACACTTAAAAAATTCTCTTGATAATCTTTCAAGTGTTCTGCCATGCGTTTAAATTCTTGCGAATCGATGCTGTGTTTTATATTTTCACTTGAAAGTGTTGATAAATTACCCTCAACCCGATTCATGGCACTATTAAACTGCTGAACAGTGCTATCACTGGCGGTTTCGTTGTAACTTAGTAGCTGGCGCTGAAGCTCAATTACGTCACGCTCCAACTCAATGACTAGCCCCACGTTTTGTGAGTACGCCGAGATGAGTTCCTGGTTATCAGCCAGTGTGTTCAAGTAATTACGAGACAGCATAAGCTGCGTCAGCAGCGTAACCACCAACACAAATAATACCGTACCCATTTGTCCATAAAGGGAGCGTAAAAACATTAAATAACCTTAAGCACTTATAAACTCATACCATTTTTGCAAACTGTATTCATAAGTGGGCATTACGGTGTTCCACACGGCTACATTGCTAAAACGGGTTTCATAACTTCCACCTCTGCGCACCTGCCCTTTGTGTACAGAAACCTTACCGTCAGTGCCTTTTAAATTTTGTGTGGCGGGTTTACCGGCATACCAATAGTCCCACTCTGCTGCATCCAAAAATTGTTTTGAACGCTGAGGATTAGAAATGTAATAACCCTGTCGCGCAATGAACGCACCCGGCCAACCAGATAACCACCAGTTCATATATTCATAAGCTGCGTCTTTTTCTCGCCCCTGGGTTTCAGAAGATAAACACATAACCCCGTGCCAGCCTCGGTACCCTTCTTTAGGGGCTGCATAGGTCACTGGAATATTTTGGCCATTTAACGCAGACACAGCAGGTGAAAACATACTTTCAATCACTACCCGGTCTAATGCCATAAAATCCACAGACTCAGGGACTGAGGTCCAAAAGCCACTGAAATGGCCTTTTTTCTTCAGTTTAATTAAAATATCAAACAGTTTATCCAGTTCCATTTTGCTCATGGCACCAATGTCGTTAAAGCTCATTAGGCCTTTTGCTTGCACCGCTAACGCTAAATCAAACAAACCAATCGTTGGTGCGTTTACCACACCTACCTTGCCGGCAAATTTTTCATCTAATAACCAACCCCAGCTTTCTGTTTCGTACGGCACACCTTCTTTTACAAAATTGGTGTTATAGCCAAATGAATCCACATTGTGCACATAGGGTAAAAAACTCACCTCATGGCTTTTTTTAATGCCTAATTCCCCATTAGGCTGCACATGTAAAATTTTATGAGGTGCGTCTCCGGCCCCCATTCGCGCATCGGCGGTTAAACGCCCTGTTTTGGTTAGGTTATTAATTTCATCCCAGTGTTTAATACGACGAGAATCAATAGGCTGAATAGCACCTGAACTCCAAAGCACATTAATGCTGTTTGACCATTGCTCGTATAAATCAAATGAACCTGGAGAGGTGGACGCCTTTTGCAACACCGCTGCACTGCCTTTGGGTTCAAACTCAAGCTCAATGCCTAAATCCTCCATGGCTTTTTGACGCAACTCTTCTTGCAGCGTCACATGGGTGCCTAACACTCTGATCTTGGTTTTGGTGCGTGAAAACACATAAGGCGCCTGGCCAAATACACCCGCACAAGCCCCTGCTTTTAGCAGGGTTGTTAGGGTTTTACGCTTATTTGAATCGATGGGGTTATTTGTATCGCTCATGTCCATACCTAGGTTTTTTAGGCTATTTTTTAAAGTATAGACAGGAAATTTTGATGTACAGATTATGAGCACACTAAAGTATTCAATGAAAAATCAAGAGTGCTACTTTATCATTAGACCACTTTTAACCCCTTAATTCTTATGGTCTAATTCACGCCATTAACAGGAGAGTTTTATGCTATTAAACCGAACCGTTGCTTGGATTTGTTTTATTTTAAGCCAAGGCACCATTGCCATTAGTTACCTTGTTGCATTGCAATATGAACATGCAAAAGTTTTATCGTGTAATCCTTTTTTTCAAGGTTGTTTGAACATTACTGACGCGGGTATTTATAGCCCTGAAGGATTTATTTTTCGCGGTGGTATGATCGCAGCCTGTGCATTTTTTATTATGTGGTGGATGATTAGCCACGAACATATTCACAGCCTACTAAATCGAACTTCCAAATTAAACACAACCGCCACTGTGTTAGGTGCCATTGGGGCCATATTATTAATTATTGCCACAGCGGTATTGGTGCCACCAAGAGAAGACATTAATTGGACAGTGCATGTGGCTGGCGCAACGCTTTTCTTTTTAGTCACGTTTGCAGCACAGGCCGTGCATATTTTCAGATTGTATCAAGCGGATTTAAAACAGCACTTTTCCAAACAATCACTCAACGCCAAACTGGTTATTGTGCTGGTGCAAGCCCTAATGATCATTACGGCTTTAACCATTGATTACTTGGATGTTTGGGATGCATTAAAGAACGCCATTGAGTGGTGGTTAGCCTTATTAATTGCACTGTATTTTTTAACCAGTGTTTGGGATTGGAAAAACCTAGAGCAAGCATAAGCGCTTAATTCATAGCGCCGTAAAAAAGCCCTTGTTAATATGAATTAACAAGGGCTTTTTTATTGATAGGCTTAACACTAAAAAAATCAGAGCGTACTATCAAAAGACATCTCTATTAATTGATTGTAACCTCTGGGTGGATTTAGAGATGCCCCACAGGTTTTTCATCTTCTTTTTTCACAAAGCGCTCTGCTAAATCCACCAGCTTTTGCATCACCCATAAAAACAAACCCGGCATAAAACGCATTTGCAAATACGACAGCTTTGCCATAACCCCAGGCACAATAATAAACTTATTTTTTAGGATGCCTTTAAAGGCTGATCGGCTCACCACTTCCACATCTAATGTGCCACCAATATCTTTGATAAAGCGGGTTTGCGGTAAAATATGATCCGCTTCTTTTTCCACCATGGGCGTATCCACCTCAGGCGGACATAATACCGACACACCAATATCATATTGTGAAAGCTCTTGTCGCAAGGCCCCTGCCAAACCCACAATGGCAAACTTAGATGCACCATAACCACTGTAACCATAAGTAGGAATCAAGCCCCCTAACGAACCCACAAAACAAATTTGGCGATGACAGCTCATGACTTTATTTTGAGGGTTGCTGTCCGATTTTTCTTGATTGGCTTCAATCATATGAGGAATAAATAATTTCGCCACGCGGCGACTGCCCAAGACATTGGTATGCAACAGCGCACTGAACTCGTCTTCGCTTTGATTCATTAATGTAGCGCTTTGCACAATGCCTGCACTTAACACTAAAATGTCCGGCACACCAATGTCTGTAATGATGGTATTGACCACATTTTGTAATTGGGTTTGATCATCTACATCGGCACTAAAAGCATAAAACTCTTGGGTGTCGTGATCCATCAAGTCTTTGCATTGCATTAACGCGTCATCAAGTCGTGTTTGATTGCGCGCTAGCAAAATAATACTGCAGCCTTCACGGCTGTATTCTTTTGCTAAATCCAAGCCAATGCCGCTTGAGCCACCGGTAATGAGTATCAATTTATCTTTCATGATATTGCTCTGTATTTTTATATTTGTCGGTCATGTTTATACATGACACAACTAATTCATAACAGGCCTATTTGGCCGCTAAATATTGGCCAAAGCCACTTTTTTGACCAAGCTCAGGTAACACTTTTTCGTCTTTTACAGCTAATTGGCCGTTTATCCAAACATGCTTGACGATGCCTTCGTTACGATTCACCAGTCTCTGCAAGTCAAAGTTTTCCATTTCTGCCCAATGAACCGTTTCTAGATTTTGATCAAAACCTTTAGGATCTATTAATACCACGTCAGCGCGGTCTCCCACACGAATACGCCCCGCATCAATACCAAACCAGTCGGCTTGATCCCCTGTCATGCGCCAAACCGCTTGCTCCATGTTCATTACCGGTTGGCCTTCTTCAACACTTTCATGCACCAGCTTTAATAAACGCAAAGGTAAATTATAAAACGCCATATTACGAATATGGGCACCCGCATCGCTGAAGGTAATCAAAGACTGTTTATCTTTGACTAATTTTTTTAATACGTGCTTGCGGTGATTGCCTACCGTGGTAAACCAGCGCACTTTTGTGCCGTACTGGACAACCAAGTCTAAAAACAAATCCACCACATGAATGTCACGCTCTTTGGCAATTTGCGCAAAGTTTTTACCAATAAGGTTTTCATCTGGGCAATCAATGATTTGTGCATCTCCAAAGTCACGCTGCCAAACACGGGGGCTAAGCTTCTCACCGTAAAACTTTCTAAAATCACGGCGGTATTTTTCATCTTGTAATAATGTATTGCGCTCGACGGCGT
>Ga0209712_10000521_pt1 | contig 34154 bp, 29 predicted proteins | sample ArcOceMetagenome_FD_187443 | JGI IMG/M metagenome (GOLD analysis project Ga0209712, IMG submission 187443) | Marine eukaryotic phytoplankton communities from Arctic Ocean - Arctic Ocean - Greenland ARC118M Metagenome (SPAdes) (version 2) | ecosystem: Environmental > Aquatic > Marine > Oceanic...
GTCGGCCACAGCCAACTCATCCCCAGACTGCCCAGAACTTCGAGCGGATGTGGAGGCGGATGTGGCCATCATTGGGGCTGGCTTCACTGGCCTGTCTGCAGCTTTGCATTTGTTGCAATTGGGCCGTCGTGTTGTGGTATTAGAGGCGCACACACCGGGTTGGGGAGCCTCTGGGCGGAACGGTGGCCAAGTTAATCCAGGCCTGATTGAAAACCCTGAACACGCAATTGCAAAATTTGGCCCACAGATGGGCCAACGCATGATTAAGATGTCGGGGGATGCGGCTAAATTGGTGTTTGATCTGATCGCCCAGCATGAGATCCAGTGTGATGCGCGCCCGGTGGGCTGGTTGAGGGCTGCTCATAATCCCGCGGGCCTCCGGAATTTGGAGCAAAAAGCCCGGCAGTGGGAGGCGCATGGCGCCACCATGCAGCGCCTCAATGCCACTGAAATTGCGCAGCTGATGGGGAGTGAGGCCTATATCGGCGGCCTTCTGGACCCTCGTGGTGGTAATATTCATCCTTTGAATTACGCCCTTGGTTTGGCCGATGCGGCATTGGCTGCCGGCGCGCAGATTTATGGCCAATCGAAGGTGCAGACGGTGACACAGGACGGGGACGTGCATCTGCTGACCACTGCGCACGGCAGTCTGTGTGCTCGCAAGGTTTTGGTCTGCACCAACGGCTATACTGGGGATTTGATCCCGGGCTTGCGGCAAACGGTGGTGCCAATTCGCTCGGTGCAAGTGGCTACCGCTCCGCTGTCTGACAACCTGCGCGCAACGATCTTACCGGGATTACATGCGCCCACCGATACCCGGCGGCTGCTCTCTTATTTTCGCACTGATGCGGCGGGGCGCTTCATCATGGGGGCCCGTGGCGCCTATACGCCCGGCGCCACCCGCGCACGGCTTGCGCATGCCCGAGCGGCGAGTGCACAACTGTTTCCACAGCTGGCGGATGTGAAATGGGAGTATGAATGGGGCGGATATATCGCCGCGACCGCAGATCACTATCCCCATCTGCATGATTTAGGCAACGGCATCGTGGCAGGGCTTGGATACAATGGGCGCGGGGTTGCTTTGGCTACAGCTATGGGGAAGGTTTTGGCCGATTGGGCCAGTGGCATGCCATCGCGGGATCTCGTTTTCCCAGTCAGCGCATTGCGAAAAATGCCCTTTCATAGCCTGCATCGGCTCGGGGTCGAGGCCACAGTGGCTCGTTACAAATTAATGGACAATATGGGATTGTAACCGATGGTAAATCTGAACAAATAAACTCGAAACTTGATCGAAGGCCTTGCTGCCTTGGTCATGATCGACATTCAAGCCAGGACATTCATTGATGACAGCGCCGTGCGTTCGATTGATAATATGGCGGGTTATAAAAACCGTATGCTGAAGGCGCGTAGTGCCATTGATGCTGCGCGCGTCGCAGATATTCCTGTGGTGTTTATTCGAGAGGCACATCATTTTTCGTTGGTCGACTTTGGCCGCGAGTTGGGTGGGGACGAAGATATCCATTACCCCGAAGACAATCCAAAAACCGCAATTGTGGTTGAAGAAATCGAATTTTTACCCAATGATTGTCTGATCCGAAAACGCCGCTATTCCGCATTCTTCGGCACTAATTTTGAAATCCTGGTCGAAGGGCTTGGGGTCAACACGTTGATTATAGTCGGTGGGCTGACAGATATTTGTGCTCACTACACCTTTGTTGACGGCCATCAGAGCGATTATTTCTGCCGGGTGATTGATGGTTGTGTCGGCGGCTCAAGCCTAGCCGCACATGATGTCTCGCTTGCAGCAAAGGAGTACTTGCAAACTAGCGCGATCCGCATCTTAGATGAAGTTCTGTTAGTGATGGCTAAGGCTTAATTTACCGATTTGGCCGTAAGATCTTCCAGAGACGGCCATCAATAATTGCTAGCCCCAAGGCGATGAGCGTAAAGCCCATTAGGGCGGCGGCCTGCAAGGGCTCATTCAAAAATGCAACACCCAACCCAATGGCAATCGGTGGGATCAACAACGTGACCAACATCAGATTGCCAGAGCCCGCACGTTTGAGGATTTTGAAATAAAGCAGATAGGGCATAGAGGTGCAGAGGACCGCAAGTGCCACAAGCGCAGCCCATGTACTTGGCATCAGCGCAAAGCTGGGTGGGCCATCAAGCCAAAGAACGGTTGGCATCATAAGGAGGCTACTGCCCATAAGCATGCCCAAGGCGTTCATCTCTGGCGCTTGACCCGACAGGCGTAACTTGGCCCAAACACCGGCCAGAGAATACGACAGGCCCGCCAGCAAAACCGCAAGTTGCGCCAAGCTCCGAATATCAAAGCTGCGCAGGGCATCTAGTCCAATGGTGAGTGCCACGCCTGAAAACCCAATCGTGACACCGATAAGTTTTGGGGGTGTAAGCCGCTCGTCACGCAGCAATAGACCGGCCACAATCACGCCGGTGACTCCTGTCGCACCGTTTAGAATGCTGGCCAACCCAGATGTAATTTGAGTTTGGCCCCAAAATATTAGAGAAAAGGGAATCGCATTGTTGAGCGCACCCATCACCAGATAAGCGCCCCATATCTTCGCGCTGCGTGGGAGCGTCACGCCTTTGAACCACACAAACAGAGCTAGGGCGGGCAGGGCCCCCACCACGCGAAACAGGGCGAGGGTGATCGGTGGCACCTCTTTCATTGCCACTGCGGCCAAAAAGAACGAACCACCCCAAATCAGCGCAAGCAACGCCAGAAGTATCGCGCTTGTGAGGTCAATTTTGGGGGTCATTTGCACCTTAATAAAGGGTTAGAATCGGATAAAGTGACAGGACCAACAGGCCCGCCATGCTCCAATTGAACCCACGAAGGCGCGCAGGGGTGGTCAAAAACCGTTTCATCTGCACTCCAAAAAGCAACCAAATGCTGATGGAAGGTAGATTGATTGCGCCAAATATTAAGGAAACCACAATCACGTAGTAGCTGGTGGTTGGCTGGGGCGTGTAGACCGTGATGGCGGCGAGCGCCATAGTCCAAGCCTTTGGGTTGACCCATTGAAAGGCAGCAGCCTGCAGGAATGTGATGGGAGTTCCAGCTGCGTCCGTTTCATCCGTCTTTGGTGCCGCTGTGGCAATTTTATAGGCCAAATACAACAGATAGGTGACCGAAGCCACTGTTAGCACTGTATGGGCGAGGGGATAGGTTTGAAATAACTGAGCCGCCCCCAACCCGATTATAATAATCATAAAGGTAAAGCCCAAAACGATGCCCACAGCATGGGGCAAGGCTCGTCGCGCGCCAAAGTTGGCTCCGGCTGCCATGAGCATTAGGTTATTGGGGCCCGGTGTTATGGAGGACACCAAGCAAAACAGCACAAAGCTGGAGAGGAGCGTAGACGTCATTGACCAGATCCGTGCCACTAGTTGAAGCAAATTACAATGATTTAGATCATCGGGTGCATAGGATGTACCGGGCTGCAGGTGCACTCAAGCTGCGAATTGTAGGTCTTAGACATAAAAAAGGCGACGTCAGGGAGGAGGGACGTCGCCGTTCGTTCAGAGACTTCTGGGAGGAGAGTCTATTCTGAAACTTTAAATTATTTGCCGTAGGCCGCTTCGAAAGCGATGCTTTTGATCGCTGAGCGGTGAATGCCAAGGTCAGCCAACTCGCGTCCGGACAGGAACGTTAATTCTGACACTGTGGCGCGGTAAACGGCGCGTTTTGCCATTTGATCACGCAGAGTGTTGAAGCGGTCCGCAAACACTGCGCGCAGGGAGTGGGTTGGTACACTAAAATCTGATACTGTTGCCATCGTTTTATCCTCTTACTCAACCATATTGCTGATGCCCTTGATTTGACGTTTGTACTGCGTTTGCACAACGCATGATTTCGAATTGCCGCTATGCAGCATTTGCATGGCTCCAAAATCCTAGCGTTTCGCTGGGCTTGCATCGGTGGCACAGGGGAGGCATAGCAGCGACAACACTTGGGGAGGCGAACAATGTCTATTGAACGTTCTGATATCTTGGCCGCGTTGGCGCGCTTGCAATTGCCGGATGGTGGCGACCTTGTCAGCCGTGATTTTATCCGGGCTGTTACCATCGATGGCGGCACTGTGCGCTTTGTCATTGAGGCCCCCAATCCAGATGTGGCGCGCAAACTTGCTGATATTCGTGGCGCGGCTGAGCAGATTGTTTTGCAGCTTGATGGTATAACATCTGTCACGGCCGTGGTCACCGCTCATGAAGACAAAGCCCCGCCATCCAATCTTAAAATTGGTGGCCACCCCAAGCCCCAAGAAGGACCAACCAAGGTGCCGGAAGTGGACCGCATTTTGGCAATTGCCTCAGGCAAAGGCGGCGTTGGTAAATCTACGGTGTCGTCAAATCTCGCTGTTGCCTTGGCCAAACAGGGCCGGCGCGTGGGCCTGTTGGATGCCGATATCTATGGTCCAAGTCAGCCACGTATGATGGGCGTGAGTAAACGCCCTGCCAGTCCTGACGGTAAAATTATTATTCCTTTGCAGGCCCATGGCGTCACCATAATGTCGATTGGCCTTATGGTTGATCCAGACAAAGCTGTTGTCTGGCGCGGTCCGATGTTGATGGGCGCTTTGCAGCAGATGCTCAATCAAGTGCAATGGGGTGAATTGGATGTTTTAATCATCGATCTGCCACCGGGCACCGGAGATGTGCAGTTGACACTGTGTCAAAAAACCGAACTCACAGGGGCGATTGTTGTCTCGACGCCACAGGATGTGGCGCTTTTGGATGCACGCAAAGCCTTGGACATGTTCTCGACTTTGCACACACCTGTGCTGGGCATGATTGAGAATATGAGTCAATATATATGCCCTGAATGTGGCCATGAGGCCCATATCTTTGGCCATGGCGGTGTTGAGCTGGAGGCGAAAAAATTGGGAATACCTTTCTTGGGCTCCTTGCCGTTGGACCTTTCAGTGCGTTTGGCCGGCGACAGTGGTACGCCAGTTGCCATGGGTGACGGGCCAGTTGCACAGGCCTATGCCGATTTGGCAGCGGGTCTCATTGCCTCAGACATCGCATAAATAGTTCATTTTTGTCCGTGCTGGGAACCCGTGGGATTGGGCTTGAATTTGTCCGAATTCCTTTGGAGATTCGGGCTTTTTATTCATTTATCCCGTCTTCATTCCCTCATAAAATTCAAAAAATACTTAAAATTTATAATTTATTTGAAAAAAAATGGGAAAATGTGGGTTCTGGTACTGACCACAATATGTAGTGGTACATTTTGGATATTTTACTATATGGGTTCACTTTTACCCGAAATATATGATTTTTTAGTAGTGCTTTAAATATAAGTTCCGGTATTTCCTAAAATTTACTATTGATTACCATGAATTCCCATGTCATCCATAATTTACGGAAGCGGTCAAAAGATCAAAGCCCCATTTAGAAGGGCAAAGGCGAGTGCAGGTTACATACAGGCATCCGCTTCCTAGAACGAAGAGATCCGGCGCGTTAGCGAGCAGACATCCCCCCAGGTGGCACGCGCAGCTGGACATCCCGCAAGGGAAAATGTCGGCGGATTGAACAACAGCAGCAGTTCAATCCGCCGTTTTTATTTCCGGGGCAGGGCCCCTGAGCAAAGAGTGAGGCAGGCCCCAGTGCCACGCAGGTTTAGAGGCGAAAGCCATCATAAGGTGGACAATAAGGGCAGGGTCTCAATCCCAGCCTTATTCCGCCGTGTGCTGGAGCTAGGTGATCCCAATTACACTGAAGGCCTCAACCCCGAGCTAGTGATTGTCTATGGCGATCATCGCCGAAGCTATCTCGAATGTTACACCATTGATGCCATCAATGAGGTTGACGCAAAGATTGATGCCTTGCCGCGTGGGTCAATGGAGCGCCGCATGTTGCAGCGCATGTTCCACGGCCAATCCTTTCCAACTACAGTTGATGAAACTGGCCGTTTGGTTTTACCTGCAAAGCTGCGCAAGAAAATTAATCTTGATGCTGAGGCGTTTTTCATTGCCGCCGGTGACACCTTCCAGATTTGGAAAACTGAAACTTACGAAAAAGAAGAGCTGGCCAAGACTGAAGCTTGGTTAGATGACTTGCCTGAGGACTTTGATCCCTTGGTCTATTTGGATAATATGGGGCAGGATTAGACATGCGACACGCTGCTGATGCCACTGCCCCCCACATCCCCGTCCTCATTGTTCCGCTCATTACCGCTGCCGCCCCCATCCAAGGTACTTGGATTGATGGTACGTTTGGCGCAGGTGGCTATAGTAAATATCTGTTGGGCGCGGGTGCTGATCAGGTGATCGGAATTGACCGTGATCCGAGTGTGTTTGCGATGGCCGAAAGCTGGGCTGGCGCGTTTGGCGATCGGCTGCGTTTGGTGCAAGATACCTTCTCAAATTTGGATCAAGTGACCGAGCAGGCCGATGGCGTTGTGCTGGATATTGGTGTGTCTTCGATGCAGATCGACCAAGCGGATCGTGGCTTTTCATTCCAAAAAGACGGCCCGCTTGATATGCGCATGGGCGATAGTGGCACAACAGCGGCAGAGCTGGTCAACACCGCTACCGCCGAGCAAATCGCTGATATTCTATACAACTACGGTGAAGAGCGCGCCAGCCGGCGTATCGCAAAGATGATTGTGGCGCGCCGTGAAGAGGCGCCTTTTGAGCGGACCTTGGAGCTGGCAGGGGTTGTCGAGCGTTGCTTGCCACGCTCAAAGCCTGGCCAATCGCATCCTGCAACCCGGAGCTTCCAAGCGCTGCGCATTGCGGTGAATAGCGAATATGATCAATTGGTTGAAGGCCTATCTGCCGCCGAGCGCGTCTTGCGTCCGGGGGGTGTTTTGGCTGTGGTTACCTTCCATTCTGTTGAAGATCGCATCGTGAAGCGGTTCTTCCAAGCCCGTTCAGGGACCCAAGCCGGTAGCCGTTATGCGCCACTGGTGGAAGATATTCCGGCCCAGTTTTCGATGTACAGCCGCAAAGCCCTGAAAGCCTCGCCTGAAGAGGTGGAGGTCAATCCACGGTCACGCTCTGCCAAGCTGCGCATTGGTAGGCGGACTGATGCGCCGGCGATGCCTGTGGATGCCAAAAGCCTTGGAGCGCCGCAATTACCCTACCGGAGGCCTGAATGAAAAACCTATTCTTAGGGTGTTTGGTTGTAACAGTCATGGGTTTAGCGTTTTGGGCCTACACCGAAAACTATGCCACCAAGGGCAGTTTGGACAAAATTGCACAGTTGAATGAAGACATTGGCCTCGCCCATTCACGTCTGCGAATTCTGAATGCGGAATGGGCTTATTTGAACAGGCCGGAGCGGTTATTGCAGCTGGTAAATGCTAATTTTGACGACCTCCGTTTGTTGCAATTGACCTCTGACCATTTTGCGCGCTTGGAGCAAATCCCTTATCCAGGTCCGGATTTAGGGCCGATTACAGAGCCAATTGAGGTCATGAACCGCGAGACATCGCCATGATCCGCAAACCTCTCCGTCCGCTCGCACGTATATTTTCAGCCAGATCCGCCGGCGAAAACCCGGATTTGATCGAACATGGCAACCGCCGTGAGCGCATCGAGATGCAACATGAGCGGATTTTGCGCAAAACACAACGCCGCTTGATCATGATGGGTGGTATTTTTTTGATCAGCTTCGGTGTAATTGGCGTGCGAATGACGGCTTTGGCGATCTCTGAGCCTAGTGAGCCGAAAGCCCGCGCCACAGCGACGCAAATTCTGGCGAGCCGGGCAGATATCATTGACCGCAACCACCGAGTTTTGGCCACAAATATAGAGACGCATTCGCTTTACGCACATCCGCAACAGGTGGTGGATTCTGTGACGACGGCGCGTCAATTGGCAGAAATATTTCCCGATATTGATGCGGTCAAGATGGAAGCCCGATTGAAAGGTGCGCAAAAATTTTTATGGCTTAAGGCCACAATCAGCCCTGAAGAAAAACAAGCGGTGCATGATATTGGCAATCCGGGCCTGCTGTTTGGCCCGCGTGAAATGCGTCTCTATCCCAACGGTCAATTGGCCGGGCATATTTTAGGTGGTACAACCTTTGGTGAGCAAGGGGTGCATTCGGCCGAAGTCTTGGGCATTGCTGGTGTCGAAAGTGCCTTTGACGATTTTTTGCGAGACCCAAAATTTAACGGCCGTCCGCTGCAGCTGTCCATCGACTTGTCGGTACAATCGGCCTTGGAGGAGGTTTTATACGGCGGCATGCGGTTGATGAATGCCAAGGGCGCATCAGCTGTCTTGATGCAAGCCAACACCGGCGAGATCCTCGCAATGTCGAGCTTGCCAGATTTTGACCCTAACAATCGACCACGAGCTTTGACCCAAGGTGATGCGAGTGACAGTCCATTGTTTAACAGAGCCGTGCAGGGGGTCTATGAGTTGGGCTCTGCCTTCAAACCCTTCACCGTGGCGCAAGCTATGGAACTTGGTCTGATTGAAGCTGATACTATTGTCGACACCAAGGGTCCTCTTAAATGGGGTAGGCACTCCATTCGGGACTATAGGAATTATGGCCCTGAATTGAGCGTTGAAAAGATTTTGGTCAAATCGTCCAACATTGGCACGGCGCGTATTTCACTTATGGTTGGCTCAGAATTGCAAAAAGCATTTTTGGGCCGCTTGGGGCTTTTAAAAGCCACATCGATTGAGCTGATTGAAGGACCGACTGGCAAGCCACAATACCCTGAGAATTGGTCTGATATTTCAACTATGACAATCTCTTTTGGTCATGGCATTTCGACCTCTCCTGTACATTTGGCGGCGGCCTATGCGGCCATGATCAATGGTGGCACTTTGGTTAAGCCTACGTTGCTGAAGCAAACCGCCCCGCCAATCGGTGAACGGATCATATCGCAAAAAGTATCTATGCGGTTGCGCTCCATCTTGCGGCATGTGGTGACCGAGGGGACCGCAAGCTTTGGTGAGGTTCCTGGGTATTCTGTGGCGGGTAAAACCGGCACAGCAGATAAGCCCAATAATCAAGGCGGCTATCACAAAGACAAGGTTTTGGCGACATTTGCCAGCTTCTTTCCAAGTGCGGATCCGAAGTATGTTTTGATCGTGACATTGGATGAGCCAGAAGACCGGGCAGGCTCTGAGCCGCAGCGTACAGCGGGCTGGACGGCTGTGCCTGTAGCTGCAGAGGTGATCCGACGGGTGGCACCACTTTTGGGGCTCGCACCAGAGATTGAAACCCCCCGTCAAAATGGTTTAACCTTGGCCAACGACTAATTTTAGAAAGCGATCCGACCGATGGTGGCCAAGGGCAAAACACTTGCAAATTTGGGTCTGACCACTGCGCGGGCGTCTCATCTTCTGGTTCAGGGCTTGGCGGTTGATAGCCGTGAGGTGCGCCCCGGTTACCTCTTTGCAGCTTTGCCCGGCGCGCGGGTGCATGGAGCTGAATTCGCAGAATATGCCTGCCGCCAGGGCGCCAGTGCGATCCTGACCGATCCGCAAGGCGCCGATTTCATCGCGCGCACACTTCTTGAGCACAAGGCTGAGATCTGTGTGGTGGATGATCCACGCCAAGCCTTGGCCGGTGCTGCCGCATTGTTCTTTGGCGTGCAGCCGAAGGTTATGGTGGCCGTGACGGGTACCAATGGCAAAACCTCTGTTTCTACATTTTGCCGGCAGATTTGGACTCAAATAGGGCTGAGCGCGGTGAATTTGGGGACCACTGGCGTCGAAGGGGCATGGAGTGCGCCTTTGAACCACACCACTCCCGAGCCAATCACCCTGCACCGAGCTTTGGCTCAGGCCGCAGAGGCGGGAGTGACCCATGCAGCAATGGAGGCCTCGAGCCATGGGTTGGACCAAAAGCGGTTGGACGGTGTCGTACTCAGCGTTGCAGGATTTACCAATTTTACTCAAGATCATCTAGATTATCACGCCACGTTTGACGCCTATTTCGCCGCTAAAGCAGGATTGTTCGATCGGGTTTTGGGTCCTCAGGGTATTGCTGTGATCAATGTGGATGATGCCAAGGCCGCCGATCTGCTCAAAGGCTGTGCCGCGCGCGGGCAAAGCACCATCACGGTGGGGCGCGGGGAGGCGGATTTTCAGATCTTGGGGCAGAAATATGATGCCACTGGCCAAGATATTTTGTTTAGCTGGCAAGGCGAAAACCATCAAGTCAGAGTGCCGCTTGTCGGTGGGTTTCAAGGCGAGAACCTGATGCTGGCCGCCGCAATGGTTTTGGCGGCGGGCGGTGAGGCCGAAGAGGTGTTTGCGAGCCTTAAGGCGGTGCGTTCCGTGCGCGGGCGGATGGAGTTGGCTGCCACAAGATCCAATGGCGCTAGTGTTTATGTGGATTATGCCCATACCCCCGATGCGGTTGCCACAGCACTCAGGGCGCTGCGCCCCCATGTAATGGGGCGATTGGTTGTGGTGCTGGGGGCAGGTGGAGATCGCGATCCCGGCAAACGAGTTTTGATGGGCCAAGCGGCGGCTGAATTTGCCGACATCGTCTTTGTGACCGATGACAACCCTCGCGGCGAAGACCCCGCAGATATCCGTACGATGGTTATGGCGGGGGTCGCTGATGCTACGGACGTGGCAGATCGGGCCGAGGCTATTTTGCGCGCTGTGGATTGCTTGCAATCCGGCGATACCCTGCTCATTGCGGGCAAAGGACATGAAAGTGGCCAGATCATTGGTGACGATGCCTTTCCATTTGACGATGTAGAACAAGCCAGCATCGCTGTGGCGGCGCTTGAGGGAGAGTATTGATGCCATTATGGACCTCCTCAGAAACGATGGCCGCAACCGGTGGTGAATGTCGTGTCCCGTGGGATGCGCAGGGGGTGTCGATTGACACGCGTACATTAGAGGTGGGGGATTTATTTGTAGCCCTGAGTGCCGAGCGTGATGGTCATGATTTTGTGGCTCAAGCCTTGGCTAACGGGGCGGCTGCGGCTTTGGTGACGCATCGTCCCGAGGGGGTTGGCGAGGATGCACCCTTGTTGATTGTGCCGGATGTTTTGGAGGGATTGATTGCCTTGGGTCGGGCCGCACGGGCGCGCAGTGAGGCTAAGGTGATTGCCGTCACCGGATCGGTTGGCAAGACCTCCACCAAAGAAATGCTGAAAACTGTGCTGCAATATCAAGGACGCACCCATGCGTCTGTTGCCAGCTACAACAACCATTGGGGCGTGCCGCTGACCTTGGCGCGCATGCCCGCTGTCACGCAATTCGCTATTTTTGAGATTGGTATGAACCATCCGGGCGAAATCGCCCCGCTGAGCTTTATGGTGCAACCGCATGTGGCGATGATCACCACCATTGCACCCGCACATATGGAGGCCTTCGAGGGGATAGAAGGCATTGCGCAGGAAAAATCTGACATCTTTGCAGGCCTATTGCCTGGAGGGGCTGCAATTTTACCGGCGGATGTGGGTACAATTGATATTTTGGTGCAGGCGGCTTTGGCGCGCCGGGCTACGATTGTGGGGTTTGGAGAAACGGCTGATGCCTATCGGCTTACAGCCTTGGAGATGCACCGCGACGTGACTGTGATCCAAGCCCGTTTTCGCGGCACCCCAGCCGCCTTAAGGCTGAATGCCGTGGGTCGACATTTTGCGGTAAATGCGATGGGTGTTTTGGCGGCGGTAGAAGCTTTGGCCGGAGATCCGGTGCGGGCCGCTGTGGACCTGTTTCGTTGGAAGCCCCCGGCTGGGCGCGGCCTGCGCGAAACGGTCGTGCTCGATCCCGCCGATACCCGTGCCTATGTTGAGCTGATTGATGACGCCTATAATGCCAATCCAACCTCAATGGCGGCGGCTCTTGAGGTTTTGGCGGTCTCGATGCCAAATCAGGATGAAGCGCAGTTCGGTGCCAGCCGGAAGATTGCGATCTTGGGTGATATGCTGGAGTTGGGGCCAGATGAAATTGCATTGCATGCGGCTTTGGCGCACAATTCACATTTGCTTACGGCGGATGTTGTTCATTGCGTGGGTCCCCGGATGCGCGCTTGCTATGAGGCTTTACCCGGCGATATTCGCGGCCGTTGGGCCGAAACTGCCGCTGAATTTTCGGTGGGGCTTGGGGATTTGATTTCTGCAGGAGACACGGTCTTGGTTAAGGGATCCTTAGGAAGCCATGTATCAATGATTGTTGACCTGATCCGGAATTTAGGGCAACGCTGACACCCGCAGGTGTAAGGGGAAATTTGATGTTTTATTGGCTAACCATTCTTTCGGATGGGGGTGATTTTTTCAACCTGTTCCGCTACATAACCTTTCGGGCCGGTGGGGCATTTATGACCTCTCTTATTTTTGGCTTTGTATTAGGCAAGCCTTTGATCAATTTGCTGCGTCGCCGCCAAGGCCGTGGCCAGCCTATCCGATCTGACGGGCCCGAGGGCCATTTTTCTAAAGTTGGCACCCCCACCATGGGTGGTGCCTTAATTTTGGGAGCTTTGGTGGTTTCAACGCTGCTATGGGCACGGCTAGACAATATGCATATTTGGGTTGTGTTATTCGTCACTATCGGCTTTGGCGCCATTGGTTTTGCTGATGACTATGCCAAGGTGAGCAAGCAAACCGTTGCAGGGGTTTCTGGCAGGCTGCGGTTGGGCCTTGGCTTTGTAATCGCCCTGATAGCGTCCATCGCAGCGGCGCAGTTACACCCAGATGGTTTGAGTACACAGGTGGCAGTGCCGATCTTGAAAGATGCTTTGGTGCCCTTCGGAATTCTGTTTTTTCCCTTTGCTACGATTGTAATTGTGGGCACCGCTAATGCGGTGAACCTTACCGATGGCTTGGACGGGTTGGCGATTATGCCCGTGATGATTGCAGCCGCCGCCCTTGGGGTATTAGCCTATGCGGTGGGCCGGGTGGATTTCACCCAATATTTAGACGTACATTATGTGCCGGGCACGGGCGAGTTATTTGTGTTCTGTATGGCCTTGATTGGTGGCGGATTAGGCTTTTTGTGGTATAATGCACCGCCGGCAGCAATATTTATGGGCGATACGGGCAGTTTGGCGTTGGGTGGCGCATTGGGCTCCATCGCTGTTTTGACCAAGCATGAGATCGTATGGATGATCATCGGTGGCGTTTTTGTGGCAGAAGCTTTGAGCGTGATCATTCAGGTGTTCTGGTTTAAGCGCACTGGAAAACGGGTCTTTTTGATGGCTCCGATTCACCATCATTTTGAGAAAAAAGGCTATGCGGAAAGCCAAATTGTGATCCGGTTTTGGATCATCGCCCTCGTCTTGGCGATGGTTGGTCTGGCCACTTTGAAAGTCCGATAACGCGGCATCCCTTCTTTTAAGATCTTTTGGAGAATACAGCATGATACCAGTTCAAGGAATGCAGGGCCGATCTGCCTTTGTGCTCGGCATGGGCCGTTCGGGTTTGGTGGCCGCACAAGCCTTGGTGGCCGGTGGGGCAAACGTGCTGTGCTGGGACGACGGAGAAGCGGGTCGGGGGCGGGCTGAAGAGGCCGGGCTAAAGTGTATTGACCCTCTGCGTGGGGGGCTGGAAGGTGTGGATGTTGTAGTCTGCTCACCGGGCATTCCGCATCTTTATCCCAAGCCGCATCCAGCGATTGCGGAGGCCCTGCGCCTTGGCATTCCGCTAGACAATGATATTGGCCTGTTTTTCCGGTCCTTTGCCACCCAAGACTGGAACAGCTTTGATCAGGCACCCAAGGTGGTGGCGGTCACTGGGTCCAACGGCAAATCAACAACCAGTGCTTTGATCCACCATCTGTTGGATGTGGCGGGCAAACGCAGCCAGCTTGCAGGCAACATTGGCCGGGGTGTGCTGGATCTTGATTCGGCTGAGGATGGCGATGTGATTGTGCTGGAGCTGTCATCTTATCAAACCGAACTGGCGCGCAGTCTGACGCCAGACATTGCGGTCTTTACCAATCTTTCGCCTGATCATCTGGATCGCCATGCGGGTTATGGTGGCTATTTTGCCGCCAAACGCCGTTTGTTTTCCGAAGGCAGCCCAGATTATGCTGTGATCGGTGTGGATGAGCCGGAAGGTCAATATCTAGCCGCGCAATATGCAGATCACGTCAGTGACGACAGGGTAATCCGCGTGATCTCAGGGCAAAAGCCCAAGGGTGATGGCTGGCAGGTTGCGGCGCGCAAAGGCTTTTTGGCCGAAAGCCGCAAGGGACGTCAGGCCGCCTCTATTGATTTGCGCGATATCCCGGGGTTGCCGGGCGCGCATAACCATCAAAACGCCTGTGCAGCCTATGCGGTGCTGCGCGCGCTGAATGTAGCACCTCGGGTGATCGAGGAAGGGTTGCGTAGTTTCACCGGCCTGCCGCATCGCAGCCAATTGGTGCGCGAGATTGGTGGCGTGCGATTTGTAAACGACAGCAAAGCCACCAATGTCGACGCCGCAGCTAAAGCTTTGGGTGCGTTCGAAAACATCCGCTGGATTTGCGGTGGATTGCAAAAGGAAGGTGGGCTGTCAGGCCTGTCTTCCAACCTCGACAATGTGCGCAAAGCCTATGTGATTGGCCGCGAGGCGGAAGCCTTCGCAATGCAGCTGAAAGTGGACCGTGAGGTCTGCACCACAATGCAAGCAGCGGTCACAGCCGCCTATGCACAAAGCGCGCCGGGTGATGTGGTGCTATTGGCACCCGCCGCTGCCAGCTTTGATCAATATGACAGTTTTGAGGCCCGCGGCGAGGATTTCATGGCTCAGGTGGCTGGGCTGGTTGAGGGGTAAGGTAAATGGGCGTCGAGGATCTCAGCGTCACAAATCTTCATTAATAGATTGACCCGCGACCCAGCCGGATGACCAGGCCCATTGAAAGTTATAGCCACCTAACCAGCCTGTGACATCGACACATTCTCCAATAAAATATAGGCCTGGTTGGGTTTTGGCCATCATAGTTTTAGACGACAGGCCATCGGTGTCGACGCCGCCAACCATCACCTCGGCGGTACGGTAACCTTCGGTTCCGGAGGGGGTGAGTTGCCACTGGGTGAGCCGTTCTGTCAGCTTGCTAAGTTGCTGGGCAGTAATATCGGCAACCCGCTCTGGCAAGTCGAGATCTTCCAACAGCTTTGGCACCAAACGTGCAGGTAGCAGCCGGGTTAAGATGGTATGGGGTGATTTGCGCCCTTCGGTCTCTTTTGCCGCTTGAAGGGTTGCATGCAGATGCGCAGTCTCGAGCAAGCCAACCGTGATTTTGTCCCCCGGCGCCCAATAGCTAGAGACCTGTAATGAGGCAGGGCCAGACAGACCGCGGTGGGTGAATAAAATAGCCTCATCAAAGGCCGTGCCATTTGCTTCTAGCCGGGCAGGGGCCGCAACCCCGCTAATGTCTTTAAAGGCTTCATGCTGCGCACCGGAGAAGGTGAAAGGCACCAAGCCCGCATAGGTATTAGTCACCGCAAGACCGAATTGCTGGGCCAAGCGCAGTCCGAAATCGGTGGCGCCCATCTTTGGAATCGGTTTGGCCCCGCAGGCCACTACCAGATTTCGGGTCGTTAGGCTTTGATGGCCTTTGGTGGAGCTTAGCACGACGGCATAGCCTCCCTCAATGGCAGAGACCTTTTGCACGGAGGTGTTGAGCTGGATATGTGCGCCAGCCTCATCCACGCTCTTTTGCAGCATGGTGATGATCTCTTTGGCGGAGGTGTCACAAAATAGCTGGCCCAAGGCCTTCTCATGATAGGCAATCCCGCTGCGGGCCACCCAATCGATGAAATCCCATTGGGTGTAACGCGCCAGGGCCGATTTTGCAAAATGCGGATTGCGGCTGATGTAGTTGCCCGCGGTGGCAAACATATTGGTAAAGTTGCAGCGCCCGCCGCCGCTGATACGAATTTTCTCGCCCGCCGCTTTTGCGTGGTCAACCACCAAACAGCGGCCCGGCGCTTGGGCTGCGCACATCATGCCGGCCGCGCCAGCTCCAATAATGAGGGTATCATAATCCATAGGCGATGACTTGCCTGTTATACGGCAAATGGCAAGGGAATTGGCACTGGAAAAATGATTCAAGTCAGGTTAAGATTTATTATAGACTCCAAAAATGGGGCGCAGTACAGGCGATTTACAAATGACAGAAATGGTACATGGGCTTTTGCCCGTCGAAGTCCGCGATCCTATTTTGCCCCGTTGGTGGCGAACAATCGATCGGTGGAGCATGGCTAGTGTGTGTTTTTTGTTCATTTTTGGTCTAATTTTGGCACTTGCAGCCTCACCACCATTGGCGCAGCGCAACGGCTTACCTGCCTTTCACTATGTCGAGCGGCAAGCAGTTTTCGGCACCATGGCTCTCATTGCGATGACCATCACGTCGATGATGTCCCCCGCGACAGTGCGGCGCTGGGCCACGGTCGCTTTTGGTATAGCTTTGCTGGCTTTGGTGATGTTGCCCGTTTTCGGCACGGATTTTGGCAAGGGGGCCACACGCTGGTATTCGCTTGGATTTATCTCTCTGCAACCTTCAGAATTCATCAAGCCCGCCTTTGTGGTCTTTGCGGCTTGGCTGATTTCTGCCTCCTTCGAACCTAATGGCCCGCCGGGTCGGATGATGTCCTTTGCTGTGGCCGTGACGATTGCTGGATTTTTGGCACTGCAACCTGATTTTGGACAGGCCAGCCTGATCCTGTTTGCTTGGGGTGTGATGTATTTCTGTGCAGGTGCTCCGCTCCTGTTCATTCTGTCTATGGCTGCGGCCACGGTTTTTGCGGGCTTTGTCGCCTATAACAACAGCGAGCATTTCGCCCGCCGGATTGATGGCTATATGTCTGCGGATGTGGATCCTACAACCCAGCTTGGCTATGCGGCCAATGCTATACGTGAAGGTGGCCTGTTTGGTGTCGGTGCGGGCGAAGGATCGGTTAAATGGTCATTGCCGGATGCCCATACAGATTTCATCATTGCAGTGGCCGCTGAAGAATATGGCGTGCTAATGGTTTTGGTTATTTTGGCGCTGTTTGCAGTCATTGTTCTGCGCACGCTCACTCGGTTGATGCAAGAGCGTGACCTGTTTGTGCGCCTTGCAGGCACGGGCCTTGTAGCCATGTTTGGTGTGCAGGCGATGATCAACATGGGCGTGGCGGTGCGCCTTTTGCCCGCCAAGGGCATGACCTTACCCTTTGTCAGCTATGGCGGTTCGTCGCTGATTGCTGGGGGGATTGCTTTGGGCATGATTTTAGCCTTCACACGCAACCGCCCACAGGGGGCGCTCAGCTCCGTGATACGTGGATATTGAAATGAAAAATCCTCCTCTTTTGGTTTTGGCTGCTGGTGGTACGGGCGGGCATATGTTCCCAGCCCAGGCGGTGGCAGAAGTGATGCTTAAACGGGGCTGGCGGGTAGTTTTGTCCACCGATGCCCGCGGCGCACGCTATACGTCGGGCTTTCCGTCTGAGGTGGAGATTGAACAAGTCTCCAGCGCGACCTTTGCCAAGGGCGGGCTTTTGAACAAAATCATGGTTCCCATTCGCATCGCCATCGGAGTGACCGCCGCGCGCCGCAAAATGCGCCGGACGCGACCGAATGTTGTGGTGGGGTTTGGCGGCTATCCTGCCATTCCAGCCATGGGGGCGGCCACCTCGTTGGGCATCCCATGCATGCTGCACGAACAAAATGGCGTTTTGGGGCGGGTCAATCAGCTCTTTGCGTCTCGGGTCAATCAGATTGCCTGTGGAACTTGGCCGACCAAATTGCCCGATGGTTTGACCGGCCATCATATTGGCAATCCTGTGCGTCAAGAGATTTTGGATCGCCATGGTGCCGGTTATATTGCGCCCGGTGATTACCCAATGGACGTGCTGGTGATTGGCGGTTCTCAAGGGGCACGTATATTGTCAGATGTGGTGCCTGCAGCTGTGGGTTTGTTACCCGGTTCTCTGCGCCAAAACCTGCGCATAAGTCAGCAAGCGCGCGAGGAAGACTGTAGCCGCGTCGAACAGGCCTATGCCGGGATTGGCGTGCGGGCCGACGTACAACCGTTTTTCAAAGATATCCCTGATCGTATGAGCCAAGCTCAGCTGGTGATCAGCCGCTCTGGAGCCTCCTCAGTAGCAGATATTGCCATGATTGGGCGGCCTGCTATTTTCGTCCCTCTAGCAGCGGCCAAACGTGATGAACAGACGGCCAATGCTCGCGAGTTGGTACAGGCTGGTGCGGCGCAGTTGTTGTTAGAATTTGATTTCACGCCTGAGGCTTTGGCTGATGAAATTCAAGAGTTATTAACCAATAGCGCCCAGACCCAATCTATGGCTGATGCGGCGCTTGGCTGTGCAAAGCCTGAAGCTGCCAATCATCTCGCTGATATGATCCAAGCGCTGGCTGGAGACATTTGAGATGAAAAAAGTAACCAAATTACCCGGTGACATTGGCGCTATTCACTTTGTTGGAATTGGTGGAATTGGTATGTCTGGTATCGCCGAAGTTCTTTTGGATCAGGGGTATATGGTGCAGGGATCTGATCTCAAAGCTTCCAAAATTACCCGCCGCTTGGAGGCGATGGGGGCTTTGATCCATCTGGGGCAAAAGACGGAAAATCTTGGCGAGGCTGAGGTCGTTGTGGTGTCGACAGCGATCAAGCCGGGCAATCCCGAACTTGATCAGGCCCGTAAAGTTGGCCTGCCGGTGGTTCGGCGCGCGGAGATGTTGGCGGAATTGATGCGCCTCAAATCCAATGTTGCTGTTGCCGGAACCCATGGCAAAACCACCACCACAACCATGGTTTCAACCCTTCTGCATGCGGGTGGATTTGATCCGACTGTGGTCAATGGCGGCGTGATTAATGCGTTTGAATCCAATGCCCGCACTGGGCAGGGCGAATGGATGGTTGTTGAGGCCGATGAAAGCGATGGCACGTTCAACCGTCTGCCCGCAACCATTGCTGTTGTGACCAATATTGATCCTGAGCATATGGAACATTGGGGTAGTTTCGACAATCTGCGCCAAGGTTTTTTTGAGTTTGTCCATAATATTCCGTTTTATGGTTTGGCGGTCTGCAATACCGACCACCCGGAGGTGCAGGCGTTGGTGGGGCGGATCACCGACCGTCGTGTCACGACTTATGGCTTCAATGCCCAAGCGGACGTGCGGGTAGTTGATTTGAGCTACGCTCAGGGCACGGCCTATTTTGATGTGGCGTTGCGGGATGGTTCAATGATTGAGGGGTGCACCCTGCCGATGCCGGGAGACCATAATGTGTCCAACGCTTTGGCGTCGGTGGCAGTGGCCTTGCATCTGGGGATGTCAGGCGACGCCATTCGCGCGGGGTTACATAGCTTTAAAGGCGTTAATCGACGCTTTACCAAAGTGGCTGAACTGGATGGGGTGACCATCATCGATGATTATGCGCATCATCCAGTGGAAATCGCGGCAGCGTTGAAAGCGGCGCGCCAAAGCCATTCTGGCCGGATCATAGCCATCCACCAACCCCACCGCTATAGCCGTTTGAATGACCTTTTCGATGATTTTTGTACCTGTTTCAATGACGCGGATGTTGTGGGGATCACTGATATCTTTGCCGCAGGCGAAGCGCCAATCGCCGGGTCGGATCGCGATTCCCTGGTCATAGGTTTAACGGGCCACGGGCACCGAAATGCAATGGCTGTAGCGGATGAGGCTGCTTTGAAGGCCTTTTTGACGGAGCATTGCCAGCCCGGCGATATGCTGATTTGTCTTGGCGCTGGGTCAATCTCGGCTTGGGCGCATGGTCTTGTGAGCGAGTTTAATTAATCTGCGCTTTTGCGGTGGCGCGTTGCCAAAAAGACTCCAAATCCAGAGACAATAAGGCCGGCCCAAGCCATGAGCGGCATCGGTTCATCCAACGCAACCCAGGCGATAAATGCGGCCAGAGGCGGAACTAGAAATAGCAAGGTTGAGACGCGCCACACTTGGCCCGCGCGGATTATTGCCAGCAGCAGACCCACAGCAATCACTGAGTTGCCGATCACCAAATAGGCGAAGGCCCAGTAAAAGGAGGTCGTCCAATTCACCGCTGCGATATCGGCCCAGGTGAGAAATGGTAATAATCCGAGCAATCCCGCGCTATAGCCGACCAAATTTGCCGTGACCGGATTATGCGACAGGCCAAAGCGTTTTTCCCAAAGCGTGGCCAAGGTGATCCCAGCCAAGGCCAAGGCGGCAAAGCCGAATCCCACCAAGGGGGGTGGGTCGGTTTTAAGCCGGGCGACAATCACCACAAAGGTTCCAGTCATAGCAATTGCCAAGCCCAGCCATTACGGCCAGCTTACCGTTTCTGCGCTCCATCGCGGCGCCAGCCAGACCTACCAGCAGGGTTTGCAGCGAGAAGATCAACGCAGCCATGCCTGCGGCGACACCATTTACAAAAGCGAAATAGGCTATACCGAAATATATGGTTTGCATCAAAAATCCGACCAATCCGAGGTACAGCCAATCCTTTGGGGTTTTGGGCAGCGGCGGGCGCAAAATTGCAAATAGCACCGCCATAATGGCAATAACGGCGGCAAGCCTCAGTGCCAGCAGCACCATGGGGGTGGCATTCACTAGAGCGACTTTGGCCACCACGTAGCCCGCAGACCACAGGATCAAAAACATAATCGGCGTTAGGGCCAGCCAAATGCGTTGCATCTCGTCTCCTCATTCCAAACTGATGGAGCAGTTTGCGTGTGCGATGTACAGAGTGTTTTTGCAAGCTCGCGCTTACCCTTTGACTTGAAACCTCTGATCCGGTCTAAGCAAAGACTATCACTTGAGGGCCTATCGCAATGCAACTTCCAATTCCCCGAGGGCGTTTAACGCCGAACCGATCTTTATCGGATCTGACTTGGTTGCGCGTGGGGGGGGCTGCAGAATATCTGTTCCAACCGGCAGATCACGCAGATTTAAATGAATTTTTGGCAGCCCTGCCGCAAGAAGTGGCAGTTTTTCCTATGGGCGTTGGCTCGAACTTGATTGTGCGAGATGGCGGCATTCGCGGCGTGGTGATCCGGTTGGGACGTGGCTTTAATTATATTTCTGTGGACGGTGATCTTGTGCGCTGCGGGGCTGCGGTTTTGGACAGCCATGTGGCGCGCAAGGCTGCGGATTCAGGGCTAGACTTGACCTTTCTGCGCACCATACCGGGTGCGATGGGCGGTGCTTTGAAGATGAATGCAGGGTGCTATGGCAGCTATTTTGCCGATGCCTTTGTTTCCGCCCGTGCAGTGAACCGGGCTGGAGCGCCGGTGACCTATACTCCGGAAAACCTTGGTTTTGGCTATCGCAGCTGTGACCTGCCTGACGATTTTGTCATCACCGAGGTAACGTTGCGCAGTTTGGGGCCTGGCAGTCCAGTCGCGCTGCATCAGAAAATGGCGGATCAATTGGCTAAGCGCGATGAAACACAGCCCACGAAAGACCGCACGGCGGGCAGCACGTTTCGCAACCCAGCTGGCTTCAGCTCGACTGGGCGTGCCGATGATCGCCAAAATTTGAAGGCGTGGAAGTTGATTGACGATGCGGGCTGCCGGGGCTTGGAGATGGGCGGAGCGCAAATGTCACCCAAACATCCGAACTTTTTGATCAACACCGGATCAGCGAGCGCAAAAGATCTTGAAGCTTTGGGCGAATTGGTGCGAAAAAAGGTTTACGATAAGAGTGGTTTGACGTTAGAGTGGGAGGTAATGAGGGTCGGAGATCCCTTGTACGACCAATAGCGTAAAAAACGCGATAACAAAAGCCCCATAGAGGGCAAGATATTGAGTGAGAACAGTGGGTATGTCGAGCAGGACTCCCAAAACTGTGGCTGTATTGATGGGTGGACCCGGCGTGGAGCGTGCTGTGTCTCTGTCTACAGGCCAAGAATGCGCCACCGCTTTGCGGCAGGCGGGCTATAGTGTTGTCAAAATCGACGCTGGCCCTGACCTCGTAAATGAGCTGACTCTTGTCGATCCAGATGTAGTGTTTAACGCGCTGCATGGGCGTTGGGGTGAAGATGGCTGTGTGCAGGGGGTGCTCGAATGGATGAAGCTTCCATATACGCATTCTGGCGTTTTGTGCTCGGCACTCGCGATGGATAAAGAAAAAACCAAAGATGTATTCCGGGGTGTGGGTCTGCCTGTGGTGGATAGCCTTTTGATGGCCCGTGAAGATCTGGTCGGCGCGCATCCGATGCCGCTGCCCTATGTCATTAAGCCCAACAATGAGGGCTCATCTTTTGGCGTGTATCTGGTGGATCTGGGTGCCGAGGCTCCGCCGGAGCTGTCGGCTGATATGCCCGATATGGTGATGGTAGAAGCCTTTGCGCCAGGCCGTGAGCTGACCACAACGGTCGTGGGCGGCCGGGCTTTGACCGTCACCGATATTTTGACCAACACTTGGTATGACTATGATGCTAAATATGCTGAAGGGGGTTCCAAACATGTGGTGCCGGCTGAGCTGCCTGAGGATATTTTCCAAGCCTGCCTTGAGTATGCTCTCAAAGCCCACGCTGTTTTGGGCTGTCGTGGTATCTCACGGACAGATTTTCGCTGGGATGAAACGCGCGGGCTTGCCGGGTTGATCTTGTTAGAAACCAACACGCAGCCGGGAATGACACCCACCTCCTTGTCGCCGGAACAGGCCACAGCGGTTGGAATTCCCTTTCCCGAATTGTGCCGATTCTTGGTGGAGGATGCCTCATGCAACCGATGATGAAGGCTCCAAAATATGCAGGTTCCGTGCTGCGCGACGATGTAACTCTGGTCTCTGATCCAGCACCATCTTTGCTCAGCTACCGGATGCAGCGGCTGTGGCTCACACCCTTGTTTCGTGCTCTGGTACGGGTGGGCTTGCCAACCTTTGGTATTGTGGGGCTGGGTTGGATGTTTCTGTCACAGGCCGAAAATCGCGATTATCTGCGAGGTATGGTGCAGGAGGCTCAGGTTTCAGTGCAAAACCAGCCGGTGCATCAATTGCAAACCCTAACAATAGAAGGCGCTTCGCCTTTGTTGTCGGAGGAAATTCGTGCGCAATTTGGAAACTTGTTTCCAATTAGTGCATTTGAGTTAGATCTTGAGGGCATGCGCGGTTGGATCGAAAAAATACCTTCGGTTGAGCGCGCCGCAGTGCTCACCTCGGTTGGCGGGCTTTTGTCTGTACAGGTGACGGAAATTCAGCCAGAGTTTATTTGGCGCAACGTTGAAGGATTGCACCTGATTTCTGCAAAGGGTGACATGTTGCGCCGGGTCCCTCTGCGCGCTGATTTCGCTCATTTACCACTTATTGCCGGAGAAGGTGCGATTGCCTCTCTGCGCGAGGCCCGCGGTGTGCTGGACACGGCGGCGCCGATATCAGATCGTTTGCGCGGTTTGGTACGGATCGGAGAACGACGCTGGGATTTGGTGCTGTTGGACGGTCAAACCATTGCCCTTCCAGAGGCCAATCCTGAACAGGTTTTGGCGCAGGTAATTGTGCTGAGTGTAGCGCAAGATCTGTTTGAACGCGATATATTATTAATAGATTTTCGTAATCCGCGCCGCCCCACCCTACGTCTGCGACCCCAAGCGCTTGCGGGCCTGAAACAGGTTAAGGGTATGACATTTTTGGAGATTTCTAAATGAATGACCTGTATCAATCCCAACGTACCATGCGTGCGATGCGCAAAGCGGCCATCCAACGTGGGGTGGTTGCGGTGATGGATGTGGGCAGCTCCAAAGTGGCCTGTTTAATTCTGCGCTTTGATGGGCCAAGCGATATTTCATCAGGCGAAGTCATTGGCTCAATGGCTGGGCAATCCAGCTTCCGTGTCATTGGTGCGGCCACAACCAAATCCCGCGGCATACGCTCTGGTGAGATTGAGTCCATGGCTGAAACTGAGCGTGCCATTCGCACGGCCCTTCAGGCTGCACAGAAAATGGCTTTGGTGCGGGTTGATCATGTGATCGCCTGTTTCTCTGGCGGCGCGCCGCGCAGCTATGGTGTGTTTGGCGAGGTTCAAACTGAGAATGAGGCCGTGCATTCCCATGATATTGGCCGCGTACTTGCGGCCTGTGACCTACCTGATTTTGGCCAAAACCGTGCTGTATTGCATGCGCAACCGATCAACTTCACCCTGGATGATCGCTCATGGATGACTGATCCACGTGGCCATATCGGACAAAAGCTTTCGGCAGATCTTCATATTTTGACCGTGCAAGAGCATGCCATTCAAAACCTCAACCGCTGTGTGAAGCGCTGTGATGTTGAGCTGGCGGGTGTGGCTTCCTCTGCCTATGTGTCTGCCCACTCGGCTTTGGTCGAAGATGAGCAAGAGCTGGGTGCTGCCTGCATTGATATGGGCGGTGGGGCGACTGGTGTTTCGGTCTTCTTCAAGAAACACCTGATTTTTGCGGACAGTGTGCGCATGGGTGGAGATTACGTTACCAGTGATATTTCCATGGGGCTTCAGATTCCAACGGCTGCAGCTGAACGTATGAAAACTCTTTACGGCGGCGCTATGGCCACGGGTATGGATGACCGTGAAATGATCGAAACCGAGGGCAGCAGCGGTGATTGGGAACATGATCGCCGCCAAGTCAGCCGGTCTGAGCTGATCGGAATTATCCGCCCAAGGATGGAAGAGATCTTGGAAGACGTCCGTGACCGCCTCGATGCGGCGGGATTTGAAAATCTGCCCGGCAAGCAGATCGTTTTGACCGGTGGCGCAAGCCAAATACCGGGATTGGATGGCTTGGCGGCCCGTATTTTAGGTCAGCATGTCCGACTTGGCCGCCCGGTTCGGGTCCAAGGCCTCCCACAAGCAGCAACTGGCCCGGCATTCTCTGGGGTCGTCGGTTTGGCTCTGAATGCAGCCAACCCGCAGGACGAGTGGTGGGATTTTGAAGTGCCGCAACCGCAGATGGTAGGGCGTCCTTTGCGCCACGCCATGCGCTGGTTTCGCGATAATTGGTAGAAGTAGTCTATGTGAGGCCCCAAAATTTAGCGTTATTTGATGCCTATGATGCTATATTTTGTATTAAATGAGAGTTTTTTCGTGACGCGACAATAAGTTCACGTTAGAATACTTAAAATAGGTGTTTGCCGCAGAGCAGTGCGGCCAGAGCAGGTGGAAAAAATATGGCTTTAAACTTAACCATGCCGGGACATGACGACTTGAAACCACGCATCACCGTATTCGGTGTTGGGGGCGCAGGCGGTAATGCTGTCGATAATATGATAGACAAGCAGCTTGAAGGTGTTGAATTTGTTGTTGCAAACACCGATGCGCAGGCTTTGCAGCAATCTAAAGCCCCGGTTAAAATCCAAATGGGTATCAAATTCACTGAAGGTTTGGGTGCAGGTGCTAAAGCCACAGTTGGCGCCGCCGCAGCTGAAGAAAGTATTGAGCAAATCGTGGACCAGCTGGCTGGGGCACATATGTGCTTTATCACAGCAGGTATGGGCGGCGGCACCGGTACGGGTGCGGCTCCAATTATTGCGCAAGCGGCCCGTGAATTGGGTGTCTTGACAGTGGGTGTGGTGACAAAACCCTTCCAGTTTGAAGGCAGTAAACGTATGCGCCAAGCGGAAGAGGGCGTTGAGGCTTTGCAAAAGGTTGTCGACACCCTGATTATCATTCCAAACCAAAACCTCTTCCGCCTTGCCAATGAAAACACGACATTCACCGATGCTTTTAGCATGGCGGATGATGTTTTGTATCAAGGCGTAAAAGGTGTGACTGACTTGATGGTTCGCCCGGGTCTTATCAACCTTGATTTTGCCGATGTTCGCGCTGTTATGGACGAGATGGGCAAAGCCATGATGGGCACAGGTGAGGCGAGCGGCGAAAACCGGGCCATCCAAGCGGCTGACAAAGCTGTCTCTAATCCATTGCTGGATGAAATCAGCCTGCGCGGTGCGAAGGGCGTTTTGATCAACATCACTGGTGGTGCAGATCTGACACTGTTCGAGCTGGACGAAGCAGCCAACCGGATCCGTGAAGAAGTTGATCCGGATGCGAATATTATTGTTGGATCAACATTGGATACAACTTTAGAGGGCGTAATGCGCGTGTCTGTTGTGGCCACTGGGATCGACGCCAATCAATCCAACCAAGCTTCTGCGTTGCCATTGCGCCGCTCGTCTTTAGCGGCCGCGGCTACTGAGGTGGTTGAAGAAGCTGTTGAGGAAGCTGTTGAGACAGAGCATCAACAAGTGGCTTTGGAATTTCCCTTTGAGCCAGAACAGCCAGAAGTAGCGCAAGAACCTGACCATTTATTCGACGATATTCCAGCTCCAGCTTATCAGCCACAAGCGGAAGAGTTGGATACATTCGTGTTTGAAGAGCCAATACCTTTGGTGGCAACTCAGCATGTGCCGGGCACTCCGAGCCCTGAAGCAATGGCGCGTTTGCGTGCCGCAGTGGAGCGGGTTCCGGGAGGTGAACCTCGTGCAACAGCTGAACCTCGGACCGCCCCTCCGCCGGCACCAGCCAAAAGAAAATTTGGTATCAATTCTATGATAAATCGGATGACCGGTCAGGCTGAAATTATCGAACGAGCTGCCGTTGCACCACCTTCGCAAATGGCCAGCCATGCCTTCGAAACCGATGACGCGGGCAACGAAGCGGATGTGAGAATCGAAATACCGGCGTTTTTACGCCGACAGGCTAATTAAGCCAATCTTCAATGAATTGTTTAAAGGTGCCTTTGGGCGCCTTTTTTCTCTATAAATTAGGCACTTGTTATTTTTATCCCGTCACAAGGCATCATTGCGCTTGACCTGATTCATAAATGTTTCAAACGGTTACAAAGAGTGAGTTGTATCTTGGGAGGACACAAACTAGCGGTAATTGCGTGGTTGTAGTCTTTAATTAAAATAATGGGGCACTTGTGCAAAAGACTTTGAAATCAGAAGTGGTGTTTACGGGGGTTGGCCTTCATGACGGCCGTGATGTTACACTGCGTGTTCGCCCTGCTGCTGCTGAAACTGGAATTTGGTTTTGCCGCACAGATATCGCCAACAGCGACGGTTTCATTTCTGCCAATTGGCAATTCGCTGTTCATACTGCCCTGTGTACCCGCTTGCTAAATGCCGAAGGTGTGGGTGTCTCTACGGTTGAGCATGTGATGGCGGCTCTTGCGGGCTGTGGCGTCAACAATGCTGTCTTGGAACTGGACGGACCTGAAGTTCCCATCATGGATGGCAGCGCACTTGAGTTTGTGCGTGGCTTTCTGAAGGCCGGGCTACAGGAACAATCCCAACCCGTCCGTGCTGTTAAAATTCTTGAAGCTGTAGAGGTTCGTGAAAACGGCGCCTATGCGGCGCTGGTGCCTTTTTCGGGCCTTGAAATGGATTTTGCGATTGATTTTCCGGATGCGGCCATCGGCCAACAATCAAAATTACTCAATCTTGCAAATGGCAGTTTTGTGCATGAGCTTTGCGACAGCCGCACATTTTGCCGAAATTCAGACGTGGCCTTGATGCAATCCAAAGGTTTGGCACTGGGTGGCACGTTGTTGAATGCGGTTGTGGTGGATGGGGCTGAGGTTTTGAGCCCCGGTGGTATGCGCTATGTGGATGAGCCTGTGCGGCATAAAATGTTGGATGCTATGGGCGATTTGGCACTTGCTGGCGGTCCGATTATTGGACGCTATGTGGGTCGGCGTGCCGGTCATACTGTCACCAACAAGCTATTGCGCAAGCTGTTCATGCAAACTGCATCCTTTCGGATGATTGAATGTGATCTTGAAATGTCTCAGCGGTTGCCAGGCGCCGGATTAGTTCAAGAAGATACGCATATTTTTGCATAGAAGCAATCTTCTGCTCAAAAAACTAAACTCTTTCATTTTGCCCCAAAACTTTCTGTGCTAACTCTTTTGCAGAACAAACTATAAGGGTCACCATGCGGTCTCATCACGCCATTTTTCTTTGTATTTTCGCGACGGTTATTGTTGGCTGCGCGAAGCTCAAACAAGAGCCTGCTGTTCTAATTGAAAGCTATTCCGCGAAGGAAATTTATGATCTTGGCGAGGACAAGCTGAACAAAAATCGTCCCGAAGAGGCTGCCGAATATTTTGGTGAGATAGAACGTCTGTACCCCTATTCCGAATGGGCCAAACGTGGCTTGATCATGCAGGCTTTTAGCTTTCACAAAGCAGTCGATTACCCTAACAGCCGCAGCGCCGCACAGCGCTACATCGATTTTTATCCAGCCACAGAAGATGCGGCCTATGCGCAATATATATTGGCGTTGAGCTACTATGATCAAATTGCCGAAGTGGGCCGCGATCAGGGTATCACCTTCAAGGCCCTGCAAGAGTTACGCGTGTTGATAGAGCGTTATCCAGATAGCAAGTATACCGTTGAGTCTAAAGCGAAGTTTGATCTTGCGTTTGATTATCTCGCAGCCAAAGAGATGACAGTTGGCAGATATTATCTGCAAAAGGGCTATTATACGGCGGCTGTGAAACGGTTCCGTGTTGTGGTTCAAGATTTCCGAGACACAGCCCAAACACCTGAAGCCCTTTATCGCTTGATTGAGGCCTATTTGTCGCTGGGATTGAAAGCAGAGGCGCAGTCCGCCGGTGCCGTGCTGGCCAAGCAATATGAGGGCTCTGATTGGTACAAAGACAGCCTTATTTTACTAAGTGGAAACGGTTTAAAACCTGAGGCCGCAGGTGACAATTGGCTGACAACAATCTACAGACAGATGATCAAGGGCCAATGGCTGTAACCGAAGCGAGGCGGCGATGCTGCGTGGTTTAAGCGTTCGTGACATACTGATCATCGATGAGTTGGAGCTGCAGTTTCAGCCCGGGCTGAATGTATTGACTGGTGAAACTGGGGCCGGAAAATCGATTTTACTCGATTGCCTTGGCTTCGTTTTGGGATGGCGAGGCCGCGCTGAACTTGTGCGTCAAGGATCAGAACAGGGCGAAGTCACGGCCTGGTTCGACATTTCCCCCGATCATCCCGTGAATGGCATTCTGCGTGACAGCGGAATTGAACCTGAGGATGAGTTAATCCTTCGACGGATCAACGCCAGAGATGGCCGGAAAACCGCATTTGTGAATGACCGCCGCTGTTCGGGGCAGGTGTTGCGCCAGATTAGTGAAACCCTGTTGGAATTGCATGGCCAACATGATGATCGGGGGCTTTTGAATGTAAAAGGCCATATGGCGTTACTGGATGAGCATGCCGAGACCATACCGCTGCGAGAGGCCTGCCGGGGAGCTTGGCGTGGTTTGTCGCAGACTCAAACGGCTTTGTCAGAGTTGACTGCTAAAATTCGCGCTTTGGCTGCTGAGGAGGAGTATCTGCGCCATACGTTGGACGAACTGGAGGCTCTCGAAGTGCAACCGGGGGACGATGATGCTCTGGATGCGCGCCGGCGTATGATGCAAGCTGCCGTGAAAATTCGCGCTAATGTTGTCAAAGCGCTTGATGCTTTGTCTGGCAAAGGGGCGGAGGGGCAAATCAGGGACGCAACCCGTTGGCTGGAAACCGCATCACAGCAACTTGATGGGCAATTGGGTCTGGCTTTCGAGGCCCTAGACGCTGCGCTGGATTCGCTTGGTGAAGCACAACAAGAGATTGAGATTGTCTTGGGCGGCTTGAATTTTAACGCGTCTGAACTGGAGCTAACCGAAGAGCGGCTGTTTGCGATCCGTGCGGCTGCGCGCAAGCATGGGGTGACACCTGATGAGCTGTCCGAGATTTCAACATTGCTGTCGCTTAAGCTTGAGACTTTGGACAGCGGCAATGCCGGACTAGAGATTTTGAAGGTGGAAGTTGAGGCGGCCCAATCTGCTTACAGGATTGCTTCGCTCGATTTACATGTGGCACGCGTAATTGGGGCTGCGGCTTTGGATAAAGCCATGGCTGCAGAGCTGGCTCCCTTAAAGATGGAACGTGCGGTGTTTAATACCGAAATCACCACCACTGAGGATGGTCCGAATGGCACGGACACCGTCGCCTTTACCGTGGCGACGAACCCCGGCGCGCCAACCGGGGCGCTGGAAAAAATTGCCTCAGGTGGGGAATTGAGCCGTTTTCTTTTGGCACTCAAAGTCTGCCTGTCGCAGGGTGCGTCACAGCGCACGATGATCTTTGATGAGATTGATCGCGGCGTGGGGGGAGCTACTGCAGATGCGGTTGGCCGCAGATTGGCCGAATTGGGCGCCGAGGGGCAAGTCTTAGTCGTTACGCATTCGCCGCAAGTAGCGGCTTTGGGCACTGCGCATTGGCGGGTTCAAAAACGTATTGAGAATGAGATGACCCTTTCAACGGTTGTACTACTGAACCCTGATGAGCGGATCGACGAGATTGCCCGTATGCTGGCCGGTGATGTGGTGACAGATGAGGCACGTGGCGCTGCACGCTCCTTACTTGGTTTGAATCGGTAGTATTATCAATATATTCATTACTATATTTATGTTATATAATAAGTTGAATTAAGTGGATATCACGGCATTTTTATTTATTCGATATTTCATATATTAAAGATCATACCATAAATAATTGAGGGGGAGCGGCGCATTAAATCGTGCAACAAAATAATCTTTATCGTGGATTCCTGTCTGCAATCCACCTGAGGCCGAATAGTTCCAATAAGAATCTAAGGGTTTTCCACTAGGCTCACAAAGTTTGTTTGGCGGATGTTGCAAGTAACAGATTAGCGAGAAAGTTTGACCTCTGTATGGGGCTTATATGACTACAATTCACTAATTGTGTCCCGAGTTTGCTCCTAAGATACATACCGAGGCGATAGAACAAGTTTTTTCAATCCTTGAGAGTGACTCTTTAGCCTTAACAACATCTCCTGTCGTTGAAACTATGTCCTTGCCTGTGGTCACATTTAAGCTCTTATCAAACGTGTTCGATAACGATCTTATCATTGGGATAAAACGCCAAGTGATCTTTGATCTGGCGCATGTCTGCATTAGGGCTTTCATAGCTCCAAGCCACATTGTCTATAGGCCCATTTTTGGTAATGATTGAGAAGTAGCGCGCATCGCCCTTATGGGGGCAATGGGATATTTTATCTGTGTAATCCATAAAAGCCATGGCGATATCATCCCGCGGAAAATAGATGACTGGGTCATAGTCGCACTCGATTAATTCCAATGCGCTATAGGTTTCGGCAATAACGGAACCGGCAGCGCGTATAGACCATGCGCCTGCGAGGGCGCGAACTTTGATATGATTTGTCATTAGAAGACAGCCTTCCCATTGTCTGACGTCAGAGTCAAATGGCCGCTGTCGCATTGGCTAGCCATTGCGCTGTTGTGGCGTCCAGGAGCTGGGTCAGTTTTGCATGGACCTCTTGATGATAGGCATTAAGCCATTCTTTTTCACGCACTGTGAGCAGGGAAGCTTCAATCAACTGCAGATCGATGGGTGCCAATGTGATGGTTTCAAACTCAAGCATGGCCCGATCATCGCCGTCGGGCAGGTTTGGGGCAGGTTGCACCACAATGAGATTCTCAATCCGCACCCCAAAAGCACCAGCGCGATAATAGCCCGGTTCATTGGACAGGATCATCCCCACCTCAAGGGGCACATCCGTGGCTCGTGATAGGCGTTGCGGCCCTTCATGCACTGATAGAAAACTACCAACCCCGTGGCCGGTGCCGTGGTCATAGTCTTGACCTGCAGCCCAAAGTGGAGCACGGGCCAGCGAGTCGAGGTCGCGCCCTGTGAGCCCTTTGGGGAACCGTACCTGTGAGATGGCAATCATGCCTTGTAGTACCCTCGTGAAGGCTTGGCGCATCTCGAGGCTTGGCGTGCCGAGGGGCAGGGTGCGGGTGATATCGGTTGTGCCATCGTGATATTGCCCGCCGCTGTCGACCAACAATAGGCTGTCGCTGTCCAGTTTGCGGTTTGTTTCATGGGTCACACTGTAATGCACCACGGCGCCATGCGGACCGCTGCCGCTGATCGTGTCAAAGCTGATATCATGCAGCACGTTTGTGGCCGCGCGAAATCCTTCAAGTTTTCTGACAATGTCAATCTCGCTGAGGTTGGAGGGATCCGCACCATCAAACCATGCCATAAAATTAACCATAGCGGCCCCGTCGCGCAGGTGTGCCGCGCGGCTGCCGTTGAGTTCTGTCGTGTTCTTACAGGCTTTTGATAGGGCGCAGGGATCAGTGCCGCGCAGAATTTTAACCGCGCCTTGTTCCAAGGCCTGTAGGGCCGCTTGTGGCAAAGAGGCGGGGTCGATCAGCATTCTATCTTTGAATTTTGAAAGATAAGCCTCAAAAGCGCCCCAGCCCATAAGCGTGACATTCTCGCTGAACTCAAGGCTGTCGAATTTAGCAGGGTCCCCGAAAAGGGCGATGGCGCCCGAGGAGGACAGGATCGCGAAACCCTGCACAATCGGGGTGCGGGGCACATCGCTGCCGCGGATGTTTAGCAACCAGCACAGGCTATCGGGCAGGGTGATGACGGCCGCATCCGCGCCAAGGGCTGTGATATCTGCGCCAATGCGGCGGGCCTTGTTTGCTGCGGCCTCGCCGCTGAGGCTCTCTGGGTGCGACCAGGCGGCCGCAAGTGGCGGGCCCGGTCTGTCTCGCCAGATGGCATTCACCCCATTGGGGCAGGCTCTTAGGGTGATCCCTGAAGCGGTGAGCCTGTCTCGGAGGGTTTCAATCTGGCTGACCGTGTGCAGCCTCGGATCAAATCCGATTACGGCTCCGGGTTGGGCCTTGATGATCAGCCAGTCTTGCAGCTGAGTTTCTGGCCAATGAACCGGGATAAAGACATCTGCGACTTGATCCAATACTTGTAAACGATAACGCCCATCAATGAAGACACCGGCTATATCCTCTAAGACGCAGGCAAATCCGGCTGATCCGGTAAATCCGGTTAGCCATGAGAGCCGCTCGTCGCAGGCGGCCACATATTCACCTTGATGGCGATCCGCACGCGGAACGATGAAGCCGTTCAACGTTTGCTCATCCATCCAAACTCGTAGTGCGGCGAGCCGTGCCGGGCCTTGATCAGGGGACGAGGGGGATGTAAAATTTTGAAACATTGAATTTGTCCTAAGCCACTACGGATTTTCTTAGAATGTGTCAAAGCCACTCCGGCGGCAATGGTCAATTGTGCAAAGGTTAAGCGCTGCGCTTGCGCCCCATGACGCGGGCCCGTGCGCGGGCATCCGTGTCAAACAAAGCGGCAAGCTGTTCGGTCATTGCGCCGGCCAGTTGCTCAACATCGGTGATGGTCACCGCACGTTCGTAATAGCGGGTTACATCATGGCCAATGCCAATTGCCAAAAGCTCGACCTGACTGCGCTTCTCGACCATCGCGATCACATCGCGCAGGTGTTTTTCTAGATAATTCGCTTGGTTTACCGACAGGGTACTGTCATCCACCGGCGCCCCATCGGAGATCACCATCAAAATTTTGCGCGATTCAGGGCGCGCATTCATCCGGCGGTGTGCCCATTCCAGAGCTTCGCCGTCAATGTTTTCCTTCAGCAAGCCTTCTTTCATCATCAGTCCAAGATTGGGTCGGGCGCGGCGCCATGGGGCGTCGGCACTTTTATAGATGATGTGGCGCAGATCATTGAGGCGCCCCGGTGTTTGTGGCCGGCCTTCGGCAAGCCACTCTTCACGGCTTTGACCACCCTTCCAAGCGCGGGTGGTGAAGCCCAAGATTTCGACCTTTACGCTGCAACGTTCCAAGGTGCGGGCTAAAACATCGGCGCATATGGCTGCAATTGAGATCGGACGGCCACGCATGGAGCCGGAGTTGTCCAGCAAGAGGGTCACGCAGGTGTCGCGGAATTCGGTGTCTTTTTCGACCTTGAATGACAGAGGCGTTGTCGGGTTGGCAATTACCCGCGCCAAACGGCCTGCGTCCAAAGTGCCCTCTTCCAGATCAAATTCCCAGCTGCGATTTTGCTGTGCTTGCAAGCGACGTTGCAGCTTGTTGGCCAGGCGGCTGACGGCACCTTTAAGAGGTTCTAACTGCTGGTCGAGATAAGCACGCAGGCGCTCCAGCTCTTGCGGTTCCGCCAAATCTTCGGCGCGGATCTCTTCGTCAAATTCAGTTTTATAGACTAAGTAGGCGGGATCTGCATCTGAGATGGGATGCGGGGCAGGCGGGTCAAGCGGCGCCTCGCCGTCGACCATCTCCATCTCTTCGCCCATTTCGCTATCGGCCATATCATCCATGGAAACCTGAGCTGAGGCTGCATCTTGCTGCTTATCTTGGCTTTGCTCAGGATTGGTGTCGTCTTGCTCGTCCTCATTGT
>Ga0209712_10000522_pt1 | contig 34138 bp, 26 predicted proteins | sample ArcOceMetagenome_FD_187443 | JGI IMG/M metagenome (GOLD analysis project Ga0209712, IMG submission 187443) | Marine eukaryotic phytoplankton communities from Arctic Ocean - Arctic Ocean - Greenland ARC118M Metagenome (SPAdes) (version 2) | ecosystem: Environmental > Aquatic > Marine > Oceanic...
GGGATCAATGAACTAAACCGTTCAATCACCCAGATAAGTATGAATAAACACGCCCCTAGGGCTAACCATTGATTAGGCATGAGTAAATACACAAAAAATGCGGTCAGAAATAAAAGATTACTCAGCACAATACGCCATAACTTGGCAGTTTGCATATCAGTCGTTGGCCACCAAGCGCCACATAAAAATGTGAAGATACCGAAGGTGTACAGAGCCAAAAAGTCTATAAATAAGCCATTATCAGTTAGTACAATTGATAATGTGGCTAAAGTAATGAAGGGCATTAAACCAGCATAACCAAGAATTGTTACAACAGTCGGCATCAAACAAGTCCTAAAATTTGTGTGTCTTGGATCAATAAGGTAATAATAAAATTATACTTATTATTAAGGGCTATGATGGTAAAAAGATCACCATCGCGCAGCACTATAGTACACCTTGTGACGTTATAAGTCTGTGTACCTTAGTTTGTTGGTTTATCCGCATTAGCTATTCTTTACAAAAAATATATGTATCGAAGTTAGCCTGTTCACTTAGATTCACAAAGTGTGACATGCTTTTCTTGCTTAGTGTGTTTTAGCTAATATACTTGAAGATTAGATCTATCTAAACACCCTGGAGTGTTGAGTAAAGCCATTCTTTCAATAGAAAATATGCTTTAAAAATTTATTCCATGTTGGAAACACAGTGTAATTATATGATCGGTTGTTTAGTGAACATAAGAAAGTATTGTTTCTCTATGACTCATTCTGAACTTAGAAGGAAAAGGATATTTCCGAGTTAGTAAATATTGATAATTTCAATGACATTATTATAGAGCCGTCTTTAAGAGAAGGTTTTATGCTGGGTGATATATTAGTATTTCCCAGTAAGAGTGTGATCGTAAAACAAAATCAACATCATCATGTTAGCGCCAAAGCCATGGAAGTACTTTTAATCTTAAGTTGCTGTGCAGGCAAAGTCGTAAGTCGTAAGGCATTACTAGAGTATGTATGGGGAGATAAGAAAAGTGCTAGTTCAAAACTCAGTCCGATAATAACTGAATTGCGCCAGTTGCTTGATGACAATAAAGACTTCCCCAGGTTAATTCAAACTTTACCCCGCAAAGGTTATAGATTACTCGTGATGACGTCGTCTCTAGATGAAAGTAGTTTATCTAGAGACGTGCTCAAAACAGCAACACATATCGACCGAAGACCTCAGGAAAAAATCTCTTTCAAACTTCTTGGTGGGATCAATTATTGGCGTGAAACTCGCTTGTTTAGAGTTGCTGGAACTTACATTGTAATGGCTTGGGTATTAATGCAGGTGGTTACTTTAACATTGCCCGTTATCGATGCGGCCAAATGGTTTGATAAACTTGCGCTCCTTATCCTGATTATTGGATTCCCTTTAGTATTAATATATAACTGGTGGACAGAGTGCAAACTTCGTCAAGATTTTAATCGAAAACATAACAGCCTTTTCACTCATCCAAAGCTTACTAAACATGCCTATCGAGATCTAACCTATATAACAATTTCGAGCGCGTTTAGCCTAGTATTGGCTATTTTGTTAGGTAATCAAGTCTATGATGCAGCTACACGAATTAATGATAAAGTTGTAAAACAGGAGGTAAGCGCCAAATTTTATCCTAATGCTGTTGCTGTGATGCCATTTAAACAACTTGGTGACAAGGCTGCAGATTATGCTGTGGGATTATTACAATCTGAAATGCTGACTTTTTTATCACAATCTTCCCAATTGAGAGTCATTTCTGAAAGAGTGTTAGCGTCTTTACCCGCAGATAGCTCACTTGGTAAAATTCGTGAGCGGACCGGTGCAAAGTATGTACTCGAAGGAATGATTAACGTACAGGGTGCTCAAGTTCACATCATGACTACCTTAATTGACAGCCAAAGCGGTCTCCAAGTATGGGCGGATAAAAGTACCGTACCAAGCACTGATCAACTAACCCTATATGAAGGCATCTCCCATCAAGTATTTAACGCATTGAATTTTTTAATGCCACATGAAGAATCATCTAAATTTAAGTTTAAACCCACTAATGATATTCATGCTTATGACTTTTACGTCAGAGCCAAAGGGGGATTCAAAGACGCCTATAATGAAACCAAATTTCTGGAAGTAGAGCAATTGTTTTTAAATGCTTTGGAAAGGGACCGCAATTTTGAATTGGCGCAGGCCGGATTGTGTCAAACGTATCTGGAACAATACAGTTTAAAGATGGGAGCACAAATTTTTGACTTAGCGCGTCAGGCATGCCAGAAAGTAAACAAGCAAAGTAATGTGAAAGCTGAATCAGAGCTGGCATTGGGTAGATTATACTTTGAATCAGGTAAATACTCATTAGCTAAAGGGCATTTCACTAAAGCGTTGGAATTGAAACCTAATAATACTTTGGGTTTGATTGGATTAGCACAATCTTTTACTCGTTTGGGACGGGCAAAACAAGGTGAACTCTATTATTTAAAAGCAATACTAGCTGAACCTAGCTATTGGAAATACTACGAAAAGTATGGTTTTTTCTTGTTTAATTCTGGTCGTTATTTTGAAGCGAGTCTGCAGTTCAATAAACAAAGTGTACTGCAACCTAATAGTGAAGAAGCCTTAAATAATTTAGCTGCTGCATATTATTTAAACACAGAGTTTGACAAAGCCACACAAAGTTGGCGTAAAGCACTGAGCATAAAATCTAGTGCCAATATATATAGTAACCTGGGTACCTCATTATTTTTCGCCAGTCAGTTCACACAAGCTGTTGAGATGTATCAACAAGCCGTTAATCTTAGTCCCAATAATTATATCTTTAGAGGTAATTTAGCTGATGCGCTTAAGTATGTAGGTGATCAGCAAGTTATGTCGGTACAACAATATGAAGCTGCACTCAATCTCGCTCGGCAAAATGAGACTATTAATTCAAGCGATCAAACAATTAAATCTAGTATCGCACGTTATAATTCGGAATTAGATAACTGTCAGGAAGCCAACAAAAAATCTGAACAACTGGTACTTGAACGGCCTGATGATCCCTATATTTATTATGATTTGGCTGTAGCGGCAAATAACTGCTCAAGTGACAGTGATGTACTTCTGTATTTAAAAAAGACCTTAACATTGGGGTATCCCAACAAGTTATTAAGTAAAGATCACCAATTTAAAAAGTTTAAACAGCAAATTTTACAATGGTAAAGCAGTCCCCAAGGATCAGCGCAGGGGGAAGACAAAAAGTAGTCTAAAGAAGGCAATATATCTATTGCTAAAACTGTGATTAAAAAGGAACTGAGTACATGAAAATATTTAATACTATTGATTTTAGGGTTTTGCTAGCTGCGCTGTTTGTCAGTTTGCTAAGTTTTAACGCTGTCAGTGACAATGCATTTAAGAAAAATAATCAAGAGTTACTTATTCAAGTAAACAGCACAGGTTGTGCTTCTTATGTTGAATTAATCTCTCCTGAGGATAACTGCGCAGGAAGTGATTTAGCAAGCAGCTGTGGAAAAAATGGAAAAGACTGTGTCTGTATAACGAACCAAAAATTTATTACTTGGACGATCAGCAATAATTCCCGTTTTGAATTAAAGTTTAAAGGTTTGAAACCATTTAAAAATAAATGTAGTTTGAAGTCTAAAAACAAACATGAAATTAAATGCAAAATTGACACCGTTAAAGGTGAATATGAATATGATGTGGTTGTCCAAACTTGTCCAGGGCAGACTTATGATCCACGTATTGTTGTGCGAAACTAAGCATTTAATGGAGTATTATGCTATTAAATTGAGGCATATTATAACAGTATCTTGAATGGTTAAGTCAGCTCACCGTTATCATATTATATGATGATGAACTGATGGCTGTAATTGTGCTGGACATTATTTGTTAAGGCTTAAAAATCAACAATTACCCTAGCTAAATATAGTTGCAAAAAAAGGGCGATGGGCTCTTTTTTTGCTCCCCCCCCTTTGTTTTTATTGAAAGTAAAATTTATTACGCTGCGTAACAAGTTCACTTCAATGCAACATGATGACATTCGTTGCTTATCGAAAACGGAGCTTTGTCACCAGTCATAGACTTATTAACGCATATGTTCAGTAACCTCAGATCTGATACGGTCAGTTTTATTCGTCACAATAGAATGTCGGTTAAGGTACAAACAGGGATTTTGACTCGATGAAGTTTACACTTGGTAATGATCTATCACGTTGTGCGGCGTTTTGAGAGACATTCTTGACAGTTGCGAAGCCTGAATTGGGAACTGCTCCTTTACTCCTTTGGATAAAGGTAGTTGGTTGTTGGTTTTACCACAGCATGAGTTAATACAGTCTTGTCGATAAGGTACGGACATTGTATGCATTTTGTGAGAGCAATTATGTTAAAATCCGGACCTAAATTCTATTTATACACATATTCATTAGGCAGTATTATGATCCCATGGGCCCAACTTGGAACCGCGAAAATTCCCAACAACGGTGGTGAATTAAAGTTTTCTCAACGTGGCGATGAATTTTCCATTCGTTTATCAGGTATTCGCGGCGAACTTATGAATAGTCGTTTGTATAATTCAGAAAAAGAGTTGGCTGAATTGGGCTGTGCGCATATTCAATCAGCAAATAATGCTCAGGTATTAGTCGGGGGCTTGGGTATGGGGTATACACTGGCTGCGGCACTCAAAGCGGTGACTGAAAACTCTCAAGTAACGGTGGCTGAACTTATCCCTGAAGTGGTACTGTGGAATCAAGGACCTTTGGGTAATTGTGCTAATAATCCGTTACAAGATCCTCGTACTAAAGTCCACATTGGTGATGTAAGGGCACTACTTAAGATTAGACAACCCACCTTTGATGCTATTTTATTGGATGTTGATAATGGCCCAGAGGGGTTAACTCAAAAAGACAATAACAGTATTTATTCGCCCCAAGGCTTGGAAGATATATATAAAACTCTTCGACCTAAAGGCATGTTGGCCATATGGTCTGCTGGTCCAGATCATCAGTTTACGCTCCGTCTAAAAAAAGCTGGATTTAAAGCTGATACCCGTATGGTGCGTGCTCGCCCCGGAAAGGGTAGTCGGCATACTATATTTTTGGCCCGTAAACCTTAATTGAACTTACGTTGAATTTAAGGGGGTGCACTCTTTGAAGGTAATGTTCTTAATAATTGCACAAGTATATTGAAACTTAAAATTAAGGATAAGTGATTTATGTATATACCTTCTTTAATCAAAAACGTGAACAAACTCATGGCTTTGGGTTTACTGATTATTGTTTGCTTGGCGTTCTTAGTGTGCTACATGTGGTCTCAGGCAAAAATAGCTGACGAAAAGTTGTTTGAGCAGCAGCTTAATCTTTCACTTATAAACCTCAGTCAAAAAATCGATACCCGTATTGCCAGTATGAAACTGATTGCAAAAACGGTGGCCAATGATACCCATATCCACAGTTGGGTAGCGTCTGGATTTGCAGCTAATCAAGAGTCAGTATTGATTAATAAACTTGGGTTTTTAGTGAAGGAATATGGGCTTACTAGCGCGTCATTCGCTGACAAAAATACTCACAAGTATTGGAATCACGAAGGTTTCTTAAGGGTATTGCAACCTGAAACTGACGCTTGGTATTTTGCTTATTTGGCAACTGATAAGTCAGATTTAGTCAGTGTTTATCACGACAAAAACAAACACCGTGTGGATGTTTATGTGAACTATCAACAGCCTGATGGCAATGGACTTTCAGGGATCGCCACCTCATTTAATGGGGTGTTGGACATGTTAAACAACTCACTATTCGCCAAATATGGTGACATATATTTAGTCGATAGTTTAGGTAAGATCCAAGTCAATGCAGAAGTGAATGTTGCAGGTGCTAAGAGCCTACATGATATGTTTTCCCATGACATTATTGATAACTTATTACAACCAAACTCCACGTCGATAATTAAAAGTAATCAATTTGAAGATGGTTGGTTGGGGGCTAGTTATATTCCCAATATGAACTGGTATGTAGTGGTTAAGGTAACTAAAGCAGGATAAAAATATATTTAATTTGAGTCGCTCACACAGCCCAAATTATTCATAGAATAAACTGTGGCTAGTTTTATCAAAATTTTTCCTTAGAAAATGAGTAACTATCATTAAAATCGATAAATCAGTAGTGCTTGCCAGAGTATCAAACTAAATTACGTTTGATACTAATGTTCCAGTTTTGTGAATAAACTCGCTTTTCTCCTTCATAAGCATCGAGTTCAGCATCTAGATAAAAATTAAACTTATCGCAGTGTAGTAAAGTGCGGGTAACCGTCTCTACAGCCCAATCTCCTCGCTTTAACCCCCATCGCCAGAGGGTTTTGCCCTTCGCGGTCTGAAAGTCATCGCTTTGATAGGAGTACCACTCTTTCGCCTCTCGCTTTACAGTAAGGTCGATATCGTCAAGTCGATAAGTACCACCGTCATTAATAACCTCCAAAGTAGCCAAATCCTTGTCCAGCTCGCGGATCACTCGCCAGTTATGATGTCCTTTCACAATTTGTTGTTTGACACCACTGGTGGAAGCTTCGGCTTCAGGGAACATGATCGTCTCTTTTCGGGGCGTTCGGGTGGGCAATATCAAGCGACTGCAACCAGTGTAAATTTTGAGCTGTGTCGACTCACCCGGAGGCCAAGCTAGCGGGAAATAAGTTGAGGAAATAGCCATACAAATACGGTGACCCTTGGGAAATATTTGGGCTACACCGTTAAGTTGTACTCGGACTCGATAACGTTTCTCTGGTTGCAGCGGTGTCGGATTGACATGGCTATCCCTATGTGTGAGATTCAGCAGGCCGTAAGTTATTCGTGAACTTTTGTTATCAGGATGCACATCTGATAACCGCACAGCCACCATCGCCACTGGTTTGTTAGCCGATAATTCTAACTCTATTACCGCTGCCCCCATGATCTCAATTGGGGTGTCCAGTGGTTCACTTGTGAACACTAACGCACCACCTTCTTCTTCACGTTGATCATGGGGAAGGTCTGGTGTCGTGCTATATGAACACCATTTTCCAGCAAACAAACCGTTGCTCAATGGTGACTGCAAACACAGCTCTTCCTCATCAACCTCTGCGTACTCATCCACCAGGCGATACTTATCGAGCTTGAAGGTAAGTGTCCCAATATTGGATGACGGCCAAGATGGCTCACTGATCCAATGGCCATAGCGCTGATGGTAAAAAGTTGATGGAGGCATACTGTCTAGCATCCATGCCCGGAGCATTGGTTCGTCCATAATACCTGTCTCGATCCCTTTCAGCCATTTATCCCACCAGCGCAGACATTCCTGCAAAAAACCGATTGCCGGGCCGGGCACACCTATATGCGGATACTTATGACTCCAAGGGCCAATCAGTCCCTGCCTCGGTCCGGTTAAATTACTTAGTAGGCGAAAAACTGCGTTGCTGTAGCCATCGGCCCAGCCACTGACTGCCATGACCGGGATCTGTACCTTGGAGAAATCTTCGCAGACTGAGCCATGCTGCCAATACTCGTCACGGTGCTGGTGATTAAGCCAGGTATGCAACCATAAACCACTTCCTTTAAGGCGTTCGAACCACATATCACGCCATTTTTCACCGACAATTTCTGGATCTGGTGGCAGAGAGTTGTACGCAAACATTGTTGAGGCCCAAGAAAGGTTATCGCCTAGCAAGCAGCCTCCCATATAATGCACATCATCGGCATATCGGTCATCGGTAGAGCAAACGCTAACGATAGCCTTGAGTTGTGGCGGTTGCATCGCAGCAATCTGTAGGCCGTTGAATCCTCCCCATGAGATACCATACATACCGATGCGTCCGTCGCACCAAGGCTGTTTTTCCAGCCATTCAATAACAGTCACACCGTCATTGAGTTCCTGCTGCAGGTATTCGTCTGTCAGCAATCCTTCCGAGTCACCGCTACCGCGGATATCAACACGGATACAGGCATAGCCATGCGAGGCAAAATAAGGATGCATGGTTTCGTCGCGCAACCGTACACTGTCACGCTTGCGGTAAGGAATATACTCAAAAATAGCTGGTACAGGCTTCGTTTCAGCATCTTCGGGTATCCAGATACGGGCAGACAGGCGAATACCATCAGCCATTGGGATCCAGCAATGTTCGATATGTCGAATTTTATAGGTGGGGTGTTCAGCAATCGTCATATTTGCTCCTTATCATTAGCGTGCATAGCATTTAGGACAGGGACACAAGGCCCAGTGGTAAAGCCTGTTGCACATCACTATATTTTTGTAACAGCTCCTGCTCGGTGTCACCGCCGATAAATACGGTCGCTACCTCATAGCTGTAACTGTCTTGATAATTAAGCTCAGATAAACGCATTCCTTCACGGACATGCAATTGAATTTCAGTACCAGCGATACGCTGGATAACGCTTTGCACTTCTTGAAATGTCGGTACGCTGTTAACTAAAGCATCTGCATGTATCCGCCACATGAACTTGGCTGCATAGCGATATAAACCTTGACGATGGGGAAATATAGGCTCTTTCCCCAAGGCCAGCTCAAGCATTACCAAATGGTGGGACATACCATCGACGTTACGGAATAACGGGCAATGAGACTTGGAAATTCGGGTATTGATTTCCAGTAACCAAATATGGTCAGTTTCCTTCTCCCAGTAATACTCAATATTGAATGGGCCATTATTAAATTCGATATAAGAAAAAAAACGCTCAGAGACAGTGATCATTTTATCTTGAATAGCCTGTGGTATCGATGATGGATACTGATAGCGAGAGAAGCTGGAGCTATGCTCGCCTTCGCGGATCGAGTCAACTGCTCCATAGATATGCAGTTTCCCATCAAAAACATAGCCCTCAAGGGTACATTGCTGGCCGTGGGAGATGATCTCCTCTGCGATGCAATGATATCCATCGACAGCGGCAACTTCATTAGGCAGGCTGGCAAATTGCAGCAGGTAGTTAAAGGGCTTGGCAAAAGTCTGTATTTTTTTTCGGATCTCCCCAATCGCCATTTCGAGTTCACTATCATTGCGCACCATAAACCCAAGATGTGATAAAACGGCTTTAACTGGCTTAAGCCAAAAAGGGTAATTAAGGGTGATCTGCTGCTGATAATCATCTCTAAAAGGATCTACAGCACAAAAATCAGGTATATATTTGGGGATCACTTGGCGTTGCTCCAACCTGCTCCAATACTTATGTTCGCATTTAAGTACTGCTTCAAAACTGGGAGAAGGTAAGTCAAAAGCTTGGCACAATATTGGAAGCATGGTGCTAACAGGAAAGTCCCAGTAGCCAACAATGGCATCTACGGAGCCAGGATATTTTTGTAGTCGCTCAACAGCGCCTTCATACAAAAATTTAACAGGAAACTCTTTTCCTGTTTTTACTTCTGAGTACTGAAAAAGCTCGTGGAAACAATATTCTTGGGCAGGTTTGAGCGAACGCATCAGAGAAAGGTTAAATTTATCTGCACCAAAAACAAAAACATTTTTCACTGGATGGCCCTCAATTTTTGTAACCGATCTATTCGCTGATATGAGCAATGGTGCTCATCAATATATATTAGAATAGTTGATGCTAATTTTTTGTCTATTACAGGGACAGTTCTAAGTCACTTTCACCTGTAATTTATAATGATTGAATTTACTAAACGAATTAGTTTGCGTATGACTGATTTTTACATCGAGGAGGATCAGTCAAAAATATTAGGGACGATCACATGGCTCTGGATGAACCATGTCTATCGGAATAGCTTGTTTGTTCACAGTTTTTGGATCAACTATGTCACTTTATGTTTTTGACTATGGGATGCTGCGGTTAGAGAGCATAAAGCCTTTTTCAATTTCAGAGAACGAAAACGGTATTAGTGATCTGATCTTGCCGTACTAGGTCATTGAGCACGAAAAGAGCTGATTACTTTGAGACGCTAGGCGGCTATCGAGTACCACAGGTATTGGGGGGGGTATATAAAAGTACATTATTTCGGCTCGACAAACATTGAGTGAGTAACTTTCCGGCATCGGTCTGGATATGATATCGCGCTACTATGTGACATTCTCTTATACACATACCGATTATGTAAGGGTGTACAATAGTGTTGATGAGGCCCCCCGAACATTCAGGAAACAGAATATAACGCGAGGTTCGCTGACGAGGTGACTACCATAGGCATGACTTTAGCACTTTACAACAACATAAAAGATGCACCGCAGATCCTTATCTAGGAGGAGCGTGATATTTTTGGCGACGCCCGTATGCAAATTATTTTATGCCAGTCGCGCTTCCTGGTAGTCGACAGGTACCCAGATTAAATGTCTACAGAGATATAAACCTAGCTTCGATGGATCGTGTTTAAGCTCTTTGAAGAGGCTGGCGCAACACTTTAGATGGAACATCAGCTCGATTCTTTGTGCCATTAATAAAGTACTGGTATTCAATGACTGAGCCCCTGTGTTGTAAGTCACAGACATAATGAGCTGGCTTGTAAATAAGTCTGCTGAGCTTGAATAATAGTAGGAAAACTCTAAAATTTTTTAAACAATAGAATGTTTGTTATGTTGTCGTCAATTGGATGCGTGATAACATTAACCCAATCTTTATTTCAGTGTTCCCTAAGAAACTTAATGTCAGTTGAATTATTACTTAAACCTATCAATAGTTTTCTGCAATGCCCCACCCCACAAAGCTGGATTGACGAAGCAATTAAGCCCGAAAACTTACCAAATTTGCTACGAGATCATGCTAATTGTGAACTCAAAGCCGCGCAGACAGCTATGTTGCTTTTACGTCGTTATGCGGTTGACCAGCAAAGTAGTGATGCGCTGCTAGCATGGTTAAAGCCCTATGAGGACTTTGTTTACCGTAAAATTGGTAATGGTGATTTTAGTAATTACATCACTTTGTCAAAAAAATTGATCAGTAAATCCGAGTTTGAACATGGCGACGAGCTGATCAATAAAATGGTGTTGTTGATTAAAGAGGAGTTACATCATTTTCAACAGGTTTGGGAAATTATGCAGAGTAGGGGAGTGACTCACGATAATATTTCAGCATCTGGTTATGCCAGAGGCCTTATGAAACATGTGCGCACTCACGAACCGGCTAAACTCAGTGATACGCTAATTTGTGGTGCTTATATTGAAGCCCGCTCTTGTGAACGTTTTGCCAAGTTAGCCCCGTGCCTAGATGCTCAGTTAGAGACGTTTTATACGTCTTTGTTACGTTCAGAAGCGAGGCATTTTCAAGACTATTTGACCTTAGCGACCAAAGTCAGCGCGACTAATATTGATGAAAGAGTTGTTTTTTTTGGTGAAAAAGAAGCCAAGCTTATTCAAATACCAGATCAAGAATTTCGCTTTCATAGTGGCTTGCCTCAGCCATAGTTGAAGTAAGCCACATTTTGAGAATGGACAACAATTGAAGATACCAGTAGTTGGACGTTAGATGGCACAATTATGCTGAACGGTTCAGTTCTGAGACCGTCAGATAAATTAACCGCCGCTAAAGGTATTCTGTAGGAGTAAAGTAACTATGAATGGCTCACATCAAGTGGAAACTTATGGTGCTCAACAACGGAATTGAATTTGCCATAACGTATTTCATCATGCTACTTTCGTTGTTTTTCACTGGAGGAGGTAAGTACAGCAGTATCGATTTCTTTTGAGCAAAAAAATTATTGTTAAAACATAAAACAACAACGGCGCCCAAGCGCATTTTTTATTAGCATAGATGAAATATACATATATAAGGACACTTGATGCAGGCGTTAGACTTATTACTTACTCGCAGCTCTCAACCTCGTTTACAAGCTCCGGCACCTGAAGGCCAAGCACTAGAAAATATTAAACAAGCCGCTTTACGCGCTCCGGACCACGCCTGCCTTACACCATGGAAGTTTGTTGTCTGTCAAAACCAAGGTTTGATCCGCTTAGGTGAAATATTTCAGCAAGCCGCTATTGCAGCCAATAAAAGTGAAAAAGAACTTGAGCGTGCACCTAAATTACCGTTACGCGCGCCAATGGTAATCGTGGCGATAGCCAAATACACCGAACATGACAAAGTGCCATGGGTAGAACAAGTTGCCTCAGCATCTTGCGCTTTACACGCTATGCAAATGGCCGCTGTTGCACAAGGCTTTGCCGGAGTGTGGCGCACTGGTAGCTTTGCCCAAGACTCGATTGTTAAACAAGCCTTAGATTTATCTGAACAAGACGAAATAGTTGGTTTTTTATATTTAGGATCTTCGCCTATTAAGTCTCTAACAAAGCCAAAAAGAGACAGTACAAAGTTTTTTGAAGATTGGAATTAATAGATAATTTGACCACAGTGAGCACCGAGTGCCTAGTTTACATAGGACACGTAATAACAGGTGCCAATGGTTAGCAGAGATAATAAGCACAAAGCCTAAAATAGTAAGAGACACTGTGAGTATCTGACATTTCCCTTCTGTGATCTCTTTTTCATTTGGGCTTTATTAATTTTATTAAATTCAGTTACAAGTCATCGAATACCTTTTTGTTTTAGCGTTGTCTTTTCAGTACTTAGGTTATCGCAACTTAATAAAGTAAAGCGGTTGGCACCCGACGCTCGCCGCTTCTTTTTTACTCCTCAGCATCGTCCTCTGGTTTCAACACCACCCTAGGTTTGCGCTTCATAGGCATATTACCTGCGTCTTCACCTTGCATGGTTTTAACGCGATTAGGTGCTTGTTGAGGTTTGTCATTTTGATTGACCTTTTTATTGGTCGATTTTTTGCCTGTGGCTACTTTAGCTTTAGGTGGTTTTAAGCCTTTAAATTTAGCTTTCAGGCCTTCAACCTCGCTAAATTCGATGTTCTGTTGCATAAAGCTTTTGACTGCTAGAAAGCTAAACCAGTCTTTTGGCCCCACAAAGGATACTGCCTGGCCTTTATTACCCGCTCGCCCGGTTCTACCCACTCTATGCACATATTCATCGGCTAATTTAGGTAAATCAAAATTCACGACCAAGGCGACATTGAGTAAGTCTAAGCCGCGAGAGGCGATATCAGTAGTGACCAATATATGATGCTGACCTCGTCCAAATTCACTCATAATATTATTACGCTGACCTTGGGTTAAGTCACCACTTAGGGCAACGGCGTGTAATTGTTGCTCTTTGAGTATAACGGTGAGTCTTTCTGTATCTGCACGTGTGGCAGTAAATACTATGATTTGACGGTACTCTTGCTGATTGATCATATGACTCAACAATAACTCTTTATGCGTCACGTGATCGGCTAAGTAAAATTGTTGTTGAATATCTTTGTGTTCTTCACCCGCCGAACCCACACTGATGCGTTGCGGACTTTTTAATAAGGTCTGAGTCAGTTCGTGCATAGCGGCACTGTCTAAAGTCGCAGAAAACATCATAGATTGGCGTTTGCGGTGATCCGCTGCTTGATTGATAAGTCTAAGTTCTGAGGCAAAACCTAAGTCTAACATTCGGTCTGCTTCATCCAATATTAACATTTCAAGACCGTTTAAAAATAACGATTTGCCTTTAAGATGATCCGCTACGCGGCCTGCTGTGCCCACAATAAATTGTGGATGATGTTTGAGGGCTTTCACTTGGTCGTTAAAGTTTTCACCACCTAATATCAAAGCAGCTTTGAGTTGCTGTTTCGCAATTAGTCCTTTGAGCTGCAAAAACACTTGTTTCGCAAGCTCTCTGGTGGGCGCTAAAATAAGCACTCTAGGGTCACGGCGGCTCAGAGGTTGTTTAGTTAGCACTCTGTGCACTGCGGGTAACAGAAACGCTAAGGTTTTTCCAGAGCCAGTTTTGGATGAGGCAATTAAGTCTTTACCCATCAAGCCATAAGGGATTGCCTTACTTTGGATTTCTGTAGGTGAATCAAGCCCTTTAATTTCAAGGGCTTTTAATAAATTATGATGTAGTGGTAAGTCGGTAAATTGCAAAAGACATGCTCTAAAAGCTGATATGTTGACGATTATACAAGGCTGTTAGCAATTGTGTCGGTTTATTTCAAAACATCATTTCCGGAACATCTGCACCTATCACTAATTTACCTACAGTTTTAGTGCGAATTTCATCTACCGTTACCCCTGGCGCTCGTTCAATTAAATGAAACGCGCCGCTTTTTACTTCAAGCACAGCTAAGTCGGTAATGATTTTGTTAATGCAGTTAACCCCAGTTAATGGCAGGGTACATTGGGCTAACAGCTTTGAATTTCCATGTTTGTCAGCGTGAGTCATGGTCACAATAATGTTTTTTGCTCCTGCGACTAAGTCCATCGCACCGCCCATACCTTTAATGAGTTTGCCTGGGATCATCCATGAAGCGATATTGCCATGGCAATCTACTTCAAATGCGCCCAGTACAGTTAAGTCCACATGTCCACCGCGGATCATCGCAAAACTTTCTGCTGAATTAAAAATAGACGCACCTGTTGCAGCAGTGACCGTTTCCTTTCCGGCATTAATCATATCTGCATCCACTTGTTCTTTAGTGGGATAGGGACCCATACCAAGTAAACCATTTTCTGATTGCAACATGACCTCAATATCATTAGCTACGTAGTTGGCTGCAAGGGTAGGGATACCAATCCCTAAATTAATATAATGACCATCACCAAATTCTTGTGCAACTCGCATCGCAATTTGTTCTCTGCTTAATGACATAATAATAACCTATTGATTGCTAGTAACTGATGAAAGGATTTCACGTTCTATACGCTTTTCAAAGCTGCCTACTATCACTCTGTCAATGTAGATACCGGGCGTGTGTATTTCGCTGGGAGAAAGTGCTCCGGGCTCAACTATCTCTTCTACTTCTAGCACAGTAATTTTCCCTGCCGTAGCGGCCATGGGGTTAAAGTTTTGTGCTGTATGCCGATAAATACAGTTACCATAACGGTCTGCCTTATATGCTTTTATAATGGCAAAATCACCGGTTATCGACTCTTCAAGAATGTAATCACGGCCATTAAATTTTCGGGTTTCTTTACCTTCACCTACTGGTGTACCAAAACCAGTCGCGGTATAGAATGCTGGGATACCTGCGCCGCCAGCGCGCATTTTTTCGGCTAATGTTCCTTGGGGTGTGAGTTCGACTTCTAATTCGCCATTTAACAGTTGTTGTTCAAATAAGGCGTTTTCACCCACATAGGACGACACCATTTTCTTGATTTGTTTTTCTTCCAGTAACAGGCCTAACCCAAAGCCATCAACCCCGCAATTATTTGACACGACCGTTAAGCCTTTTGTATTCATCTTTTTTATTTGCGCAATTAAACCCTCAGGAATACCACACAGTCCAAACCCGCCAGCTATGACTGTCATATTGTCTTGTAAGCCGGCCATTGCCGCTTCGTAACTGTCTACTACCTTGTTAAAACCTGCCATGATTTACTCCCAAGTTAAATAATATACTGCAGTGTAAAAGATACTTATAAATAGTAAAATTGATTTAATGTATGTATTGATAGATTTTATTTATTAATTTTCATTACTTTAAACGAGAGTCACTAGCCATGTATAACGTATCTTTTCGTCAGGTACAGATTTTTGTCTGTATTGCGCAATCACATACATTTGCTCAGGCCGCTGAGAAAATGTATCTGTCTCAGCCCGCTTTATCTTCGGCAATAAAAAAAATGGAATCACAGTTGGGAGGAATATTGTTCTCACGCACTACTCGTAAAGTTGAGTTAAGTCCAGAAGGGCGGCAATTTTTACCTGTGGCAGTCAGGCTTATTGGTGACTGGCAGGACGCGTTTTCAGACTTACATCATTTATTTTCATTAGGCAGAGGTAAGTTATCAATAGCCGCGATGCCCTCTTTTGCTGCTGGGTTGTTGCCGGGTATATTGCAACAGTTCAAAACTGAGTTTCCCAATATAAAATTATCAGTGGCTGATGTAGTCATGGAGTCAGTGATAAAAGATGTACAAGCGGGTAGGGCAGAGATTGGATTTTCCTTCGAACACAAAAAAATGGATGGTTTGGAGTTTCATCCTATTCTCACTGATAATTTTATTGCGGTATTGCCAGCTAATCATCCTTTGAGTAAACATCAAATGTTGTCATGGTCACAAATTGCCCTATACCCTTTCGTGGCTATGAATAAAGGTTCAGCTATTCGCCAATGGATTGATTCATTTATGGAAATGAATCACTTATCTTTAAATATAGTAGTGGAGGCCGGTCAACTTGCCACATTAGGGCAGTTTGTAAAACATGACTTAGGTGTGTCTGTAGTACCGGCTCTATGTCAGGAACAAATGCTGAGTAAAAACTTAGTATGCCTGAAGATCCACCAAAGTGGTTTGAGTAAAAGAGTAGGGGTTATTCGGCAAAAAAGTGGCAATTTATCGTCAGTAGCGTCATCGTTTTGGCAATGGACAGTGCAAAATGTTTCATATCCAAGTTAAGGTAGAGATGTAAATTAGCTCGATATGCTGTAGTGACTATTTTTTCTGCAAATAAATCGTCTGGAGTGTTTTTTTTAATGCTTGTCTTTTGCCCATATCTAGGTTGATGGTATTTTTAGGTGACTTTCAACATTATGCGGTGGTTTTTCTCGTTGAGACCTTCTGAAAGTGATAACTTTATCTGGATTAGCCCGAGCGCGGGCCCGAGCAAAGAGTGCATCTATTGCCTGTTATAACATTGCCTTGTTAGCACCTAACTGATCATTTTTTACGGACGTATCGCTACGTCTCATTAAGCTGTCAACGTTGACCCCTAAGTCGTTTTTTTCGAGTAAAACACCCTCACTTAGACTTCCACTGATTTCTGAGGATATATTACCTTTGGTTTGACCCTGACAAGCACTCGGGTCATTAATTATGCAAAAAAATACAATTCAGTTACTCCTTCACTAATAATTCAGTTACTCCTTCACTAATATTGTGTGCTTCCAGCATACTTTATGGCTAACCAAGTCGACTACCTTCCAGTTTGAAACTAATTATATAAAGATATGCCGCATAGGTACGATTGTTATAAACATGCCACAAGGCCACTTTCAGCCTACCAACAACAGTTGAGTAGCGAAGAGAATTGCTTAGCTTGTTTGAGGAAATAAAATGACCAAACACCGCACTATGAAGCGAAGCTGACGCTAAACCATTTAGCGGATGAATAGCTAGTGTGCGTTCACATCGCACTTGGCTATGTGAAAATATTTTTGGTGGAAAACTTTTAAGTGTGCATCATAAAATTCTTACAGGAATATTTGAATAAATCCAGTCATCATTTTAAACACTGATTTGTTTAAAAATTAGGAGCCTAATCAATGGGTAAATTTAGCAATAGTTCATGCTCTTGTGACACCCAACTGAGCTAAATTAACAGGTATGTACCTTTTATAATTTAAATAATTTTCATCGGGAGCCATCAAATCTTCTATTACTTCTTTTAAGTGGTTTTCATTTATATTTAATGGTAGGTTATTTGCCCATGTTCGAGATAAAGATAATTGCACTAGTCCAGTATTTAGTTGAGTAGCTTGGCAATGAATCAATGCTAAATACGTTTGGGACACAGGCTCTGCCCCTGTCAGATTCAATTCCAATTTTTATTAAATAACATTAACAAACATAAGAAGTTTTTCATATATTACGCGGCTAAACGCATTACCGAAAAGAAATTAATTGAGTTATCTTATTTAGGTATAAAATGTTGCTAATTGATAAATCCACATAAAAAAACGTGGAGTGGGGCGTAAAATTAATGATATCTATTCATATTTAATCAGGCCATTTTCTGTTTGTGAAAATTAAATTTATTTAGCGTATTAATTTGATATAACAAGAACCTTTTTTTTAAAAACTAATGGAACTCGTCGTGTTAAAGTTATATAACAATTTAATATATAAAAATCCTTTGGTTAACAAATAAGGCTAGTACATGAAATTACAGCAACTCCGTTATATTGTTGAAGTACTCAATAATAATTTAAACGTCTCGGCTACCGCTGAAAGCTTATACACATCTCAACCAGGGATCAGTAAACAAGTTCGGATGTTGGAAGATGAGTTGGGCATACAGATCTTTGGTCGTAGTGGAAAACACCTCACTCATGTAACTGATGCAGGTCAAGATGTGATCAATATTTCTCGTGAGATTTTAGCAAAAGTAGAAAGCATTAAAGCGGTGTCTAGAGAGCACACTTTACCAGACCAAGGTAAGTTAAATATTGCTACTACTCATACTCAAGCAAGATATGCCTTGCCTGATGTGATCAAAGGCTTTATGAATAAATATAAAAAAGTCTCATTGCATATGCATCAAGGCACACCTTCGCAAATAAGTGATCTTGCGGCTAAAGGAGAAGCAGATTTTGCCATAGCTACCGAGTCATTACATTTGTATAACGATTTAGTGATGTTGCCTTGTTATCACTGGAATCGCAGTATTATTGTTAACCGGGATCACCCCTTAGCCAAAAAGACTACTATTACTATTGAAGATATTGCAGAGTACAACCTAGTGACTTATGTGTTTGGTTTTACAGGCCGGTCATCTTTGGATCAAGCTTTCAGTAATGCAGGTATTGAACCTAAAATAGTGTTTACTGCCACTGATGCCGATGTGATTAAAACCTACGTAAGACTTGGTGTGGGTGTGGGTGTAGTTGCCTCAATGGCGATTGACGATAAGCTGGACTCAGACTTAGTTAAAATTGATGCCAGCCATTTATTTGAATACAGTACCACCAAGATTGGTTTCAGAAAAGGCTCATTCTTACGTAGCTACATGTACGAGTTTATTGAACGTTTTGCCCCGCACCTAACCAAGTCAGTGGTAGAAAAAGCCATGATGTTGAAGAACAACGACGAAGTAGAAAAAATGTTTAAGGGCCTCACTTTACCTGTAAAGTAAAACAGCATTTGGCTTAAAGTAAAGTGTAAAAATAATGTATGGATTTATTGGCTTTTTACAAAGTAAGTGAGTAACACACAACAACAATTACGAATTTATTCAACGTTTTAGCTCATATCTAAATAAGTTGTTAGTTGAAAAAAATGAAGAAGTAAGGGGTATGAGTCAGTGTTGCCGTTAGGGTTAGGGTCAGAGCAGTAGATTACACAACACAATATTTTCCACAAAGGATAAAGAGGGCACAGAGGAAAAGCAGCTTACCAAAATCAATTTTAGAATTTTTGTCATGCTAATCAGCTTTTTTATTTGTAATACGCCTTTTATTCTTTGTGGTGAAAATTTTTATATTGGGTGACAGTATTTATCTATTATTAACATTCAATAATATTGACTGCTAAACCACCTCTGGATGTCTCTTTGTACTTAGACTTCATATCGTTGCCTGTTTCCCACATGGTTTTGATGACCTTGTCGAGTGACACTTTGTGTTGTCCGGAGCCTCTTAAAGCAAGTCTAGATGCATTAATAGCTTTAATTGCTCCCATAGCATTACGCTCGATGCAAGGTACTTGCACTAATCCGCCCACTGGGTCGCAGGTTAAACCTAAATTATGTTCCATTCCAATTTCAGCTGCGTTTTCAACAGCATCCACTGAACCGCCAATAATTTCGGTTAATGCACCTGCTGCCATTGAACATGCAACGCCTATTTCACCCTGACAGCCTACTTCGGCACCAGAAATCGAAGCATTTTTCTTATATAAAATGCCAATGGCTGCTGCGGTTAGTAAATAACGGCTTACTATGTCTTCATCCACGGGTTTAACAAATTTATCGTAATAGCATAACACCGCAGGAATGATCCCCGCTGCCCCATTTGTTGGTGCGGTTACTACAGTGCCGCCGGCTGCATTTTCCTCATTAACAGCTAATGCAAACAAATTAACCCAATCCATCGCAACCATAGGGTCTGCATTCTTTTCGTTTTGTAAGCGGTTATATAAGCCAGGAGCTCGGCGCGTGACTTTTAACCCTCCTGGTAGGATCCCTTCAGTTTGGATGCCTGTTTGCACACTTTTATACATCACTTGCCATATGTGCCAAAGCTTTTTAACTATCGCATCCTTAGGTTGAAAAACTTCTTCATTTTCCATCATTATTGAGCTGATGCGCATGCCATAATCTTTACTTAATTCGAGTAACTGTTTAGCGCTAGAAAAATTATAAGGAACAGGTTGTTCTTCATGCATAAGCGCCGCTACTTTTTGTTTAGCAAAGTCTTGTTCTCGAATGATAAAGCCTCCTCCTATAGAGAAATATGTTTGTGAGGTGATCACAGTCTTATTACTCATTGCATGAAATGTCATACCGTTTGGATGTTGACTGAGGGACTTGCGACGATGAAAAACAATCGCATTTAATGCAGGGAATTTGATGAGTTTTTTACTATTTAAATTAAGCCTTTGACAGCTTCTCACTTTTTCGAGAAATGTCTCAACCATAGAGCTATCGATAGTTTCAGGGGCATAACCAAGTAATCCCAAAATCACAGCTTTGCCTGTTCCATGGCCTTTACCTGTTTGTCCTAGTGAGCCAAACAACTCTACCTTGATCTCATCAGTAGTATCAAAAAAATTTTGATCCGATAATTCTTCACAAAAGGCTTTAGCAGCCCGCATTGGGCCAACAGTATGCGAGCTGGAAGGGCCAATACCGATACTGAACATATCAAAAACGCTGATCATTCTGTTAAATTCACTAAAAAGGGATAATAGGCGATTGTGCTAGTTAAACGCGGGCATAACAATAGCTGTGCATATATGAGCTAATTTAGTAGTGTAAAGATTGCTTTAAATGTTTCAACTTTGTTGAGGGAGACATCAGAAATGATTCGACAAATTCCTCACAAAAGCAGCCGTCGCACCCCAAATGTTGTGTTGCTTCCAAGGTATGAAATAAACTGGGAATTGCCCGTCTTTACGTTTGGCCCAATGAATGAAATGATTATTTTTATTCATTAAAAAATCTAGTGGTACTTCAAAGGTACTATCTACTTCATTTCTGTCCAATATTAAACTCGTCGGTGCAGAAATAAAGCCAACAAAAGGTATGACTTCATAACGACTAACCGTGCGGTATAGAGGCAAGTTACCGACAATTTCTACTTTGTAAGGGGGTAAACCTACTTCTTCATGAGTTTCACGCAGAGCTGTTTCGACTAAAGAAAGATCAGTTGGCTCTTTTTTACCACCGGGGAAACTGACTTGGCTGGCATGATGCTTTAAGTGACTTGCTCTGACTGTAAACAAAACAGTTAAAGCATTTTTGTATTCCAATATGGGTAATAATACTGCAGCAGGTTTTCCTGGCTCCCGAAGTGGAAAATCAACTTCACTATTAACTTTTCTAACATGATGAAATCGAGTAAGAAATTGTGTTTTATTCATAGCTCTTTAACTCTGTTTCAACAATGTGGAGCATTGACTCAAAATAGGTAATATTTTTGATACCTTATCGAAGCTTTCCTGATATTCATCTTTAGCGTTAGAGTCGAGTACAATGCCTCCTCCTGCCCAACAATGCATTATTTTCTGGTTATTTGATTGTTCGCATGATTTCTCACGTGATGTATCACGTGTTTTCTCACATGATGTTTCACACAAAAGGGTGCGAATACAGATATTGGTATCCATGTCGTCAAAAATTCCTAGATAGCCAATACTGCCACAATAAATATTACGGTTGTTGGGCTCCAGCTCGTCGATAATCTGCATTGCACGTATTTTGGGCGCACCGGTAATCGAGCCGCCAGGGAAGGCACCTTGCAACAGGCTTATAGGATTACTGGTTTTTTTAAGCTTACCTGTAACGGTACTAACAAGATGATGAACTGCGGCAAAACTTTCTAACTTAAACAGGTCGGGCACATCAACACTACCGGGCTGACAATGTTTGCTTAAGTCATTACGCAATAAATCAACAATCATCAAGTTTTCAGCCCGGTCTTTCTCTGCACTTAATAAAGATTCGATTTGTTGTTGATCTTCTTTCGCGTCGTTGCTGCGTAGCCTCGTTCCTTTAATGGGTTTGGTTTGCACCAAACGCTTATTTACAGATAAAAACCTCTCTGGTGAAATACTCATTATTACGCTTTTTTCTAAACGGATAAAGGCTGAAAAAGGCGCATGGTTTGCCTCTCGTAATCGTTGATAAGCCTGCCATTCGCTACCAATATAATGAGCTGAGAAACGTTGGGCTAAATTAATTTGATAGCAATCACCTGCCTGTAAGTAGGACGAAATACACGACAGTTTTTGTGTATATTGCTCTTGGCTCATATTTGCTTGCCACTGACTGGATAAATTAAACGACTGTGGCGTGTTATCGCACTGAACCAATTGTTGAATGTCCTTGACCGAAGGATGGGGATATTGTTCTAAATAACATAAATAAAATTGCTGATTAATATTGTCTTTAATGATGCTCCACGCATAAATACCAATGGCCATATCTGGCGTGGAGTATTCGTTTGCATTTTTATTTGGTAAGTTTTCAAAACGTTTACCCAAGTCATAACCAAACAAACCTAAAGCACCTGCTATAAACGGTAATTTATGATCACCTGCAGATAAAATTTGATTGCTAGGCATATATTTTTCAAGCAAATTTTGAATTAAAGTTAAAGGGTTAACTAAGCTTTCATGGTTTTGATCGGTATCATGTTGCCACAGACTACTCGAATCACCGATGGTAGTGATCGTGGCAATTGGGTTGGCAACCATTATATCGAAGCGGCCATCTTGACGCTCACTGTCAGCGGAGTCTAAGAGCATGGCCCAAGGTTTATCCGAAAAGTGTGCAAATATGTCTACCATTGAAAAATTCTTTGGAAAATCAAGGGGGCTGACTATTAATGAGTAAGTATGGTTGTTCATGGTGACTACTTTTGTGTCCTTAAAAAACAGCTGATGTATTACTGGCAGCACATCCGAATTGTCGTGGAGCAAATTGCGCTAACGGGTTATCATATCAACTAGTGAAAACTTAACCCAGAAAATTTAAGAGGCATCTATGACTGTTATCCGTCAACAAGATTTTATCGACAGTATTGAAGAGTCTTTACAGTTTATTTCTTATTACCACCCCCTTGATTACATCAAAGCGGTTGAAAAAGCTTATAACAAAGAAAAAAGTCAGGCAGCAAAAGATGCTATGGCACAAATACTCATCAACTCGCGTATGTCAGCTGAGGGTAAACGTCCATTGTGTCAAGACACCGGAATAGTGACATGTTTTGTAAAAATCGGAATGGGTGTGCAATGGGATAAAACAGACTTGACCGTGCAACAAATGGTGGATGAAGGTACTCGCCGCGCTTATTTAAATCCGGATAATCCATTACGGGCATCGATCGTCGCAGATCCAGCAGGTAAGCGAGTCAATACTAAAGACAATACACCTGCAGTTGTGCATATTGATACGGTGTTGGGCGTTGAAATTGAAGTCATGATCGCGGCTAAAGGTGGTGGCTCTGAAAATAAATCCAAACTAGTGATGCTCAACCCTAGCGATGATATTGCTGACTGGGTAGTCAAAACATTGCCCACTATGGGGGCTGGTTGGTGCCCACCGGGAATGCTAGGAATAGGTATAGGTGGCACAGCTGAGAAAGCAGCGGTACTAGCTAAAGAAAGTTTGATGGATCCAGTTGATATCCAAGAATTGATGGACAGGGGTGCTGAAACTACTGAAGAAAAATTACGTCTAGATATTTTCAAGAAGGTTAACGACTTAGGTATTGGTGCGCAGGGGTTAGGAGGATTAACCACAGTAGTGGATGTTAAGATTAAATCTATGCCGACTCATGCTGCGTCTAAACCCGTGGCTATGATCCCTAATTGTGCGGCAACTCGTCATGCGCATTTTCATTTAGACGGTTCGGGTCCAGCTGAATTTATTCCCCCTAAATTAGAAGACTGGCCAAAAGTGACCTGGGAAGTGGCAGAAGGTACACGCCGTGTGGATTTAAATACTATCACCAAAGAAGATATCCAAGATTGGAAAGTGGGCGAAACGGTATTGTTGTCAGGTAAAATGTTAACCGGTCGTGATGCAGCGCATAAGCGCATCCAAACCATGATAGATAATGGGGAAGGTATGCCTGAGGGCGTAGATTTAACTAACCGTTTTATTTACTACGTTGGTCCGGTAGATGCGGTGCGTGACGAAGTAGTGGGTCCTGCAGGGCCTACGACAGCCACCCGTATGGACAAGTGGACTGACATGATGTTAGAAAAAACTGGCTTGATCGGCATGATCGGTAAGGCTGAGCGTGGGCCTGCTACGGTTAAAAGCATTGCCAAACACAAATCTGTTTATTTAATGGCTGTAGGTGGTGCTGCGTATTTGGTGTCTAAAGCAATTAAAAATTCACGTGTGGTGGCATTTGAAGATTTAGGTATGGAAGCCATTTACGAATTTGACGTAGAGGATATGCCTGTTACCGTTGCTGTTGATAGTGCTGGGGCTAATGCGCACGAAACTGGGCCCGCTATTTGGAAAATCAAAATAGCTGAAATGGAACAGTAAACATATTTTAGTTAACTGCGGCGATGAATTACTGTGTTAATTCATCGCCTTTTTTATGGGTAAGTATTACAAAAAGAGAAGAACATCTCATTATGAGTCAATTTAATGACCCTTTTTTAATCTCTATTTTTTCTGGTCTATTTTTATTGGGAGTCTTGATCAGTGGCTTGATCACTAACATCACAGCGAAAAAGAAAGCGCAGCAGATAATTGAACAGAGCCGTGTATTTGCAACCCAACAAGAAACACAATTAAGAAGTCAACTTGCACAACAAAATTCAACGATAGAAAACTTGGTAACAGAGCAACGAGCAGCTCAGCAAGAACAAATGTACACACAAAACAAACTAGGCCAATTGACTCAGCGAGTAGAAAGAATTGATGAGTTGGAGATAGAAAAGAACTACTGGCAGCAGCAATATCAAAAAAGTAGTAAAATTGCATCTGAATTACGCACCCTACTTGAGTCGCAGGCTGCCCGATTTGAACAAAAGCAAATTGCCAGCAAAGATAAGTTACTGTTGTTAGAAACAGCAGAAAAACGCTTACAAGAACAGTTTGAAAACATTGCCAATAAAATATTTGAACAGAAACAAGAAAAGTTTAGCCAATCGAGTAAGGCGGGCTTGGATTCTATTTTGTCACCCTTAAAAGAGCAGATTGAAGGCTTTAAAAAACAAGTAACAGATCAATATGTAAAAGAAGGGCAGGAACGAGCATCCCTTAAAACCGAAATTTTAGGTTTAAAAGAGCTTAACCAGCAAATTACTCACGATGCCGCAGCGTTAACCAAAGCCTTAAAAGGTGATAACAAAGTCCAAGGTAACTGGGGGGAGGTGGTTTTAGAAAGAGTATTAAAAGAATCAGGACTGCGTGAAGGTCACGAATTTGATACTCAAGTTGCCTTAAAAAATGAATCTGGGAAAAGTTACCAGCCAGATGTGGTGGTGCATTTGCCAAATGATAAAGATGTGGTGATTGATTCCAAAGTATCTCTCGCTGCTTACGAGCGTTACTTTAATGAACATGATGATGAATTAGCACGGGCTGTGCACCTAAAAGATCATGTTAATTCTCTGCGCAACCATATAAAAGAATTGGGTAAAAAAGACTACCATGACTTAAAAGGTATTCGTACCTTGGACTATGTGCTGATGTTTATCCCCATAGAGTCTGCGTTTTTGCTTGGAGCAGATCAAGCGCCAGAATTAATGAAACTGGCTTTTGATAACAATATTATGTTGGTCAGTCCAACTAACTTACTGGTGGCATTGCGCACTATCAACAATATTTGGCAATACGAATATCAGAATCAAAATGCACAAAAAATTGCTGATAATGCCGCCAAGTTATACGACAAGTTTCATGGGTTTATGGTTGATATGGATAAAGTGGGTAAAGCTATAGAATCAAGCCAAAAGAGTTATGAAGGGGCGATGAACAAACTATCTACTGGAAAAGGCAATCTTGTAAGACAAGTAGAACAATTCCGCAAGTTAGGTGTACAGAGTAATAAAAAGCTGGATAACAACTTGTTGGATAATGCCGAGGATGCTGATTAAAAACAGCGACGAGTTTCAGAGCCGCGAGTTTTTAACTAAAAGCATTTTGAACCCAGAGGTCACAGAGTGCTTCGCTACACAAAGGATCAGGCTCTGTTACAAGCTCATTCTTTGTGTTCTTTTTGATTGCTGTGGGTTGAATTATCTTTTTATTCAGGTATAAAAACGGCCTCAGAAGAGGCTGTTTTAAAGATAAACAGCATAAACTGCCTACCTGCCATGTTGAACGCCCCGTTCGTTTAAGAACTATTTTTTGCGAAGCTCGGAGCTCGAAGCTTATATTCTGTTGTTAAGAGCTGCAACTATAGGTAAATCATTTTCACAAGCATTGAGGACATCTGCCAATGGCCCCAACTAGATGTTTGAACTTACCACTCTAGTTTAATGCAAGTGGTGTCGTCAAAAATCAAACTGAGTGAAATCGTCAGTTAACCCAACCAATTATTACATAGCACCTGATTGGTTACTTCTAACGCTATGGTGTCGTTAGTTGCTGTTGTGGCAATAAACTTCAGTTGTTTGAGCTTTTTATCACGTAATATACTCAGTTGCGCGGTGTGACCAATAGATAAATAGTTGAGTTGTGCGATTAAAGTTTCTTTATTCACCACCCATTCATCGATGGCTATCAACACATCACCTACTTGTAATCCAGACTTATAAGCCGCAGTTTGTTCTGTAACTTGGATAATTTGTACACCTATCTCTTGCGTTTTTATTTGTGCACCAAATTCAATTTTAGTAGGAGAGGTTGTCATTTCACCACCCTTATCATCAAGGTTTTCTCTAGGTGTGAAATGACATTTAACACCAAATTTCGCTAACAGTTCATTAAACGGTAACTCTTCGGTGGAGTATAAGGCAGATTGGAAAAAGTCATTCAAGTTCAAATTCAGCTGCGTTTCGATAATATTCTGGATAATGTTTACTGGGGTGGGGACAGCCAGTTTTCCGTGTTGGCTCCACAAATATCGCATGACATCATCTAAACTGTATGTTCCGTCACTTTTGCTTTTTATCAGTAAATCCAAACACATTGCCAAAACAGCGCCTTTGTTATAATAACTGACGATATTATTTACAGCACTTTCATCTTGTTTGTAAAACTTGGTCCAAGCATCAAAACTAGACTCGGTAATGGTTTGTTTCAAGCGCCCTTTATTGCGTAATAACCGTGTGAGGTTTTGGCCGACTACTTTTAGATATTCAGTTTGGGTAATAAGACCACTTCTAAAAAGGCTAAAATCGTCGTAGTAACTAGTGAACCCCTCATAAATCCATAATTGTTCTGTGTATCGTTCTTTGTCTAGTGCTGCGCCAAACAATTCTTGGGGTTTGATCCTCTTTACATGCCAAGTATGAAAAAACTCATGACTACACAAACTTAGAAATACGCGATAGCCATCTGTCATTTTTTTCGCATCAAATAAGCTAGGCAAATCATTTCTACTGTACATCAGTGCGGTGGAGCTCATATGTTCTAATCCACCAAAAGCATTATCTGTTAACAGTGTGATAAATTGATAACGCTTAATTGGGGGAGTATCGGCAAAGAATGCAATATGGTGCTGACATACCTTGGTTAAGTCTTTTGTTATGCGTTTAACATCTGCCTGATGTCCTCCTGCGAGTATCAGTTCAAACTCCACACCAGCAGCAGAAAATGGCAATATATCAAACTCTCCCATTAAAACAGGGTGATCAATCAACTCTTCGTAGTGACTCGCCGAATATTCCCCAAATGCATGTGTAACCTGCATATTAGTGGGCATAGTAGTGGCAACCTTCCAGTGTGATAGTTCTGGTTGGAAAGGTTTTTGTAAGGTTAATCCGCAAGGTTGATCTGTTTGCCCCACAACCGCTAGAAATATATTGGTGCCGTTTAAAAACGCCATTTCATCGTTGATATAGGCACCTCTAACCGATAAGTCGAAAGCATAAACCTGATAATATATAGTTAACGGCGTACTAACTGCTTGTACTTGCCAGGTCTGTTTGTCAAGTTTTTGGATGTTTATGTCTTTTCCTTCATCATCCTGAGCACTTATTTTGACAATATTTTTGGCAAAATCGCGGATCATATAACTACCCGGTATCCAGGCTGGTAAAGTTAAAACTTGTCCTTTTTTTTCTGGGTTCTCAATGCGTAAGCTGACATCAAATACATGCCCCGCGATAGATGAAACATTAACGTGGTAGTGAATATTGAAGGGATGAATATGCATGATGTTCTCTATTTGATAGTAATATAACGATTTTGATGAGCTTATCTTGAAAGTGCCATAATAAATTTTGTTTGTATTAACTCTATCTATTATCGACTTAGAATGCGAACAACCCATGATAACAACCCATGATAGCAACAAAGGTCCTCAAGGATTATTAATTAAATAGACATTTTGCAGGATAAAGTTGGTCTGGCTAATGAAGACCTAAAAAAATCCGTTCTATGCGGCTTGGCAGACCCCTCGATTTACAATTGACCACGGCCACCACGAAAAAAGGGTAAGCACAAAATTTATAGGCATGGAGGGATCGTGTTGTATGGTATTCAGATAAAGTAAGTAAGGAGCAATAGTATGATGAGTCATTTAAAAATTAGACGATGATCACTAGGTCTATTCTTGAGGGCGATAGCAGCGAAATTATTGCATTTAAACTCATTTTAGTGACCACTGAATCCAGTTGTTTGATTTTTGCTCGCTTTTTTTTGAGCATTCAAACGCTTAAAAAAATTGTTAAACTGCATTTTTTCACCTTTAAAAACAAAAACTTCCTAGTTAGTACTATTATGAATATAATTTTTGATGAAGTGTACTTACATTGTGGTGTCCAGTTTGGAGCACTTCTAGAAGAAGTTAATCATTCATTATGATATTTAATGTCGGTGATGGGCTAAAATATGAATATAATTACCAAATTTACAGGTTTTGATTGATGCAAACCAATTGACTTGTTAAATTAGTATTAACAATATGTCAATGGTATTTACATGCGTCGAATAGAATTTCTGTTAAATGAGTATGGCGAAAGTCATAAAAATAAAACTAATATTATTATCCACGCGATAGCCGTACCGGTAATTTACTTTGTGAGTCTAGCGCTTTTATGGTCTATTCCTACTCTTGGTCTCATGGATTATTTTGATATCACTTGGGCGCATATTTTAGTTATCCCCGCTTTGTATTATTACTTCCGTTTGTCCGGACCAATAGGCGCGGCTATGACGCTGTTATCCATATTATCCTTATTTGGCATTAGACTGCTGGGAATATTAGATATTTCTGTATGGAAATTCAGTATTATTTTGTTTGTAGTGATGTGGGTATTGCAATTTATTGGACATAATATTGAAGGTAAGAAACCTAGTTTTTTGAAAGACTTACAGTTTTTGTTGGTGGGACCTGCTTGGTGGTGGGTGCATTGGTTAAAACGTCTAAACATCAATTACTAACCTTACTGCTTGAATCTACAATTAGTTGCGATAAAACACCATTAATCTACGACCAAGAGAAAGTCCCTCTGGTCCGTTTTTTATATAATTAATTTTTGTCAATTCTTCAGGAATACATGTGCTTAAGTGGGAAAAATTGGTCGATAGCCAAGAAAGGTTGTTTTGGACTTTGCATACTGCAGGTTGGTGTGGTTTTGCTATCATTTATTATATCGGCTCATTTCTACAAGACATGCGGAGTATATGGTTATTTGTCATAGTACTTAATGCCTATGCAGGATGGCTGCTGACTATTCCACTTCGATATATGTATCGTAAGGCATTAACCTTAACACCGCTAAAAATGCTGATTATGGTTGGTGCAAGTTTGTATTTTACTGCGTTGGTTTGGACTTTGGTTAAAAATGTAAATAACTGGGAGATATATAAAAAAGGCTACCGGCCAGAAGAATGGTATTGGTATTTTAAAGACACGATCAATTCTTTAATCATGATCGGATGTTGGACTGGCGCTTATTTCGGGGTCAAAAATTATCAGATGTTACTCAGAGAAAAACAAAATGTGCTCAAAGCCTCTTCTATGGCTCATCAAGCACACATTAAGATGCTTAGATATCAGTTAAATCCGCATTTTCTTTTTAATACCCTGAACGCTATTTCAACACTCATTCTTATGAAAGAGAATAAAACAGCTGAAGCCATGGTCAGTCGTCTAAGCGATTTTTTACGTTACTCACTTGATAAAGACCCGATTCGGCGCGTACCACTTATTCAAGAGATCCAAGCCTTAGAACTGTATTTAGAAATCGAAGAGGTAAGATTTGAAGATCGCCTAACGGTAGTTTGGAACATAGATGAAAAAACTAAAAGTGCCTTAGTGCCAAGTTTGATTTTGCAGCCCATTATAGAGAACTCGATAAAGTTCGCTATTTCTAAATTAGAAAACGGTGGGTGTATCAGTATTTCAGCTAAAACTTTTGGTCGAGACTTGATGCTCAACGTGAGTGATAATGGCCCTGGTGCTGAGATTAAAAACGGGCAATTGCCTGTCAGCAAAAGTGGAGGTGTGGGTTTGCATAATATTAAAGAACGCTTAGAGGCTTTATACCTCAATAAACATTCTTTTGTAATATCACACAATTATCCAACGGGAATAAAAGTTAACATCCGTATTCCATACGAAACAAGCGAGAACCTAAGTGACACAAAGATTGAAAATTAGTACTGTCATAGTCGATGATGAGCCACTCGCCCGCAAAGGACTGTCATTACGATTGGCTGACTTTGACAATATCGACATAGTGGGTGAATGTAAAAATGGTGTGGAGGCTGTCACACTTATTCCCCAATTACGTCCCGACTTAGTTTTTTTAGATATTCAAATGCCTGGGTTGAATGGTTTTCAAGTTATCAATAAATTACAACAATTAAAGCAACCCATTCCTTTAATTGTGTTTGTTACTGCTTTTGATTCCTATGCGATCAAAGCTTTTGACGTACATGCTTTAGACTATATCCTAAAACCAGTGGATGAAAGGCGTTTGAGAGAGGCAGTTGATAAAGTTAAATTGACATTAGAGCGTAAACAACAGGATGGTGATAATCAAAAACTAGCCAGATTAGTTGCTGATTTTACCGGTGACGATTGTGAAGATATTTTGCGAAAATTAGCCAGCGGTGAAACCATTACTACCAACCCTTATCCTGATATTTTAGCAATAAAAGACGGTTCTGAAGTGACCCGTGTAGCCGTCAGTGATATTCAATGGATTGACGCGGCGGGTGATTATATGTGTGTTCACGCGATGGGTCAGATACATATAATGCGTCGCACCATGAAAGAGCTAGAAAAGGATCTTGATCCCCAAAAATTTGTTAGAGCTCATCGCTCGGCTATGGTTAACATTAAATTTGTGCGAAAAATGATCAGTCATATCAGTGGCGAATACCATTTAATTTTAAATAATGGTACCGAACTCAAAGTCAGTCGTAGTCATCGAGATCGTGTTAAAGAAATGATTAAATTATAATAAAAAATGGTGGTTAGCTCCTTAAAAGCATTCATATCCACGTTTTTTTGTTGCCAACTTATTTGAAGAGTGACCGGGACTCATTGATTACTGTGTCGACCCACCATGTCATCGCCTTAGCTCTGTTAAGGCTTGCTCAATTCCATTATTATCCAACTTGATCGCTAAAAATCTGTCTTGGCTAACCAGTATCCTGGTTATTGCAGGTATTAAAGGCAACTGGACGGCATTCAATTTTCGTTTTATCAGAGAGTATTTTTGTGAAATTTATTGCACCACAGGGTAATAGGTTTTGACTGATCACAGCTCACAGCTCACAGCTCACAGCTCACAGCTCACACCTCACACCTCACACCTCACACCTCACACCTCACACCTCACACGTCATACCTGACAACTATGTAACTAGTCATATTGACTGTCTATAAATTGTATACAGATGTTCAAGGATGTTTTCCAATTTAAAGCAATATCATTGCAAACTTCTGGGATTAATACCCTGTCGACATAAAATGCCCCTGCGCCATTCAATAGAATAAAGCCTACGTGTCTAGCCATCACTTCAATTAAAATATACGCTCAAAACATCTGCACCGCTTACATCATTTTCTATACTGCCAAGTGAGCCAACAACTTAGCCTGTGTAGTATTTATATAAATGATGAGCACCACCAAAATAAATTTACCGCTAATGACTCACGACACATCAATATTTAAATCGTGCACGTTATTGGCTTTGACTTCACTATTTCGCTCAGTATGAAGACCCTCACAGTGAATATTTTTAAAAATAGAGCTGTCTTGTTGAATGATATTAGTCACATTGGAAGGGGCGAGTAGTTTGAACTTTTAGACAGTTAGGACGTTGTAACTATGTCTATAACGATGTCTATAACTGAGCAATTTAAATGCATAATCTTTGGCTGTTGGTAAAATTAAAAAAGTATAAGCATGGATACCAGGTGTATCAACACCAGAAGTCAAAACAGCTGTTTTTTACCTGAACTTCTGTGAGCTGCGATCTGTATAAGAAATGTTATTTTAAGGTAGAATGCAAAAATTAAGCAAAAAACATTACCGTATAAAATTAATCAGTTGGTCACACCCGATACTGATATTTGAGGTGAGCGATTAAAACCTATTTGGAAACGTTATGAAGCCAACAAAAGTAGAAGGGGCAATCCACTGGTATGGTTTTTTTCTATCACTAACGACTGCCATCTTGTGGGGTATATTACCGGTTTTTTTAATGCTGAGTTTAGACATTATGGATGCCGTGACTATCACCCTGTACCGTTTTTTTGTGGCAGGTATATTTGTATTTTTATTATTACTGAAAACTAAGTCCTTACCCCGTCTTTCTGCCTTAGGCAGGAAGAAAGGTATATGGTTATTGATAGCTAGTTTGTTCTTAGTGGTTAATTACGTAGCAAATGTAAAAGGTTTAGAGTACCTCAACCCAGAATCAGCACAAATAGTGATGCAAACTGCACCATTTATGCTGATGTTAGGGGGGGTGGTGTTTTTTAATGAACGTTTAAGTCGGATGCAAATTTGTGGGGTTGTAATACTTCTTTTTGGCTTGGTCTTATTTTTTAATGACAGACTAACCGATTTGTTTTTGTCTTTGGATCAGTTCACTACGGGAGTGTTAATCATTTTATTTGCTGCGATCACTTGGGCTGCTTATGCATTAATGCAAAAGCCGTTGTTAAAAGTGCTTACGGCTAAACAGTTAACTTTATTAATTTATATTATTGGATTTTGTGTATTGTTGCCATTTTCTAAGGTCTCTCAACTGTTGGATATGCAGATGATCCATCTATTAGCATTATTGTTTTGCTGTGCTAATACCATCGTTGCCTACGGTGCATTTACTGAAGCCCTTAATATATGGCAAGCTGCTAAAGTGAGTGCAGTGCTGGCCACAGCTCCCATTTTTACTTTTTTAAGTATGTTAATTGCAGTGGCGTGGCTGCCACAACATTTTACTGCCAGTTACCTAGACTATTGGGCTTATATCGGTGCGGCCGTTGTTGTTATTGGCTCTGCATTGACAGCTTTAGGTAGAGCAAAGGTTGCTTAATTATTTGGCCGATGGGATGTCTTGATCCCACCGATAACTGTTTCATTTCCTTTGCAAATAGTATCGTAGTTATCTCGATAAAAACGTAGGTTTTGGCACTCTTGTTCATAGCGATTTTTAGCTGTTGATGCCTGTTGTGGGTAGTGATTGTTGTACATAATCTTATGCCATCGTACACATTGTAAGGCCTGACGTTTTACTTCTAATATATCTTCACAAGGCTGGTTTTTACTCGCGCAACTCATCAAAGTTGTACTCACACACACTATTAAAACTGATTTAAATAATATCGACATAACATTTCCAAATACTTTAAGGTTTTAACTTACAAAGACTTACCTCTCGCTGACGTATATCGAGTATAGTCAGAAAATTCACTTACCAATGTTTTTATAATCTGAGTAGATTGGTATTATATGTTTTAGCGTCAATCCTCGTTTTTTTTTGTTAAAATAGCGAGGTGTAGCAAAAAGGAAAAATAACGTGTTTGATTTTTGTGTAGTAGGGGGGGGAATGGTTGGTTCGGCCATGGCCCTGGGGTTAGCAAAACTTGGC
>Ga0209712_10000523_pt1 | contig 34088 bp, 32 predicted proteins | sample ArcOceMetagenome_FD_187443 | JGI IMG/M metagenome (GOLD analysis project Ga0209712, IMG submission 187443) | Marine eukaryotic phytoplankton communities from Arctic Ocean - Arctic Ocean - Greenland ARC118M Metagenome (SPAdes) (version 2) | ecosystem: Environmental > Aquatic > Marine > Oceanic...
TTCAAAAGATTTATAATATTTATTTATAGCTTTCATTAGCCCTCAAATGATTGTTTTTAAACGATTTATCTATCCCATACACTGGTTAATATGGCAATTGAAGTGTTCGAGTTATTAAGCTTTTGGATCATTGTCTGGGTAAAATATAACTAGTGGTGAAGAACACGTAAGAGTAAATTCACCAAATGCTTCATTACTTAGGCCATGAGATGACAAGGCTATGAGTGTATCAGGAGAGTTTATACCTAATTTATATTTTATTTCTCCCGAGATACTTATTTTTTGATTTATCAAAGTTAATAATGAAAATAGTCCCCTCCTATTAAGTTTGTGGCTCCCTTTTGGTAAAATAGAAAGTTCAAGTCTATATTTTGAATATATATTAAAAATAGTTTTCCTCTCATTATTATAATTATGAATATCTCCGATCACCATCATTTGATGATCTAATCTTTTACCGTAAAGGCCGTAGCAGTCTACTATATCTTCATTACCGTTTAGTTCTTTCAAAGCATAGTAGAGATCAGAGGCATCTTTCTCTTTGGATAATTGGATATCACAAGGGCCAAATGATGAATCAGAGTCGCCAATACTTAGAGATTCTTTGATATTTAGCTTATGACTTTTACCACCATCAACGATGAGAGTAGAGAGATTTTGATTAATAATTGATGGATTTATCTCTAAAGGGCCGACTATATTTTTAATTATTTTTGTCTTCATAAAAAAAACCTGCTGTTTTAGTCAAATAAAATTTGATTTCACATATCAGATACATTAAAATTTTCTTACTATAAAGGATTTAGTTAATAATGAGCGAACAAATGTCACTAGTATTTCAAGAATGTGAGTCAGATCAAGAGATTAAAGATATCTATAATTTCAATGTTCATGCTTTCGCAGACACTCAAGATTTTGAGTGGAGTGAAGAAAATATAAAGAAAGAGATAGGTCAGGGTTGGAAGGTTCTTTCTGTTACCTATGAAAAAGATATTCTTGCTGCAGTTTTATTAAAAATTGAAGGTAAAACACTTTTCACAAAAAATACTCCAATTAAAATTGATTATCAGGGAAATGGTTTTTCTCATCTTATAAAAGATTTCTTTGAGCAATTTGCAGAAGGAAAAAATATTGAGACAATTATAAATTATTGTCCAGATGATAACTTTAGAATGATTTCTCTAAATGAAGGTCATAAATATACAAAAACAGGAAAAGTACTTGGTGAGCATTCAAATATTATTGAATGGCAAAAATCACTAATATAAAGATAAAGTTTAACGCATAAAAATACGTGAATCTAAATTGGGAGGATATCATGGCTAAGAAAAAAGTAGCAAAGAAAGTAGCTAAAAAAGCAACAAAGAAAGTAGTAAAAAAAGTAGCAAAAAAAGCAACTAAGAAAGTAGCTAAGAAAGCGACTAAAAAAGTAGCTAAAAAAGTAGCTAAAAAAGTAGCTAAAAAAGTTGCAAAAAAAGTAACTAAAAAAGTTGCAAAAAAAGTAACTAAAAAAGTGGCAAAAAAAGCGACTAAAAAAGTAGCTAAGAAAGCAACTAAAAAAGTTGCAAAAAAAGCGACTAAAAAAGTAGCTAAGAAAGCTACGAAAAAAGTTGTAGCTAAAAAAGCGACTAAAAAAGTAGCTAAGATAGCGACTAAAAAAGTAGCTAAGAAAGCTAAAGTTAAAAGAAAGCCAAATCCAGCATTTATGATGCCTTTAACTCCTTCAAAAGAGTTAGCTGAAATCGTTGGTTCTAAACCACTTCCAAGAACAGAAGTTGTTAAGAAATTATGGATTTATATTAAGAAGCACGATCTTCAAAATCCAAAAAATAGAAGAAACATCATTGCTGACGCAAAATTAAAGCCAGTTTTTGGTGGGAAAAAAGAAGTTTCAATGTTTGAAATGACTAAATTAGTTTCTTTACACCTTAAAAAATAATTCTTTAGTTAGATTTATTTTATAAAGAAGGCCCTTCGTAAGAAGGGTTTTTTTTTGCTTAAATTTAGAATTAAATATAAAAAATGAAAACTATATTTTCCAAGAGTTCATAATCTTTTTGTAGAGAGTAGATTTATGATTAGGTAATATATCTGAATTTTTGGCCATGTTAAATAGTTCATGACAGTAGGTCGCAGGGTTACCACCCTTTGTGTATTTACTACCATCAAGATGTTCAAGACATGTTGTAGAGTAGTTATCAATATATTCAGGTAAATACTTTGAAATAGCTTTTGTGATAACTAGAGCCGACTTTGTTTTGAGACTGAACACTTTACCTGGAAGTGGAGTCATATGCTTCAACCTATTTAATATATTTTCTCTATTTTTATAGTTTTTAGCTAGAGCTTTTATTGTTTCAAATCCTTTCATTATTTGTTGTTTATCGAATGTATGACCGTCTAAGAGTTGAATAGAGTAGTATAAAGAAATATCATTTTTAGATAATACATTCTTATTTTGAAGTATAGAGAATGTTTTATATCTTAAGTAAGGATTTCCAGTAGTGAATAAGTTCTCTTTTAGTCCTGGAGTTATGGATTTCAAGCAGTCTTTATGTATTTTTTCGTTTGTTTGTGTGTTGGTTTTAATATCTTTATAGAGCTTGTTAATCAATAAGTTTTTCATTGGAGGCTTATTACAATAAAATTCGCTAATAGCACTTTGAGACATGGGCTTGATAAATGGCCAAAGGTTGAGAGTTAATATCTTGGATATGTCATTATTATCAATGAGAAGGTTTGCTAGTTTTAATCCTAATTCAGGAGATAAACTAAACTGAATATAATATGATTTCATCTCCTTATAACAGATTTCAAGGCTTTTTGTTATAAAACATTTTTTATAATATTTATAAGCTAATTGATCTCTTTTTCTTTTAAAGAATTCATTCGATTTTAAAGATGGCCAAGAAGATATATTCAAAACAGAACTGAAGTCACGGTCCGTGATTTTTATAGACTCCATTTTGTCTTGTAACATTGCCATTGCCATTGACCTGACTAGGTTGTTCCAGGCTTCATCTCTTTTACCTGGTTTAACATCTTTTGCGTGCTCAAAAAACTCTTGGTATGAATTTTCATTTTTTAAGAATTTTAAATCCTTAATATCATAAATCTGATAATTACTCTTTCCTCGACTGCTTGCGTTAGAATTCGAAGTGATATAAAAGATACATAAAAATATTATTAAAATTCGGTACATAACTAATTCTATAGATGCATATATTAACCGTCAATTTTTGTCTTTTTTCTTTGCTAGATTTGATTCTTGAAGTAAATTTATACAAAGGAATAAATGATGATTAAAACTCAAGTATACAAGGTTTTGACTAAAAATATTAATATTGAAAATGATAACTGGAATATTCGATATTATGATATTCATGAATCTGTTATTTTTTCTAAATCTGAAAACCAGAGTATTAGTAATAAAATAAATTTTGTTATTAAAAATAAATATGACCTCCCTTACAGGTTCTCTTTTGAATCTGAAAGTATTCAGTTCACTTGTGGTATTTGTCCAAAAGATAAAATCGTCTATGTTGGTACAAAGCAACTTGGATATGAGCTATCAGTTATTAGGTGGTATGGTTTTTTAAACAATACCCTTGATATTAAAGATATTGATATGCATGCTAGGAAAATAGCTAGTATACCAGTAGAAAATACTCCAAGTATTATTGAGCAGATAACGTTTGAAGAGAACCTAGCGAACTTTAAAGATGACAAGTATATTAAAGTTCATGAAGCTTCTTTAGAGTTGTCTGAAAATTTAATTAGTAAAGTTTCTACGTACAACCAATCTTTATTTGAAAGATTCTCTGATTTCGGTTTAGATTTAACTGCGAATTTTAAATTAATTAGAATTCATTTACTAAAGTTTTTAGCGATACTACCCTCACTTGATCATGAAGTCAGAGGTCTTGAGGTTAAGCGTATCTTCTTAGAATCTATGATACGACTTTTAAAAGATTCAAAACAAGCTAGAAAAAAAAGATTAAAAGGTCAAAATAGACCATTACCTAGATCATATACATTACTTATTAAATTAATACTTTCAATCTCAAAGGTTGTTCCAGCTAAAGTCTTGACCTATATAATTAGAAGCTTAGTAAGTCTGATGGCCCAGAGATTTATTGCTGGAGAAAATATTAAATTAGCTGAGTCTTCACTTCGCAGCTTAATCGATTCCAATAGAGATGCTACTTTAGATCAACTTGGAGAATTAGTTGTTTCTAACAAAGAGGCCAGTGAATATGAAGATAAAGTAATAGAGATTATTCAGGGTATGTCTCGTCATATTATCCCCGGCACACGAAATAAGGCAGGGATAAATCAAGCACACGTATCTATCAAAGTCTCAGCATTAACTCATGACTTTAGGCCTTACTCTTTTGCCAGTACATATGAGCATATTGCTCCAAGATTAAAAAATATTCTTCTCGAAGGAAAAAAACATCAAGTATTTGTAAATATAGATGCAGAACATTATCACTTTAGAGATATGATTCTAAGAATATATGAAAAAGTATTAATTGAGACTGAAGGACTTAAAGACTACAAAGACACTGGTATTGTTATTCAGGCTTATTTGCGTGATGGTCATAAACACTTTGAAGAAATTCTTTCTCTAGCAAAAAAGCGTAATATACTTATGCCAATTAGACTAGTTAAGGGTGCCTATTGGGATGTTGAAACTGTTGAAGCTAAAGCTCATAATTTTGAAGCACCTCAATTTTTAAATAAAGAAGAAACAGACATCCATTTTAGGCAAGTCGTATCCTTAGCTCTAGAAAATGGTGATTTCATCCAACTTGCAGTGGCCTCACATAATATACAAGACCACTGTTTTTCAGAGGCTTTAAGAAGTGAACTTTATCCTAATTCTCCTTTGATAGAACATCAATGTCTTCATATGACTTATGAAGCTTTATCCCATGGATTATCATTAATGGAGTGGCCTACAAGAAACTATATACCTGTAGGTGATTTAATTGTCGGAATGGCCTATCTAGTTAGAAGGATAATGGAAAATTCATCTCAAGTTGGGATATTGACTATTATGAGATCGCATAAGAAAAAAATTAGTGGGCTAACTCCTTCTGAAATAATTACTGAAAAATTTTTAAAAAGAGAGTTAATTTACGATGACAGTATCTTAAAGTTAAGAAGAGAGTTCAAAAATGTTTCTCCTATTAGAACTTATTTAGATACACACTTTAATAAAATGATTTTTAATTTGGACAAATATCAAAAAAATCTTTTAGAAAAAGATCTCTTATTGAGCGGGAATGAGCAATTAATTATCGCAAGCTCGGATCCAACTATTAAGCTTGGAAAAGTTGTTTTAGATACAGTTACATCAACGAATAAAAAACTAAATAATTTATTTATTGGTTATAAGAATAGTAATTGGAAAAATAGAGATTCAGGAAGGCATTTAGCTTTGTTTAAGTTATCAGAGCTATTGTTAATAAATAGAGAGGCACTAACATCACTTATCATATTTGAAGCAGGTAAGACATTAGAAGAAGCTATTGCAGATGTTGATGAGGCGATAGATTTTATACAGTTTTATATCAAAGAATTTTTTAATATTAGACTTAATAATTCATCCCATACATCTAAAGGTGTTTTTGGAGTTATTGCTCCATGGAATTTTCCTTTGGCCATTCCTGTTGGAATGACAGTTTCAGCTTTAGTTACTGGAAATTGTGTACTTCTTAAACCTGCTGAGCAAACACCTTTAATTGCTTTAGAGTTTTTACGTTTAGCTAGAGAGTCTGGTATTGAAGATAATGTTTTTGATCTCGCTATTGGTGCAGGAGATATTGGCGCCTCTATTGTAGATCATGAGCTGATAAGTGGTGTAGTCTTTACTGGAAGTCGTACTGTTGGATCTCAAATTTATCAAAAGCTTAAAGGACAGCATACTTCTACCCAATATGATTTTAAACCTGTAAGTAAAACAGTAATAACTGAAATGGGCGGGAAAAATGCAATTATCATCACTAATAATTGTGAACTTGATGAGACTGTTTCTGGAGTTATCTATTCTGCATTTGCTCATTCTGGACAAAAATGTTCAGCAGCTTCACGCATAATTATTGATGAAGAAGTTAAAGATAGTTTTATTGCTAGATTTATTACTGCTGTAAATGATTTGAAAATTGGTAAAAGTTTTGAATTTGATACAACCATTAACCCATTAGTTTCACTTGAGGATGAATTAAGAGTGAAGGGGCTTGTGTCTGATGCGGTAGACGAGGCTTTTAAAACAGATGGATCAGTTTTACTTGATAATTCTAAATTAGATTATCCTGGTTTTTGTGTTGGTCCTGCTGTTATTGAATTGAAACTTTCTCAAGCAATGAAGAAAGAAAGTATTTCTCAAAAAGAAATTTTTGGTCCTGTACTTCATTTAATTCCATATTCAAATTTAAATGAAGCAATAGAGCTCTTTAATTCTACTGATTATGCTTTGACAGGTGGTATCTTTGGACAATCTCAAGATGATATTGATTATCTTTCTAGTAAAATGCAATGTGGAAATATTTATATAAACCGTCCAAGTACCGGTGCTCGCGTAGCAATTGAACCTTTTGGTGGGTTTAAAATGAGTGGTACAGGTCCTAAAGCCGGTAGTCTTGATTATTTATATAGCTTTATGCGTATCGAAAACGATAGCGATGATACTGATATTGTTATTGATGATACCCAAACAGAAAACATAAAATTTGCTAGCTCCTCTAAACTCTCTGCTGATCAAAGACAAGAAAGAGCGTTAGAGTTTATAGACAGAATTATTAATAGATTCGAAGTCTTTTTTACTGATATAAATGAAAAACAAAAAGATAGTCTCTTCAATCTTTCAAATTATTTGAGTAAAAATGAAAACCTTCTTTCTAGTAAAGAGTTTCCAAATAGGATAATTCCAGGGCAGCTTAATTTTGACAAAAGAGATCTTAGTTTAGGAACAGGCCATGTGTATATTGGAAAAGGTAGAATCGAGTTTTCTACACTTGTTGAAATTATAATTAATCTTTATATAGGAAATGGCATGAATTTATTTTGTGTTAATGAAAAATCCTACAAGTCTTGGTGGCCTATAATTAAGCTTGCTTATAAAATTGGATTTTCTCCCTATAATATTACTTGTGTTAAAATAAATAAAGATTCTCTTTTAGATATTACTAAAAGAGATGACTACAAATTTGTTATTATTGATCGAAGTTTAGAGTTCGAAAAGTATATTCTATCTTTTATCTATACCAAGGAAAATGAAAAACTAAATTATCTTATAAAATCTTTTGTTACTGGTGCAGATGTTTCTTTAGGGGACTGGGAGCAATACATAAAGCTTTACACTATACCTAGATCTTTTGCTGTAAACACGATGAGGCATGGTGCACCACTAGAGATTGATTTATAAAGGATGAATAGATGAATATAGCAGTTTTAGGTTGTGGGAATATGGCCAGTGCAGTTGTTTTAAATATGCACAAAAAGTTTAAAAATTTAAAATTCTTTACCTATACACCTAGTTTTACAAAGGCGCATGATCTTGCAATTGCTACGAATTCTAAAGCTTTAAAAAACTTAAACGAATTTAAGGACATTGATTATTGGATTCTTGGATGTAAACCACAACAAGTTAAAGAGTTAGCTAAAGCACTAAATGGTAAATTGAAAAATCAAAAAATAGTATCAATGCTTGCTGCTACAAAAATTGATAAGCTAGAGTTGTTATTTGATACAAAAGATATAATAAGAATAATGCCAAATACCCCAGTTAAGCTGGGCTTTGGTATTACTCTTTTTTATTCTAATGAGTATATTTCTAATGATTTTAAAAATACTGTATTAGAGCATAATCAAAGTGGGTCAAATACTTATATTATGACTTCTGAAAATGAATTAGATCAATTAACAGTATTTACCGGTTCTGGTCCGGCCTATGTTTTCTATCTTGCTCAGACTCTAGAGAAAAAACTTTTGGATATGGGAATTGATAGCAAGTTATCAAGGGATATGATTAATAATCTATTTGTTGGTAGTTCCGAGTTATTGAGTTCTGAGAGTCTAGATATACCAAGGTTGGTTGATCAGGTAACTTGCAAAGGTGGTGTTACAATTGAAGCTGTAAAAGTTTATAAAGATTCTAATCTTACTGATATTACTTCAAAAGCTATTGATGCGGCCTTAAAAAGAACAGATCAAATCATTCAAGATTTAAAGTAAATTTATCGATTAATTTGCCTAAACAAAATTCACTTGATATTAAGTTATTATCCTGTCATTCTATTATAGAGTGTTCTAATAATTACGAAACACATGGAGGTTTGTAATGGAAAACATTATTGATATAATCACCGCCCATAATTCGAAGAATGAATCTAATTTTAATTCTACAAAAGTGCCTGAGAACTACGAGCACGCAACTGCTTCTGAAATTCCTGATTTATTTTTTGATGATATTCTGGTCCAATTTAAATTAACAAGAATTGAAATCATCCTTTTAATGTATTTATACAGATCTACTTGGTGCAAGCCTAACTTACATAAAGAATTTGGTATGGCCCCAATTATCTCCCATGTTGAAGTTTCTGATAAATTAGATATTTCAATCGATAGTCTTCATCAAACAGTTAGAAGGTTAGAGGGCTTTGGATTTATTGAAACTATTAGATCCGGTCAATACTTTGTTAGAAAATATTTCACAAAAGAGTTAGATAAGAAGTTTTCTCAGACATACGATAACTTTTTATAATTATGACAATTAAACTCAGTAAAAGATTAAGTTTTATTCTTAAATTCATACCAACGTCTGCTGATGTCTTTTATGATCTTTGCTGTGATCATGGGCAACTAGGTCTATCTGTTGGCACATCTTACAATTACCAGGAAATCAATTTAGTTGATCAAGTACCAAGTATCATAGACAAAATCTCTAAAGAGAAACTACCTTCGGATATTCCATCCAGGGTTCAGGTTAATTATATTTGTCAAGATGCTCGGAATTTAAAATTAAATGAAAACAATAAAAATGTAATATCAATTACTGGTATAGGAGGTGAACTATCTATAAAAATGATTGAAAATTTAATAGGACATCTCAAAGAGACAGATACGCTAGTTCTGAGTGTTCATAATAATATTCACAAACTTAGAGAATACTTAATTGACAATAAATTTGAGCTAATTGATGAAGGACTTGTTGAAGATAATAAAAAGTTTTATGAAGTCTTAGTTTTAAAAATATCGAAGCTTACTAAGTCAAATATCACAATTTCATTTCCTCCAAAAATTGATAGGAGTGAGTTATTTGATATACTTAACTATTACAATCAACAAATTGTTTATTTAAAAATAAAAATAAAATTCAATCCAGATACATTTTATGAAGAAATTCTTAAGAGTTATAGTGCTAGCAAAAGTAAATTAAACTAGTTACACTTTAGCTATGACAGAAAGTAAGAAAGACGCTTCACAAACTGCAAATGTAAATAAGGTTATTTATATTGGCTCTGACGCTGGGTATTTACAGCTTCTATCTGATAAATTTATAGACACTTATAAGCCATTAAACTTTGAATTTGAACAGCTTGAAAGAACAACTGGACAAGATATACAGAGTTTAGCTTTATACATACGAACAGAAAAACCAAAACTAATTTTTGTAGACTATAGTACTTCAACTTCAGAAATGCTTCATTTAGTACGCATACTCACTAGGTTAAATGGAGTTATTAAACCCTATATAATAGGTCTTGTTGATTATAATCAAGGAATTGATCCTATTCAAAAAGGAGTCTTAGCTGGATCAAAGTGTGTTCATATTAAAAGTGCGGAACTAGATGCCGTTATTTATGACTCAATGTGTTTCGCTTATCCAGATAGCCTTGAAGATCACGGCTTTGCTACTGCAAAACTTGACGATGAAGTTACCGCGTTTGTTCCTTGTAAAGTTGGAATGATATCGAGAGACGGTATTAGAATTGAATCAAACTTTCCAACTTCAGTTGGAACATCGTATTCTTTACTTAATTACTGGTACACAAAAAGTTTATTAAAGACAACTGAAGCTCAGTGTGGCTCTTGCTCAACTGAAGACCTTTATTATAATTTTAAGTATGCTCAAGAGTTCAGTTTTGCTTTTGCAGCACCTGTTGAAATCAACCCAGACTTCCAACCAGAACAAATTGAGCAGTTAGAACAAGAAAGAGAATATCTTATAAATGATTGTAAAGAAAAAATGGGAAATTGGATCGAGACAAATATCTATAAGTCTAAGCCCAAAATGCTTAAAACATTAATGATCGATAAAGAATTAAAATTTTATGATGATCAACCACTGGCAGATGAGTTCCCATTTGTTATTAGATGCCAGCCATATTTAATGAATGTTAAGGAAGAGCTTCTAACAATTAATCCACAGTTAGTTGTTTTTAATATGGAAGATGTAACTAATGAAGAACTAGAAGCAAATGAAGATATTGCTTACACATATAACGAGACAAGAACATTACAATTCTTGGTTAAAATTATTAAATCGATTCCAGGATATAATCCTTTTGTAATTGTCTTTAATGCTGAAGGGCATGATACTGAAAAACTACAAAAGGTATTAAGTTTTAAACAGATAATAGCACATAAAGAACAAATGACATCAGAGCTCGTTTTAAAAATGGCTAAATTATTAGAGTCAAGACTTAATGCTAGTATTGAAGACAACGATGTACCAATGGTCGTTTTGCAAAAAGACCATCCTGCTTCATACAGTGAGATTGAATTATCAATCAATATAGTTGCTTGTTCAGAGAATGATATCTATTTCAATAGTGACCATGAATTAATTTCTGGAACTGTTTTAAGAATCAATTTACCTGCACCAATGTTTTTAGCAGTAACTGAACCACCAAAGAGTTCAAGAGAGCAATGTAAGTTTTATGCTGTTATACATGGAATTGGTGAAGTAGAGAAAAAAGAACTTAGACGTTTTATAAACTCAGTCTTTTTTAGAGAGCATGAAGAGAAGAAGAGAATAGCAAAAGAAGAGTTTGAAAAACTAAATCAGCAAGCTATTGATAAAAAAGAAAAAGCAGCTGCTGAGGAATTAGCGAATGAAGCTGCAAATGAAAAAGCTCAGGCAGAAGAAAAAGAAAAACAAAAAACTAGAGAAGATGCAGCAAAAGACGAGTAGAAAATGGTTTTAAAGATAGCCCTCTTAGTGGCATTATATTTTATATTTAAAAACATTTTCAAAGCTATGAGAATTGTTAAAGAGTATGAAGCTGAAAAAAAATCATCAATTAAAGAGAAACACTCAAGCAGTGAAATCGTTGATGCAGAATATACTGTAATAGAAGATTAAATGCACTTCTCAAAAAAACCACTTCCATTTGATGAATATAAAAAATATGAAATAGCTCAAGAGTATAAAGCTTATATCTTTGAATATCTAAATGTTCATGAAGATGAAATTGATGAAATTGAAACTAATCTAATTGCTCAAGGTAATAAACTTTTTCATTCTAATATGACTAGATCTGATGGGCATTTGTTTAATGTTGAAATAATTACAGCAAGGGTGGGTTTTACTTTTTAAAATTTAAAACTTGCGGCCATAGATGCACCATTATCAATTGGCAAAATACTGAAGGCCATGTTTTCATTTTTATTTTGCAGATGAAATAAACCTACTCCAAATGCTGTTCCTATAGTTGCTCCAAAAATAACATCATGAAGATAGTGAACATTATCATGGATTCTGCTCATTGCTACAATTGTGGCTAAGCTATAGGCCCCAGCTCCCCAGTACCATTCATGCTCCATTCCTATTACTGATGCAAATGCAAATGCTGTCGTTGTATGCCCAGAAGGAAAAGATAGTCTATCACCTTTATCTGGTCTTCTCTGGTTCACAATTCGTTTTAATACAGTAGTAGTCCCACCTGCAAAAGCTGTGGTCTTAAACATAAGTATTGACCGAGAAAAAGATTTTTTGCTACCTGATATTTTGTAATGTATATATGCACCCCCCATATAAAGAGCATTTGGAACAACCATTCCCATCAAGTCTCCAAAATTTGCTACATCCTCTTTGAGTATTTTCCCAGCATTACTTTCTTGAAACGGCTCTACTATTCCATCTCTGAAGAGAACTAGCAGGCCTGCAAGAGCTGTTCCTGAGTAAAGTATTGATCTTGATTCAATTTGATTGTAAGGGGAGCTAAAATCTGTTTTAAACTGTTTCCAGCTATAATCTGCTTGAGAATTACTAATTATAAGTAAAAGAGAGATGGTTAAGTACATTTTCATTATCAAAATCTTAGAGAAGTATATTGTTCATGTAAAGCGATATTCTTGTAACCTGCCGAAAGTATGGAGAAATACTTACTATAAATATTTCAACAAAGGTAACAATTAGCATATTTTAATGTATATTGCATGGCATTATGATCAAAATGTTTATATTTTTAATATTAATGACAACAAGTTCTGTAGCATTCGCAGACCAGTGTAGTGTGCTTCCCGCTAAGTCAGCTCATATTGCAAAAGAATTATTAAGTAATCATTTAAGATCTAATACTATTGCAGTTATCGATAGATATTGTGAATCATGTAGAGATGAGGTTGCAACACCAATCGTGATTGATACTGTAACAATTAAAGACTTCCAGGTTGATGGATTTAAAGAAATCTATGTGAACGAAAAAAAAATAGACCTTGCATATATCTATCTTGAAGGAGTTAACATCGCTGGCAAGATAGGCTGCAAGGCCTTTGGTATTTCTGAATATCTTTAATTATTCTTTCGTTACATTTTGTGAATCTTCAGCAGACATATTATTTGATAGGTCTTCCTTTTTTATAGATCCATCTTTTCTATATACTTTATTACTGTTTAACATTGAAGAACTAAAATTATCCGTACATTTAGATATGATAGATGCCATTTTTGATTGAGCAGCAAATTCGTCTTCACCCATTTCAGCATAATTTTCTAAAGGTTTTTTTAAATCTTTTGCTTTTTCAGAGATTGCTATTAAATCACCTACAAATATAGATTGTATATAATCATCTATTTCGGCTCCTTCTTTATTTAGTTTACTTGCTAATTTACTGCTTGTTTTCTCGGCTTTTGCATACATTTCAACTAAATTATTTAAGCACTTTGATCCTTTTCTAATTGATTTATAAAAGTCTTTCTGTTGTTCAATCAATTGCTTACATGAAGACGCATCGGCCACAAAACCTGTTCCAGTAAAAGGAGTCCAGCTTATAACTCTTGTTGGTACACACTTCTCTTTTGAGTATGCAAACTCTGCTTTTTCTGTAAAATTTTCGCCTTTTTTAGTAATGGACTTAATTCTTCCTTTTTGATCCCTTTGAACTTCAAAGTTGTATTCCATAGAGTTTGGATCAATGTTGTTTTTCTTAAATAAGCTTAGAAAAGATCTTTTCTTGGTTACGCTTTTAAATTTATACACTTGTTTGTCTGTTTGATCATCGTAGGCCATAAGCTTTATATGATCCTCATTAACAATAAGCATTCCATCTTCAGATATTTCAAATACATTTGGTAGTTTCTTTCCAGAAACTTTTACGATTTGAAAAATCTTATCAGTTGTATCATTACAAAAACCATAGTCAGTGCCTTTAGAGAAGGCCGATAAAGATGCAGATGAGACTAACATTGTGCACATACTTAACTTAAATATTTTTTTCATAATTCCCCCGTTCTTACACTTGTCGGTAAAAAATAGAATAACTTGAGTATTATAGTAAGACTTTTTGTTTTTTGACAAAGAACCATGTATTTGGCCCTATATATAGATGATAAAATTTATACTTTTAATACTTATTGTTTCTAATATCACTTTTGCAAAAGACCTCTATCTTTTGGAGACTCATGATCCTCATATTGTAGGCCCATTAAAAGTATATTCTACCATTGAGCACAATACAGGTCGTATTGTCTTAGTTAGTTTAAAGAAGAATACTCCAAAAAAGTTTTTAAAATTTCTAAGGAAAATTACACTTAAAGAAACAAGTTCATATATTTCAAACTCACAGGTAGCTCTTGAAAAAGAATTAATAATTGTGAAATCATTAAACAATATAAATACAAAAGACATTAAAGATATAGTCTCTAAAATGGCTTCATACAAAAAACGCTCTGCTGGCTCTAATGATAACCTAGAAGCAAGTAAGTATATTGAAAATGAATTTAAAAGTATGGGTTTTGAAGTTGAGTTTGATTGTTTTAAATCAAACTACTGTAATGTCTATGCTAAAAAGAAAGGGCTAAGCGAGGATACGATTCTTGTTGAGGCTCATCTGGATTCAGTAGGTCGTGCAAATGCTGGAGCTGACGATAATGCAAGTGGTGTCGCAGGTTTACTGTTAATGGCACGTGAAGTCTCTAAGCTAAATACTAATAAATCATTTACTTTTTTTGCTACTAATGGAGAAGAGAAGGGATTACTGGGTGCAAAACATTATGTAAAAGTCTTAAAAAAGAAAAACGAGTTAAATAGAATTAAATTCGTAATCAATATGGATATGATCGGGTTTAATCAAAATGGATTAGTTGATCTTGAAACAAACAGAGAGTTTGAAGATGAAGCTAAGTTTATGGCACAGATTGCGACTACCTATACTAGTCTTATTCCTAATATAACTATTCCAGCTTGGGGAAGTGATCATGTTCCATTCCTTAAAAAAGGAATACCCTCAGTATTATCTATTGAGCACTGGAAAACTAAAACACCTTGTTACCATGCCGCTTGTGATAAACCTGATCACTTAAACTATGATTATGCTGCTGAAATTATAAAATTAAACTTGGCCACTGTACTTTATAAAAGTGAAAATTAAACAAACTAAATTCCTGAGCTAATAGATTATTAAAGAAATCTTCATGTTTTTTTGTTTCTAAATTAAATTTTAAATCTACCGATAATTATTAGTGCCGAATAATGAAAATAAATTATCCACCAAAGATAACTTTCTCCCTGAAGGTGATAAGGAATTATTTGATTCCGTCTTTGTTAACTTTCCAGATATGATTCATTCAGTTAATGATGACGGTGTTATTTGTTATGCAAATCACAAAGCTTTTGAAGTTCTAGGCTATAGAGATGATGAATTAATTGGGATGAGTGTTTTTGATATTTATAGCAATGATATTGCTCCTTTGGTTCGAAAAGGATTCAAACAGCTAAAAAAAGACGGTAGTAAAAATGTTAGAAGTAAGCTTAAGTCTAAAACGGGTGAAATTATAGATGTAGAGATCAGATCAGCCTCAATGTATAATAGTAAAAATGAATTCGTACGTACTTACTCTATTATAAGAGATCTTAGGGAGCTAAATACATTAAAGGCTCAGGTCAAACATTCTAGTAAACTGGCATCAATTGGAGAGTTCGCTTCTGGGATTATGCACGATATTAAAAACCCACTTAGTATTATTACTTTGAATATTGATATGGTTGCAATGCTTCTTAAAAAATCTCGATACGATGATGTTTTGCCAATTCTAGATAAGCTTAGAAATGGTGCTGATAAAATAGATAAACTATGTAATAGAACAACATCCTTTGTGCGTAATGAGGTTGAGAGCCCTCTAGAATTTGATCTTTTTACAATAATTGATGAGACCATATTTATGGTGGAAAGCAAGATTATAAAATCCGGTGCTACCATTATAAATAATATTGAAGAAGGAAAATTTATTGTAGAGTGTAGGCCAAATCAGATTGAACAAGTTTTTATGAACTTAATTGGTAATGCTTGTGATGAGTTTGTTGACAAAGAATTAGATAAAAAAGATATAACAATACTAGCGAAGGATGAAGGTGACTATGTAGCTCTCACGATCTCAGATACTGGTAGTGGTATCCCAGAAGAAAATCAGAAACTTATTTTTGAATCATTCTTTACAACAAAAGATAAAGACAAAGGAACGGGTCTAGGTTTGTCTGTAACTAATAATATTGTTAGAGAGCATGGCGGTCAAATAGATATTAATTCAAAGCTAGGGTTTGGTGCGGAATTTATTATTAAATTGCCTAAAATTTTTAAAACTATCAAATAAAGATTCCTTTTAATTGTTCTCTTAAACAAATTTTGTTACTCTTCAGAAATTTAAAAATATCTAGTTCTGCTTCTATTATTTATACAACATTCTTGGCCCTAACTGCTGTTTATTAAAAGAATTCTATTGTAAATCAGTCATAATATTTATTTAATAGAGATAAGAATATATTACTATAAAAGTACTAGGAGTTATAATGCCATCATTTGATTTAGTTTCAGCATTAGATATGGGAGAATTAAAGAATGTCCTGAATATGGCCCAAAAACAAATATCTGGCCGATATGACTTTAAGGGTTCAAAGTGTAGTATTGAGCTTAGAAATGAAAAAGAATTAGAAGTATTTGCTGAAACTGAGATGCGAATTGAAGCTGCTATGTCTATCTTTTATAGTTGTATGAGTAAAAGAGGATTAGGTTTGAAATGTTTAGATGTTCAGAAGATGCTACCTACAGGTAACCAGATGTTTAAACAAATCATAGTGCTTAACTCAGGTATAAGTAAGGAAAATGCTAAAATTATAAATAAACTAATAAAAGAATCTACTTGTAAGGTGTCATCTCAGTACCTTGATGAAAAAATCAGAGTCACTTCAAAAAAAATCGATGAATTACAAAAAACTTTTCAAATTCTTAGAAATCATGATGACTTAAAAATTGATGTAATAATGGAAAATATGAAATAAATCTTTTATTTACATACAGATTGAGCATTTAATATCCGATCAGAAAGGCATGAATATTTATAATTATAAAACATTAATTTCCTTGTTACTTACTAGTCTTTTATTAATTTCTTGTGAATCGAAAGAAGTTTTTAAAACTAGCCTTACACCAGAAATAAAAGAGGTTGTTGTTCCTGAGCTGTATACACTTAAAAATGGATCCATTAAACGCGGTCAAGGTTTTCATCAGTCTCTTAGAGATATGAAAATTGATAGAAAAATATCACTAAAAATAATAAATTCACTTCGTGATCATGTTGAATTCTCAAAGCTAAAAGTTGGAGATACGTTAATTGGTAAGTTTGACTCCAAGAATAAACTAGTTGAGTTTTCATTTTCTAATTCACCTGCAGAAGAGCATATCTTAAAACTTGATTTCATTACTAGTGAGTGGCTTTATAATTTGAAAGAAGAAAAGACTGTTTGGATTAAGCGAATACTTGAAGGATCTCTTGAAGGTTCAACACTACAAGAAGACCTAGTGAGTACAGGACTTGAAAGACCTGTCGTTGCTAGAATTGTGAATGTCCTACTTTGTAAGGTGAACTTTAGAGTTCATGCTAGAGTTGGTGACAATTACAAAATTCTATTAAATGAAAGAATACATAACGGAGAAGTAATTGAGACTCGAATCCTTTACACATCTTATAATGGAGTTCGGGCCGGTTCATCAGATGCTTATTTCTATGATGATGGGCAAGAGAAATCTACTTATACAGCTCATTACACAGAAGAGGGTGAAGCCTTAATACGTTCTGGTCTTCGTTATCCATTAAGTAGACTGCATATTCGTTCTGGCTATGGAAAACGCCGTCATCCAGTAACTGGAAGACTAACAATGCATAGAGGTGTTGACTTACGCGCAAGATCTGGAGCTCCAGTTCACGCTGTCGCAAGAGGCACGGTTATTGAATCCAGTTATAATAAGTTTGGCGGAAATAAAATTGCAATACGTCATGCTGATAAATCAGTGTCTTATTACCTTCATCTAAAAAATAGAAATGTAAAAAAAGGGGATAGGGTACTATCTCATCAAATAATAGGTCGAGTTGGTGCAACTGGAAGAGTTACAGGACCACATCTTCATTTTGGATTCAAGAAACCAAATGGAAGATGGATGAATCCTATGAGTAAACGCATGATTGCAACACCAAAACTTAAAGGCGAAAGATACGGCAAACTAACTGAGCAGATAAGAGACACAAAAGAGATGCTGCAAAACATTGAAAATAGTAAATTAAGTCGATATATCCTAGCTCCTGCGTCTAGTGAGAGTTAAAATTCAATCAATTTTGATAAAGCATATTGTTATTGTTACTATTATATAAATTTAATAAAGGATTTATATGAAACTAATAACTACTCTTTCAATCATTTTAACATTTTTCATGGCCCCATCATTTGCAACGACTAAAATCAAAATGGAAACAAGTAAAGGTGACATAATCCTTGAACTTGATGAAGTTAAAGCTCCAGTATCCGTAAAAAACTTTTTAAGTTATGTTGATAAAAAATATTATGATGGATTAATATTTCATAGAGTAATTCCTGGATTTATGATTCAAGGTGGAGGATTTAAGCCCGGTATGAATATGATGAAAACTGATAAATCTATCAAAAACGAAGCAAATAATGGATTAAAAAATGCTATAGGAACTATTGCTATGGCCAGAACATCTGTAGTAAATAGCGCAACCTCACAGTTCTTTATTAATGTTAATGACAATGAGTCACTCAATCATAGATCTATGGATTCTAGAGGATTTGGTTATACTGTATTTGGAAAGGTAACTAAAGGGATGAGCGTTATTAATAAGATCAAAAAAGTTCAAACTGGTAGAATAAAGGGTTTTAGTAACGTTCCAGTGGAAGATATCGTCATTAAAAAAGTTTCTAGGATTTAATTACATATATATTTTTCACTTTAGCTTACTAAAAATAAGTAAGACTGGTAGGTTCTTATTACTTTAGGAGTATTTATGAAATTATTATCAGTTTTCACTCTTTTATTTAGTTTCTCAGCATTTGCTGGAGATTCGTATCTTATATGTGCTTCACTTGACTATGATGGTGATTTTTTAGATCAAAGCTTTGCTATTGAGGAGTCTATTATGGATTCTGATAAAATCAAGGTGAGTTTCTATGATATACCAGATGATCTTTATGAAGTTGAATATAACATACGTAAAAATCAATTTACTGGAAAATTATTAGATATTCATCTAGGGGCATTAATAACTGAAGTTAAAACTTCTCTAGAGTATTATGAGATCGTGAAAATTTCAGATAAATTTGGGTGTATGCTAACAGATTAAAACTGTAACTGATTGTACTTACTGGTTTAAAATGATAAAAATTCTTTAAACCAAAGGACAGTTAATGTTACAAAAACTCAAAAAAAATAATCAGCTGTTGTTAATGAAAAATGGCGTTTACTATATAGCTAAAAATGATGAACCAGTTCTTAACTACCTTGATTTAATTGAATTAAATAGTGAAATTGATACCTTCGAAGATTATATTTCATACCGTCTAGATTCCACAAATAAAAATTTATCAGAAAAACAAAAAAAACATATTATTGAAAAAATGAGAAGTAAGCTAATTTCTTTCAAAGAAAAAGAAGAACTTGTAGAAAATATTGCTAATACTGAAGATTGGTTATACATGCCTACTTTTCTTCTACTTTCACAAGGTGGAGATGATAGAAGTACTATCGATCCTATTACTTTAAAAAATAAATATCATTCTAAAACATTACCATTTTATGATTATCAGCGTTCAAGCTGCACGAGTTCAAGTATTTCTTTAGAGACATACTTACACTTAGAGCAACAGCATTTTGATTTAATGGCCGCAAATGCACTGGGAGAAATTGATACAAAAACCCTTTTTCATAATCAAAATGATGAAATACTTTCTTATTTTGTAACTCCAGCTATTAGAGAAAAGGTATCTATTTTATCGACACCATCTGGAACAGATGTTGAATTTCTGTGCACTTGGCTTGCAGTTTTAAGAGGTGCAGAGATCTATGGTAATGATAAAATCAACGTAAGTGTTTTTGTTAATGGAGATTTAGAAGTAGGATCTGGAACAAAACTTGCCACTGGCTTAAAGCATTTCAGTGAAAGAGCACCACAAGGCCATAGGCTAGAAAAAGATATTCCAGTAAGCAACTTTGATAACTTAGAAATAAACGTTAAAAGTTTTTTTACTCGAGATGATAAAAGTAATGTTTATAACTCTCCTGAATCTGAAAAGAAAATTTATGATATGGTTAAAAATGAAGTCGCTAAAAACAAAATAGTTGTCTTTCATTATGTTCATGCTTCTAAGACCGGTGTTTGTATTCCTTCTTATAATATGGCAAAAAAAATTAAAGAAGATTTTGGTGATAAAATTATTATGGTCGTTGATGCCGCTCAGATGCGCCTTAGAACAGACTCCGTAGACCAGTATTTACAGATGGGTATGAATATTATTGTAACTGGCTCTAAGTTTATTGGGGGAGCCCCTTTTTCAGGTGCCTTACTAGTGAATGAAAATGATAGTAAATCTTTTGTTGATACTGAGATGAATTTACCGAACGAATTTGATCAATATTTTGATCAGTTTGGAATCTCACAGTTAGTTAAAAGAGAAAAAAATAAAAATGTATGGTCAAACTGGGGGCTATTTATGCGCTGGGAAGTGGCTCTTCATGAAATGAAGCAGTTTGATCGAATTCCTCTTGAGTTTGCTAACCGATTTATCTATGAATGGGGACAGAGAGTTGAAAAAATTATTGAGTCTGAAAAAATAAAAGTAAATATTCTCAAAGAAAGTGCCCTTCTTCCAAGTGATGAAAGTTCTTTGTCTCATGCTAACAGTATTGTTCCATTTGAAATAGTAACAACTCCAGAATTAACTTTAGCACAATTAAAAAGTATACATGCAAAGATGACTGTAAAGAGAACTCGTGATGACATTATTTGTGAAATCGGTCAGCCTGTACAAATTTCAACTGGAGATAATAAAAGATATGCTCTAAGAGTTGCTCTTGGTGCAAAAAATGTTGTTGATGGATATAACGGAACAAATAGTTATCACTTTGATGATTGTCTGGAATATGTACTAAATAATGATCAAAAACTTTTAAATAAGTTATTTGATCTAATTGATGATGAGATTAATAATGGAAGAAAATAAAGCACAAGAACTTATAAAAGTTGCTCTTAACAGCATGGCAATTACTGAGAGTGATAGCTCTTTTATTATTTATGATCTAGAACTCGTTAATCAAAGATTAGTTGAGCTTAATGATGCATTTCCACTTAATACACTCCACGGCATCGCAATTAAGGCCTGTCCTTTGCCTGCTATGCTTAAAAAACAAGCACAGTTTGGCTTAGGTGCTGAGGCAGCTTCAATTGAAGAAGTTCAGATTGCTCTTAGAAGTGGCATTACAGCTGATAAAATTATTTTTGATGGACCAGCTAAAACAAAAGCTGAGATTCAATTTTGTATTGATAATAATATCTATATCAATATGGATAGTTTTGAAGAGCTACATCGTGTTAATACTTTGCTTGGAGATAATAAGAATTTTAAAGCAGGTATGCGTCTTAATCCAGCTTTAGGGATAGGAAAAATTGGTGACACCTCAGTTGCAGGTAAAAAATCTAAATTTGGTATTAATATAGATGAGTACTCAGAAAAAGTTCAGACGGCCTTTGAAGAACATTCTTGGCTTGTTGGCGTGCATGTTCATGTTGGATCTCAAGGAATGCTACTAGCGGAGCTAGTTAATGGAACTAAAAAGGTTTTTGATTTTGCAAGAGAACTTTATGGACTAGAACGTTTTGATCTTGGTGGTGGGCTTCCAGTTGTTTATAGAGATGAAGATCCGAATATTAGTTTTAGAGATTACACGGCTGCTCTTAAAAGAGATGTTCCACATCTGTTTGATGGAAAACTTAAACTATTAACAGAGTTTGGAAGACGAGTTTATGCTGACACTGCTATTGCCGTCTCAAATATAGAGTATGTTAAAGATGATAAACAAATAGTGGCACATTTAGGTGCTGACATGTTTTTAAGACGTGTTTATAAACCCGAGGATTGGTTTCACAAGCTTACTGTCTTAGATCATAGCGCAAATGTCATACCAAAATTAAAACAGACGTATACAGTCGCAGGCCCCCTATGCTTTGGTGGAGACTTTTTAAGTAGAGAAGTCAGTCTTCCTAAAGTTATTGAATATGATCTTCTTATCATTCATGATGTGGGCGCTTATACTCTGTCTATGTGGTCAAGACACTGCTCGAGGTTTACACCAAAAGTTATTGGAATAAAAAATGGTAAAGTTGAAACTTTAAAAGAACGAGAGACTATTAATCAGTTAATGGCATTTTGGGGTAGTAACTAGTTATTGCTTTAGAGATCATCTCTTTGTAAAAAAGAGTTTTCAAACTTGATAGACTCCGGAAGCTCTTTTTTATTAATAAGCTTAAAATTATTTTCAACATCATAAGCTTCAACACTAATTTTTTCATCTAAATTTAGAATCGTGTAACTTCTTTTTGATCTCTTGGTTTGTCCTATTAGTTTTCTAGGTCCACTACCTAAGCATCCTTGAGATATATGCCGAACAGATGAGCTCTTTCCTGGATAGTAAGCATGGTGATGACCTGACAAGTAGGCAGATACATCTGTTTTATTAAATAAACTATTTAATTCATTATCTAATATGATTTCTTTTGCTTTTTTGGCGACTGTAGGGAATACAGGAAGGTGGCCAAATACAATTTTATGACGATAGCTTATTTTTTCTGTTAGGACTTTTTGCAACCAGGTTTTTTGCTTTAATCCCAAAGGTGCAACTAATGTAGCGTCTAAAGAGACAAAGAGAACATTGTCTAAAGCAAAAGCATAATAGTCTGGATAGTTCTCAGCATGAATAAAACTTACCTTAGGTTTATACTCATTCCACTGTGCTCGGTAGATCTGTCTTTCAAGTTTAAACTTTATAGCAAGAGATCCATCATGGTTACCAGGAGTAACAGCAAAGGGTATCCCTGCCATCTTTAACGGAAATGTAACTCTCTTATGAAATGAACCCCACATTGAAAGATAATCTAAACCACTCTTTTGTCCTGCAATCATATCCCCAGTGCTTATTACAAGATCTGGTCTCTCTTTTAATAATTGCTTAACGGTAATATCAACAGCAGAGTTATACTTTGTAGATCCATATGAAGAATTCATATCTGATATTACTGCAATTCTAAGTGCGTGGGCCTCTTGCAAGGAAGAGATGAATAGAAAGATTAACAAAGTTTTCATAATAGCTATTATCAAATCATATCAATAAAACAAGTTTTGAAGTGACTTTTAACCTAAGCCATTGATTTTAGATCTAATTTTTATGTCTAAATTATTAACATATAGATAATATTTTACAATCTGAGTCTATAGATTTTTTTAGATGCTAATGTATTAATATGAATAGATTCATTTCTTTTATATTATTATCAACATTCTCGTTTAATATATTTCCTTGTACAAGTTTCATGCAAGCAAATGAGAAACAGGCTTTCATCGCCAAAAACTTTGACTGGAAATCAGGTCAGGGTGAAATCTTTTTAAATACTAGAAACACTATAAAAAAATCAATTGCATCTGATTTTGACTGGCAATCACGATATGCGTCTTTTACATTTAATCAATTTGGCCCAGATCTTCCTGCTGGTGGTATTAATGAACAAGGACTTGTAATTGAAGCTCTCGTTTTACCAAATACTAAACATCCAAGAAGTAATTATAATATTGTAAATGAAGGAGAGTGGATCCAGTATCAACTTGACCGCTTTAGTACTACCCAAGAGGTTATAGCTAATATAAATGATGTAAATATTAAAAGAGATTATGTTAATGTTCATTATTTTATTTGTGATGATAGAGCTGTTTGCAGTGTAATTGAATATATTAATGGAAAAAGAATTATCCACACTAATCTTAAACAAAACGTTCTTACTAATCATCCCTATAAAATGTCTCTTAAAGCTTTGAGCAATCCTGAAGACTTTAATATGTCTTCAGTAGCTGCATCATTAAATCGCTTTAAAGTCATGGCCGACAGTAAAGTTTCACAGATGAATCCAACAGGTTTTTATAAACAATTAGATATGGTAAGTCTTGGTGGATATACTCAGTGGCAAATTGTTTATGATCTTATTAAGAAAGAGCTTAACTTTAAAACAAATAAGAGAGATTTAAATACTAATATTAGATTTTCTGATTATAGCCTTAATTGTAATCAAGAAATACAAGTATTAAAGCTTTCAGGTTCTTCAGTTACGATTACAAAGGCTCAAGGTTTAAAGCTAGATGTTGTGAGAAGACTTAATAAAACAAAGGAAATTGGAAAAGATATAAAAAATAAAATCATCTCAAAAGTATTTAAAAATACTTGTTCTAAGTAAAAAAATCTATTCTATCGATTGAACATTCATGACTGCAAATTCAGCAGTAGGGTTTGGAAAATTATCGGTCTCTCTATCAAATCTCCCTTGAAGATTTAATGAATAAGTACCTTCTGGCCAAGCATAGAGAATATTTTTACATTATTTGGAGTTTGAGATCCAATTAAATAGCTTATATTGTTATATTGAATTCTCTTAGTCCCACCGGCCATAATGGGATTTGGAACTATAAAACTCACAGAATATACTTCTTATTGATCTGAGGATACTTAATTAGCTGTTTGCTACCCCATCCAAATAAAAAGAGAAATAGCATAAATATAGTAATCTTCATTTTAACCTCACTCGTAGTTTCAACCCTTTATAGGCTAAAACCCTACTAAAAGAACTGTTTTTTCTCTATACATAGTAGTAATATAGCTTAAATAAATATTTAGGAGTTAATATAAATCAATTAGAAAAATTAGCCAATACTACTATGCCATTTGGTAAACACCGTGGGACGATCTTAATTGATCTTCCAGAGAATTACGTTGTTTGGTTCTATAGTGCGGGCCTTCCTCCTGGAGAGATAGGGGAGTTACTAGGTCTGCTCCATGAGATTGTTCTTAATGGCCTTGAACATCTTGTCTATCCTCTGAAGAAGTAAATCGTTGTAAAAGTTTCATTTCACTGTTGTAAAATCCAAAAATCATCTAAAACATTTCTATAAAATTATTGTTAACTATAATGGGGTAAGCTTGAAGATCACGTCTTTTATTGTACTAATATCTATATTTCAGAGTCTTGGTGTTTATGCAGATGAGCTTAGAATCCATGTAATAAAGCCCAAGATTACTCTTAACTGGAACTCTCCGGCCACAATTGCTACAACTTCAGGCCTAAACTCTATCAGCGATGATTTTGCACCCATAGGTCACTTTGCTCTAGCTCTAAATTGTAAACGTGCACTTCCAAATGGAGTCAATAGGGTTCTTACAGGCATGGAGAGAGTTGATAAAGTTGAAAGTAGAAGAATTACAATAAATAAAAAACTTGGTCTGGGTGGAGTAATATATCCATTTAGAGGGAATCTTGTATCAGCTAAGGTTTCAAAAGATGAAATCGCTAAGGCTAAAAAACAAAAACGTCTAAAAACTGTAATAGTTCCTATTTCACAGGTTGATTGTTACAGAGGTTTGCAATTTATTGAGAAATGGATTAAGAGCGCATCATACAAGGTTTACGGTGGAAATAAAGATACACTTCATGGAGAAGGAGCTGGCTGTGCTGATTTTATGTCAATTCTATTTAAAGTTATTACTGGTAGAGAGCATCCAAACGCTTGGTATGTAAAAGTTAGAATACCAAAAAATCTTGTAGGTAATGGATCTGATATTAGAATACCTTTTTCAAGAGTTCTTACAACTTTTAGTTGGGCAAAACAGACAGAGGATCACTTAATATATAAGACTGCAGACACGGATACAATTTATAGTTGGTTGAAAAACCGAATGAGAGGAGATGTATATTACTATACTAAGCATATTTATAGGGATGGTGTCATTTATAGCGCTGGCGAGAGCTTGATTGATATAATATATCGAGAGTCACAAAGAGTTGAGTTATCTAGTCCTCTCGAGCCATTTACATACCAATACAATACTACCGCCGAAGAAGAGATTGAAGTGTGGAATAGTATCTCGATTGATTAAGGATAAAATATGGCATCTATAATAACTCATTCTATTGCAGCTGTTATCTTTGGTAAAACTCTAACGAACAAATTATTGTCTAAAAAATTTTGGATATTTGTAGCTATCTTTTCTATAATACCAGATGCTGATGTGGTTGCATTCAAATTTGGTATACCCTATGGTGATTTTTGGGGTCATAGAGGCTTTACTCATTCATTTCTTTTTTCCTTTCTTGTAGGGGCCATGGGGTCTGGATTTTATTTAAAATCATTTAATATAACTAAAGCTGATTTCTGGGGATGGACATTCTTTTTCTTTGCTATTACTTTTTCTCACACAGTTTTAGATGCTATGACAAATGGTGGATTAGGAGTTGCTTTCTTTTCTCCATTTGAAAATTCGAGATACTTTTTGCCATTTAGACCACTTGAAGTTTCACCTATAGGAGTGAAGCGTTTCTTTTCTACTAGAGGAGTTACTATTTTATTAAATGAGTTTTGTTATGTAGTTTTTCCGCTATTAGGATTTTTAGGAATAAAAAAACTATATTTGAAAACAAAATACGCTTCTTAGCTACTTAGAAGTAATATGATACACTTAACAAATCTATGAAATTAAATGAAATTTTAAACAAATATTCTGTTTTTAAAATCGCCGAACAAAGTGATTCCGATAGGCTAAACACTTTCTTTTTGAAGTCAATTATGGATGCTGATGGGTTACAACTAACTTATCAAAGGCAACCAGATTTCTTCACTTTTTTAAAGTTTCATGGAGATCAAAACATTGTTTTCTATGCAGATAATGAAAAAAAAGAAATCATCTTAGTCGCATCTATTTCTTTAAGAGATGGATATATAAATCGAAAAATTGAGCGTATTGCTTATTTGTCAGACATGCGTATTGATATGAAGTATAAACCTGGCCGTTTAATAGTTAAATGGAAGCAGTGTATGGGTGATATCATTATCAACTCGGCCATCATTGAAGAAATAAAGACTAAATATATGGTCACGGCGATAATGCAAGATAATACAAAAGCTATTAAATCATTAGTTAATAATGCTCGAAATCCTTTTTTTTATAAAAAGATTTCCAATTATTCAATGATTAACATTTTAGGGTCAATGACAAAGTACAAAGGTAATCTAAGCGTTGAAAGAGCTACTTTTGAAAACAAAAATTTTGTATTTGAATTTATTGATTCGATTCAATCGAATAGAGAATTTGGATTTTCTAAAAGTTCTCTAGAACGAGCACTGTTAGTATGGGATAATTTGAATATAGAAGATTTTATTATTGTTAAAAGAGATGACCTGATTGTCGGGGCCTGTTGTCTTTGGAATCCATCTCCAACAAAAAAGATAATTATATCTCAAATGCCATTCTCGCTTAAGATACTTAAAGTTTTGAGCTCTATGTTTTTATCAATTCCAGGAAAAAACGAAGAATTTAAAGTTCAATATTTGAATTTTTTAAGCATACTTAATAGTGAAGAAGAAGTTCTTGATGCAATTATCTCTTTTGCTAAATCCGAGAAGATTTTTAAACATTTTCATTCATTATCATTCTCTTCATTTGATATAGAGGAAATAGTAATAAGTAAAAGAAAATATATTTTAAATCGGACTCCCTTATCTTTGTTTCAAGTTGTAGGGGAGAATAACAAGGATGATCTATTGGAATATAATCTTGCTCCGGGGTTTGAGATATCCTTAGTTTAAATTAATTAGAAAATAAAACAAACAAGAATAGCAGATAATATTTCCAACAAAGGTAACTCTAAGGTTATTTTTAAATATAGGATCTTTGCTATTTGCATACCATACTCCTTTTTCACCTTGTGTTTTGGGACCTACATTTTTATAAAAGAAATAAGCGTAATATGTCTCAAATAATAGACTGGCCAATAGTGATATCGCATAGACATATTCAAAGGGTTTAAGATCAGAATTATTAACGAAAGCTATTAGGCAAATAATAAAACTAAAAAATGAATGTGTAATGCCGTATAAAGGGTTCCAATTTTTAAACCTAAAGAGCATAAAGAGTTCAATGATTCCTCTTGTCCACATACTAAAAGTTAATATACTTATTATATAGAGTAAATTTAAACTATGCGCATAATTACTTGTTGTGAGAATAATAGGAAGAAAAAACCAGTTGATTACTGTATAACCCAACCAAAACGATTTAGAGTAGGCAATTTCTCCGCCAATTTTGTTATTTGATTGTCTTCTTTTATAGATGATACACAATGAGAATATGATGAGAATAAGGGCCCAGCAAAGTATAATCATTATTAAATCCAAAAAGATTTAGATATAATATTTGTATAGCTAAAGAGATTTGGATTATCTTGCTCCCCCCATTTTCTTAGTTTTTCAATTTCTACATGGAGTGCATCAGCATCTGTAGATTGAAAATTTAAAGAGGGATCAATTTGAAGTGATTTTGATTGTATTTTCATAATATCCACATCCTGTTCAATTACTTTTCTAGTGTAAAACTGCATGAATGGCTTAACTAGTTTTGATCCAAAAGCGACTCTATATGTAATATATGTGTAGGTTCTAGAGTTGAGTGTTGAAACTGGAGTGTTTTGACTATTAATAATGAAGCCGTACTTGCTACCAAAAGTATAATCAACTCGAGTTAAATTAGGGTATATATACTCATCAGTATGGTGCATATCTTCACCCTTAGGATTAAGTAAGCGATGAAAAAAACCACCAATCTTATCTTTCTTTTGGTCATATGTTACTAGTACTGAAGAGTTCTTAGTTTCAACAGTCATTGGGACTTTGGTAAAGCTTTTATTACGAAACCAATTTTTATGAACAAAAACAGTATGAGGAACATCCATAAAATTCTCACATAGATTGGTCACCTCATTGTTAAAATCAGTTATCATAAAATATTTAACCCAGCTTGGGTCATCATAAAAGGGGAAACGCCAACTAGGCTTAAGGGAAGTTGGCTCAGTTTCACCCATCCAAACCCAAATAACACCATCTTGCTCAACGCAGGGGAGAGGTTTGTTACATAGTTTTCGCTCAACAGGTTTTTCAAACCCCTCAGAAGGAATCTCTATTACTTCACCTTTTGAATTGTATCTCCATCCATGATAGGGACAGGATAAAACACCGTCCTTAACTTCTCCTGTGTCTAGCTGAGTTAAACGGTGTAAACATCTATTTAGTAAGCAAGTTGGCGTATTATCATTAGATCTAAAAAAAACATAGGATTTATCATAAATTGTTCTAGCAATAGCTTTGTTACTTTTAAGCTCTATTGATGTACAGGCGATATACCAATTATTGATTATATTTTTATCTCTGCCTTTTAAGCTAGAAGTATTCATTTAATATCCTGTCATCTTTTATTGAGATTAAACTTTCAACCTTTATATTACCTTTAATCATTCCTTTTTGCATGCATAAGCTTTCATAGAGATTAAATATATTGGAATTATTTATAATTTTTACCTGGCCTAGCTGTTTTAGTTTTCTGGCCAAGTTGTAATGGTAATACTCAGTCAAAAACATATCAATTTTATTCTCTAATTCATCAGTTCTTGGAATATTTTCTGTATTTAATAATAAAAGATAATAAGGTAATCCGTCTGTAAACGCTGATTCAACTCCAACTAAACTTATAGGGTTTAAATCCTTAAATTCATTTATTAACAAATTTGCCACTTCAGTAGATATTTTTTCACCTACCATATCGCAGGAACCTATTCGGTGAAGAAACGTCATCTGTGGTATTAAGTCATTAAAACCATCTACTATTAACTTGTCATTAATTTTATAACGAAGAATTCCATTTTGAGTGGTAATAATTGGGGATACAATATCATTTAATTGTAAATCCCATGATTGTTTTATTTTATCTGTTTGATGATCTAAAAATTCATAAAAATGAGACTGGTAGGCAAGCTCATATTTATCTTTATTTGGAATGGTTATTACGCCCTCAGTGGACCAAAGACCTTTTCCTTGAAAACTTGTAGTAGGGAATATGTTTTTTAATTGATCTGCATATGCTTTTGACTGTCCAGTATCCCAGGCACTTATTACTTCTAATTTATCCCAGTGAAATTGAATGTTATCCCGAGTTAGGTCTTTTATAATATTATCAAAGCCTCTTAAATTAACTGAATTCATATAGTCCAATAATTCATTTTTTTGATTAAGTATTATGTCTATAATGCTTAAGAAAAAAGTAGGACTCCAAACTGATATCAATGATAGATCCTTACAAACAATTAAGTATGCTGCCGTAGCAAGAAGACTTTCCTCTACTGTTTTAGTATTTATATCATCATCAGTTAATGGAAATATTTGTTTTAAAAGAAACTGCTTAGCACTACTAAAAAGTTCCTTATCATTATTAGACATCTCTTTACGAAACTCTTCAGACAGCCAAGAAAGAGACCAGTAATGTTTACCATTTTTTACTTTAGGAAATTCATTATAGAGATCATACATCCAAACATTTGCGGCCTTATTAATAGCACTTAAAAAACCTGTATTGTAAGGTATCCACTTTACCTTTTGAGTAGAACCACTTGTGGGCTGATAACGCTTAGTTTCTGAACAAATAGTGGATGTTGATGAGTTTTTTTGGTTCAGAATATGCTCTTGCCAATCTTCATAACTTGTAATGGGCAGATTATAAAAATAATCTATGAAATTACGCTTATTTACACCTTTTAATGAGGGGTGATTTACTTGCTTTTGTAGTAGTATTTGTGCCAATATTTTAGTTTGAATTGATTTTAAATTGCCTCGATTTTTCTGGTAAGAATGCCAGTCTTTACTACTGTAAAGTTTTATCATCTTATGGGCAGTTTGGTTTCTTAGCATTCAGATAGCATAGGGTAATATTAATGGAAGCACAAATAGCAAAGAATGATTTTAACAGCTTTAAGCCAATTATATTTTTAAAAGAATTAGATACACGAATCATTATTATTTTCATTTTGACTCTGTATCTTGTTCTGGGTTTTACAGTTCTTGGTTTTAACAGAACACCACTTCAGGCAATTGTAACAACGATAGCAACTTGTTTATTTGAAGTGTCCTTAACAAAATTATTTAGAAAAAAATGGATCTTCCCATTAAGTGCTCTTGTAACAAGTTGTTCACTTTCATTGCTTCTTAATTATTCACAGAACTTTTGGATTTTACTCGTTCCAGTTTTCTTCGCTATTGGATCAAAATATATTTTGACGTTTAATGGACGCCACGTTTTTAACCCCGCTCAAGTTGCAGTTACTTCTTGTCTTCTTTTTAGTAGTGGCTTAATTACAGCTGCACCGGCTTATCAGTGGAATGGAATTGAATCCATGGCAGTTTTTATTGCAATGTTTGGTATCTTTTTTCTTCTTCCCAAGATTAATCGTCACTGGCTTGTAATAAGTTTTCTTTTCTTTTTTACTATTAATACTTTTTTAAGGGCCATGATTATGAAACATCATCTACCTTTTGAGACATTATTTCTAGGAACACTTACTTCGCCAGCTTTTTTTATTTTTACTTTCTTTATGATTACAGATCCTGCTACATCTCCTAAGACAAAAAAGGGACAAATTATAGTGGGCTTCGCGTTGGCCATTATTGATTTGGCCTTTCACCTTCGTCAAAGTTATTTTACTTTTTTTTATGCAGGAGCAACTGTTCAAACAAGTATTTTACTTTATAAGCACTTTAATGCGATGGCAGTAACAAGAAATCCTTTTAAATATATTTGGAATAGCTTTTATGGCTCAGGATACTATAAAAGATTTATGTTTTTGTTTACTCTCGGTTTAAGTGGAGTGCTATTTTATCAAAATGTTTTATCTTCCCAATTAAAACTAGGGAAAATTGATTTAAAGTTTCAGAAATTAACAATTATAGAAACTGGTATAAATCCTGTAATGGGAAAAACTCTTGAACGAGTTGATCCTAGAATACAGCATCTTGCAAAATGGTTATTATCAGTAGGTGATTCAGTGGCCGCTGCTGATGTTAATAATGATGGTTTAGCCGATCTCTTTTATAGTTTTCCTCTTAAAAATGATGATCATAGAAATTCATTATATATCAATCTTGGGAACTTCAATTTTAAACGTTTTGAATTACCAATAAAGGTTGAATCAAAAGAAATAGAAAAATACGGATTATCAAGTTCTCCTATTTTTGTTGATTATGATAACGATGGAGATAAAGATATATTCCTGAGTTATGCTTTTGGTAAACCCATAATGCTTAAAAATCAACTTATCGAAGAGGGATTCTTGGGCTTTGAAGATGTTACAGAGCAAATAGGCTTAAAACATTATACCAATTCTATAACAGCAAACTTTATTGATTTTAATAAAGATGGTCTGTTGGATATTATTATAGGGAATGTTTGGCCTAAATATCTGCTTGATTACCCTAAAGATAAGCCACGTGAACTAAACCTTTTTAATCTTCCTCAACCAGAATATAAAAATGACGAGAGAATGTTTAATTTTATGCATGCAAGCTGGAACATGGCCAATAATGGTGGAACGAATCAGCTCTATATTCAAAAACCAAATGGTACTTTTAAAGAATTACCTACTGATATTTTAAAGTTTGAACCGACTCGCTGGACACTGGCCATTGGGACTGCAGACTTTAATCAAGATGGCTGGACAGATATTTACTTTGCCAATGATTTTGGAGCTGATGATTTATATTACAACCTAAAGGGTAAAGGTTTTAAAAATATTAAAGGAAATATTTTTGGATCTATAGGTAAAGATACTTATAAAGGAATGAATGCGACTATTGGAGATTTTGATAATAATGGAACTAGTGACGTGTATATCTCTAATGTTCATCATGAGTACCAAGCTGAGGGAAGTCTTCTTTGGATGTGGTTTAAAGATAAAAATGGCAATTTAGCTCCTAAAGAAATGGCAACAAGAACAGGTGCGCTAAATGAAAATAGATTTGGTTGGGGAGCCGCAGCTGGAGATCTTAATTTAGATGGAAGACTTGATCTTGTTCAGGCCAATGGAATGGTAGATGATACGATTGATAAAAAATATGATCAATGTCCTGACTATTGGTATGTAAACGAAAAAATAGCTAGATCCGCTCCAGGTTTTCACAGATATGTTAATAAATGGGGGGATATAAGAGGTTCTTGTATTTATGGTAAGGAGCGAAATAGGGTTTATCTTAACCAAGGAAAAGAACTCTCTAATATGTTCTATGATGTTGCAAAAGAAGTAGGGGTAACAGATCTAACAAATTCAAGAGGTGTCGCTTTAGTTGACTTAAACAATGACGGAAAGCTTGATATGAGTATCACCCATATGTTTTCTGGACCTTCTATTTATAAAAATCAATTAAGTTCAACTAATAATTGGCTTGGGATTGAACTTGAGTCGCTTGATAAGTCTTGTAATAGAGAAGCAATTGGTTCAAAAATCACTATAAGCTATACTCAAAATAAAAAACTAATAACTCAAATGAGAGAAAAGGTTTCTGTTAATGGATTTAATGCTCAAAGTGAAAATCGACTTTTATTTGGACTTAAAGATTTTGATGGCCCGATTGAAATAAAAGTTAATTGGTGCCTGAATCAAATAAACACATACACTGTAAATACATTAAATAGATATATGAAGATCGTTTTACAATGAAAAAAATATTCGCAGAAACTGTGAAAATTAAAATAATATCAAATGCTGATATACAGACAATGTATGAACTGTTTGAAAAGTATTACGCAAACACATCAAAAGATAAATTTATTTTAGATCTTAAAGTCAAGTCGAGTGTTATACTACTGAAATGTAAAAGGAAAAAGCATATTATAGGTTTTTCAACTATTAAAGAATTAGAAATTGAAGTTGAAGGGAAAAAGGTTCGAAGTATTTTTAGCGGAGATACAATAATTGATTCCGGTTATAGAGGTAGTACAGTATTTGCTATTGAGTTTTTTAAAAATATAATTACTCATAAGTTTAAAGCACCATTTACACCACATTATTGGTTTTTAATTTCTAAAGGCTATAAAACATATCTTATTTTAACGAAAAATTATTGTAAATATTATCCTAGATACGATAAAGAAATCCCCTCTATTGAAGA
>Ga0209712_10000524_pt1 | contig 34087 bp, 32 predicted proteins | sample ArcOceMetagenome_FD_187443 | JGI IMG/M metagenome (GOLD analysis project Ga0209712, IMG submission 187443) | Marine eukaryotic phytoplankton communities from Arctic Ocean - Arctic Ocean - Greenland ARC118M Metagenome (SPAdes) (version 2) | ecosystem: Environmental > Aquatic > Marine > Oceanic...
ACATTAACTTCAATTAATTTTTCATTAATAACATCAATGCCAACAAAATATAAGCCATCACGCACTAATTTAGGACCAATATGCTTACACAGTGCTTTTTCATTCTTCGTTAGGGTGTGTTTAACAACCGTTCCCCCAGCATGGATATTTGAGCGCACTTCGTTTGAAGCTGGCACACGCTTCATCGCCCCAATAGGCTCACCATTTAACATCAATATACGCACATCACCCTGTTCAGCGCCTTCCACATATTCTTGTAAAATAACGTAATTCCCGCCTTTCCCACTATTTATATAAAACTCTAATAATGAATGGAAACTCTTCTGTGCATGCTTTTCAACTAAAATAACCCCTTGCCCGCCGTAACCATCTAATGGTTTCATGATCATTCTTCCTGACACTGACTCGCGTAACACATCAATTAAGTATTCCGGTGTTTTAGAAACATGCGTTACGGGGATAAATGTATTCTTGGGGTCATCAAATGATGCGGTATATAATTTGGTGTTGGCAATACGTAAACCATCAATATCATTCATGATAAAAACATCTTCACGAACCGAATCAAGGAAGTTCAAGGTAATGGGATTTAAAGGTGGATTATCACGCATAATAATCGCGTCAAAACCGGCAAGCGGTAACTGGGATTTTTTAAATCCTGCTTTTTTATAAAATGACATAATATTTATAGGTGCCACTGAGCCTTTTTTAAATACTTGACAAAAAGCACTTGAAACAGAGTCCCTCATCGTTAAATTATGAGGGGTAGCTATAGCAACAGTATGGTCTCTAGAGACACATTCATGAATAAGTCGTAAGGTAGAGTCGGTCTCAGGATCAATCTTATCCCAAGGATACATCAAAAAAAGAATATTCATTAATTTGCCTTTAAGCATGCAAAATTCAACGTAGCCACTCAGGAGTGATACTGTGAAAATCACGGGGTGATTAGTTAAAAGAACTAGCCTAGATATAATTATAAGATATTTTTAAAAACTTATTTAAATTAGTCCCAATCACCGTAGTAGTCATCCTCGAGTTTTCTAAGTCGACGTGCTTCATGAAGTTCTTCAATTCTTTTCTTAGCAAGATAATTACGTTTATTGCTTTGTTTTGAACTCCTCACTTCGGTTGGTGCGGTATTTAAATCAAAATCAGCGACGTTATTATCAAAGTCGCTAGGATAGTTGTTGTTAAATTCTGAATCATCAGAGGGAGTTAATTCATATTTAGAGTCAATGGTCATAGTCATGGCACCAAAAGATAGTCTTGTTAAATGCAGATATTCTATCTTTTTAGTACTAATGAAAAGTAAAAGATTTTTAAGTTAACGATAAAAAAATTTTACTGATAATTATCAATCATTGGTAAGGTAACTAAAGGTACATTCTCGATTATCTAGGGGTGATAATAACGGGCGCTTCAGGTTCATCTTCTCTAAGCAAGTTCTTAATTTTAATAATACGTTCTTCATTTTCATTTTCTTTATGAAAAGCACTAAATACTTCACGTTCAAACAAAGGTAGTGTCTGAATTTCGTAAAGTTTACCTTGTTCAATAAAGGGCTTAACCAGCATATCAGGCAAGTATGCACTGCCACCACATTGCAACATCAAATCTAAAGCAATCCTAGCGGTGCTTGTTCTAATAGCGGGGATAGAGATGCCTTTTACCTCTTTTGCATGCCAATTAATAAAACTCGTTCCCCAATCAATCATAATATAACGTTGCACTTCTGATGCCATTGTTATCTTGTTGGCGAATGTTGTAACCGGTATTAATTTGAACATGTGTAATGATTCAATTTTAAGTTCATCAACTTTTGGAGGGTCAAATAAAATAGCAAAGTCTAATGTTCGTTCAAGCAATTGCCGAGTTAATTGTTCTCGAGATAATATTTCCGCGATTAAGCTAATATGAGGTTGGTCAGTATATATTTTCGAGATGGCATCATGAATATAGATATCCCAAGTATTAGGTGTTCCGGCAATAGATATTTGTGTCACTTGCTCAGAAGCTAAGGCGACATCTTGCTTTGCCATTCTCAATGTATTGAGCATATTTTCAGCATGCGGAACTAGCCGTTCACCCGCCGAGGTTAATTGAATATTATTTCGTGTCCGATGAAATAATGTCACGCCAAAGTATCGTTCTAGCTGCCTTACTCTTGTGCTAACGGCTGCCTGAGTAAGGTATAAATTTTCAGACGCTTTACCAAAATGACGACAGTCCTTAACTTCTAAAAACGTTTTAATTAATTCAATATCCATTTTACTGTCTCTTATCGAAACGATAATTATTATTTGTTTTACAGTTTATTTAGTTAGTCGCATAATCCACCAAAATATATTAACTGTCAACAGAGATAAAGATGAAATTAACACACGATTTTAAAGCTTCTGAGCTGTTTTATGATGATGTCAATTTTCCTCATGGATTCAGAAAATCTGGTGATTTCAATATCGCCGATGCTGACTTATTGGTTAACATAGGAAAGCGGTTATTTATTTTAGAAAATGCACTGTGTAAACCTGAAAATCAAGTTGAAGAACAGTTTGTTCAGCTGTGCAGTTCACATATCGAAGGGCAAACTAAAGTGGAATTGTTATGGCAGAAATACAAAACACTAACCAAGGTTAAACCGTTATATAGTTTGGCTGGCACCATTTAGCTTTAAAACGCTTTATTAACTATTGGTGAAAAACCCAAGGATGAACTTTTAGCTGTCTCCGACTAATCACCTATTTTTTTGACTGAGTGTTAGACGATATCAACCAATAAAAATGGAATGTTCTCTTTTTATTTTAATAATGGCTGCAACATTTCTTCTAAACCATTGAGCTTAACCTCATACATGAGTGCTAATTGTTGACCCAACTTCCCTTCAGGAAAGCCTTTTGAATAAAACCATACGAGATAAGGCTCAGGCAGTTGTAATAACTTTCTTCCTGCGTATTTACCAAAAGGCATGGTTTGATTGATCGCTTCAAGTAGCATTTTTTGATTACCTAACATAAACGTATGCCCCCCTGATATCATTTAAAATAGGATAATAACTTATTGGCTTGTCAATGCCATAAAAATGTCATTAAGCGATATTATACTTTACAAAAATAACATTAAACTCATTCTATTAAATATTCTTAAATGGGTTTTAGCTAAAATTAGTAATAGGAAATCGCCATGTCAATTATTCGAAAGCGCAGTGCAGCACATAAAGCCTATATCCCAAGTAATGCTCGAGATAACCAATACGCCATAGCGCAATTTACTCTCAGTAATGAATTACTTAATCAATTATCGCCTCAATGGAAAATACAAAACACACAAAAGTACTTGCCGTTTTATCAACAGCTATCAAAAAGATTTTTTGATTTGTGCCACCGGTTTGAAATAGATAATGGTATTTTTATCGCCAATGATAAACTACCTAGGGTTCGTTATAGCAACGAAATTCATCAATGGCAGACTAATCAGCAAATTTTATTTTATTATAATCCTTGTACCGACAAATTAACTAAATCATTTTTTGATGGTGAAGTACGTGCAAAAAAGATTAATTTACTATTTTTAGCTTCTGGTGACGATATTCGCTTAAACGCTGCCACATTCCATAATAAACTCAACCAATTATTGAAAATCTTTATTGACGAACTTTCGCTTGACTCGTTAACCATCAGATTAAAAGACCATCAACATTTAACTTATGATTTATTTGCCAGAAAAAAGGGGGTCTCGGAGTCAGTAGCGCATAAGTTAAGACAAGTTAAAACTCGGTATGCGAGTCAAAACTTTAAGGTTCCAGCAAATCATGATGAAATGACTTACGCAATTGTGACTATTCCAGTCACTAATGATTTATTTGATTTGGCAGACATAGACCCAGAATCATGTGACCCATACAACCCGCTATATACTATGATTACCGACGCCTTTTCTTTAGCGTGTAAACATTATAATTTAAGTAACGGAACATTAATCGCTAACGGATTAGTGCCCATAGTGCGTCATAGTATTGATGAAAGTATATCTACAGTTGGCGAGTTTCAACTACTTGGTTTTAATCCAAAAAATGCTCAATGTGGTCTATTGAGTAAATGGGATGCTAATCAGTTAGTAGAACAAGTACAAATTATATTTGTCGCACCACAAGGAGAAAAAAACGAGCCAACTTATGGTCGTTTTCTCAATCATATTGAACAAGCAATGAGATTAATGACCACTGAACTAAAATTTTTTCCGGAGAGAGACCAGATTACAGTCCGTTTTCATCAGCACATTTCTTATAACCTATAATACTGCACACTTTTCTGCTGGCTGCTTCTGGTGTATTGAAAGCGCCTTTAATAAGGTACGAGGTATTGCTAGCGCAGTCTCAGGTTATATGGGTGGTCAAACTGACAATCCAAGCTACCAAGATATCACCACAGGTAGAACAGGTCATGTTGAAGTCGTTCAGTTAATTTTTGATGACGCTATTATCACCACAAAAGAGAGCTTGGATATATTCTTTTAACTGCACAACCCCACCCAACTTAACTACCAAGGTAATGATGAAGGCAGACAATATCGTTCAGCGATATTTTTTCATTATCAAAGTAAATTTTATCTTAGTGAAAGTTACCATCAACAATATTTTGTTAAAAATCCTAGTAATCGATATTGCCAAGTTATCATTTCACCAAAAGCAACCAAATTTAAATAAACCGTTGCTAATAAATTAAAATAAACAGTTTGAAAAGGTAAGGCTATATCGTCTTACTTTAATATGACTTAATAAGAAGATAAATGGCTTAACGTCGGTCTTATCATTAGTATTAACATTAATAAATAACTTAGGACATTCATGCTTAGAATCATAACGACCATTACTTTACTAATTTTTGCCTTATCTGTTGATGCAAAAAAAATTGCTGAGACTGCAAATGACATCCGCCCGCTCCTTAATGGACAACAAATCCCTTCAGTAATAATTACTACTATTGATAATAACAAAGTTGATTTGTTATCAATAATTAACGATAAAAAAACTATTTTGTTTTTTTATCGTGGCGGTTGGTGCCCATTTTGTAATGTTCAAATGGGTCAATTAAAAGCCATTGAAGATGAATTGAACGTCTTAGGTTTTCAGCTTATTGGTGTGTCAACGGATTCCTCTGAAGATTTAAAAAAGAGTATTAAAAACAAAGAATTGAACTACCAACTATTATCAGATTATCGCTCGGTAGTCAGTAAGAAATTTGGTATAGCTTTTTTCGCTTCTCAGCAAGTCACCGACCAATACCTAGCAAGCCTGCAATTAACTAACCCATTACAGAAAAATGAAGCAGGAGAGTCACGTTTAGTATTACCTGCACCGGCTATTTATGTTGTTGATGATAAGGGTTTAGTCCAATTTAGTTATGTCAATGTCAATTACAAGGTGCGCTTGAACGAAAAGCTACTATTATTGGCGGCCAAGCTAGTTAAATAGCTCAAATTATCGATAATATTCAACCACACGATCCTTAAAATTTAAAACGTCGTCTTCCCATTATTATAAGTTTAGTTATAGTAATTTAACTTGAGATGGCCATTAGTATTATCGGCTGTCCTTCATTGATTGAACTGACGTATGACCGACTAAAAATCGCTGTATTTAGTGACTATTCCTGAGTTTAATTAATATCACTAAGAAGATGGTATGCCATCTCCTTAGTGATACGCGAATAAAGGGTTAGCTACCTGAGTAAAATAAAGCAAACTGACTTAAATATTTTTTATAATAAATTACAATAAGTTGTGCTATATTTTTGTTTCGTATTAATTTTAAAAAGAGAATAATAATGAATAAGATAATTTTAATGTTAGCCACTTTAAGTATCAGTACTTTTGCATTTGCTGATAATCATGCCAACTCCAGCGAAGATCAGGTTTTAAAAGCATTATCAGCATATATGGACGCAAGACAGAGTCAAGATTATAAAACAGTTGTTGCAATGTCTAGTAAGCATGGAACATTTGATACTAATTCTGATGGAAGCTTTCACAAGCCTTTGACCAAACAAACTGTTGCGAGTTGGGCAAATAGTGGTGATGGAGTAACTAAACATTTTTATCCTGAAGCGACCGCTATCTCAGATGATGTCGTCTTTGTTAGGTTTTATTCAGAAGGAATGGTTGGTAGTAAAGGTAAAATGAGCGATTACAGAACAAGAGTAACGATGACTTGGGTCAAAGAAGACAGCACTTGGGTTTTAAGAAGTAGTCATTATTCTCCAGCGAGTTTTGGCGGCGTTCATAAAACGTTAGCGACAGACTTTGAAGACTAATAACAATTTAGTAAACAAGTAATTAGGGAGTTATGCTTTGTAGCCATACATCGCTTTCCCTAGTATTTCTTTTAATTAAACTGAAAATCTTATCGTTCTTCGTTCATTGGCCAAGTATCACTAAGTCGATAACCTTGTGGCCAGGGATCATCAGGATCTAACATATGCTGATGGGTACCGGTAATCCAGCCCCTGCCAGATATTTCTGGGACAATCCCTTCCAAATCACCCACATGACAAGTGCGTAATATTTTCCCGGTAAATGTCGAGCCAATAACTGAAATACCCATTAGGGTATCACCAACCTTCATGAGTCCTCGAGCGTAAAGTATAGCCATACGAGCACTAACTGATGTTCCAGTTGGCGATCGGTCAACTTTACCGGGTTTAATAACCACCGCTGACAGAGCTTGATATCCTGTAGTTGTTTTCTCTAACTCTCCTGCAAATAAACAAAAAGAAAAGTGTTTCCAATCTTTTTCTGGATGAAAAAATTTTAGAGATGTATTAGCTGCATCTGTTATTTTGACGCCTAATCGAGCAATTTTATTTGCATTTACAGCAGTAAGTTCTATTCCAAGTTCCTTGGGGTCAACAACCACAAAACTGTCACCACCATAAGCTATATCTACGTTAATTTTACCAATACCTTCTACTAAAAGTTCTTGATCTAACGCACAAACGAACGATGGCACATTTTCAACAAAAATACGCCTTGCTTTACCATTCGCGCATTCAGCACGTACTTTGACTAAACCTCCAGGTGCTTCTAATGTCATTTCAGTAATAGGCTCCACCATAGGAATAAGGCCAGTATCAAGGAGTACAGTTGAAACACAGATACTATTTGAACCTGACATAGGTGGTGTATCCTCTGGCTCCATAATAATCCATGCATAACTAGCGTCAGGATGTTTTGAAGGTAGTAATAAATTCACATGCCGAAATACCCCCCCTCTAGGTTCATTAAGTAAAAAATCGCGGAGTTCTCTGTCATTGTGAATCCATTCTCTTTGCTCCCAGAGTGTTTTTCCTGGAGGTGGTTGCACGCCACCAACAATGACGTCACCTACTTCACCTTCTGCATGGCATGAAACTACGTGGATTAACTTTTTCGATCTCATAAATCCCCTTATCAGTATAAAACACTTTTTTCTTAGTAAAATTAGGTAATAAAAGCAACTTATCAATATTGGATCCAATAATCAATACTCATTTATTCTTACTTTATGCAAAGTAGTAAGCTTTCAGTTAGAATTGAGTAAGTTTCAAATTTGCCAGGGAAAAAACCATGGATAATAAAAGGGATCTGCTAACGTTTGATGGTGTCGATGTCTCTAATACTAGCTCTGCCACAAGTATTGTTTTTCAGACTCTTAGGCAGGCAATCATTGAAGGAAAATTAGCTGACGGCAGTCCTCTTCGCCAGGAAGAATTAGCGAAGAAGTTTAATACTAGCCGCATACCCATTAGAGAGTCTATTGCACGCTTAGCACAAGAAGGTTTTGTCGAAATAATTCGCTACAAAGGGGCTATAGTTTCTGGGATTTCTTATCAAGAGGTTGAAGAAATGTTTGACCTCAGAGCTATTGTAGAAGGTGAGGTTATCTATAAAGCGGTAACTAATATAAAATCGACTAGTTTAGAACAAGCGGCAATATTCGCTGAAAAATTCGCGGAATCACAATCGCCTGCAGAGTGGACTCAGTATAATCGCCTCTTTCATTGCCTACTTTATGATGCCGCTAATTTACCTTTTCATATGTCTATTATTCATTCAATTTTAGACCGTACAGAAAGATATTTAAGAGCGCAGCTTGTTCTTTCTAATGGTATGCAACGAGCGATAACTGAGCACCAACAATTACTGCTTTTTTGTCGAAATAAAAATGCCTTAGCCGCCAAAGCGCTGACTATTGATCACGTGAAACATGCCAAGATATCTCTGTTAGAGTTTTTGAAAAAAAATTAAGTAACAAGATTTTCTATCTGCTTTACTGAGTTTTTTTGAGGGGTTTGACCCATTTTTTAAAATAGAGGATAAAGTCCTAGCGACTCAAACTGTAGCAACCAAAACTAAGAATCATGGTTATTATTGCTCTACTAGCATAATTGATCAGCGAGTTTAATTGCAGTTTATCGATTGTTGAAATCAATTTTTACCTATGGCAAACTGATTAGATATTGGATCCAATAACCAATATAATAAAAATCAATAATAATAACGGGAAAAATATGACCATTGGCACAATAATATCTCTTTCAGTTTATTTTATTGTGATGCTAGGCATTGGTCTTTATGCTTTTAAAACAACATCCCAAGACTCTTCTGGTTATTTATTAGGTGGTCGGAAATTGGGGCCTGCGGTCACTGCTTTATCTGCCGGTGCATCCGACATGAGCGGTTGGATGGTTATGGGACTGCCTGGTGCTATGTACTTAACTGGATTAAGTAATATCTGGATCGGGGTTAGTTTAATTGTTGGAGCATATATTAATTATCTTATTGTTGCTCCAAGGTTACGTGTTTATACAGAACTTGCCAACGACTCAATCACTTTGCCTGAGTTCTTTGAAAACCGTTTCGAAGATAAAACCCGATTATTAAAAATAATTTCTTCCATCGTCATCATTGTTTTTTTTACTGTTTATACTTCTTCTGGTGTCGTTGGAGGGGGTAAATTATTCGAATCATCATTTGGATTAAGTTATGAACTTGGCCTTTATGTAACTGCTGGCGTGGTGGTCATTTACACCTTATTTGGTGGTTTTTTGGCGGTTAGTATGACGGATTTTGTTCAAGGTTGTATTATGTTTGTCGCGCTTGTCTTAGTTCCTGTGGTGGTGCTTATTGAATTTGATGGTTATTTGACAATCCATGAAACAATTAAAGCGCTCGATACTGAAAAATTTAATCTGATTTCAAATACTGGTATTTTAGGAATAATTTCAGCACTTGGTTGGGGATTGGGTTATTTTGGTCAACCTCATATTATTGTTCGCTTTATGGCTATTCGCTCGGTTAAAGATCTTAAGGTCGCAAGGCGTATTGGTATGACCTGGATGGTTATTGCTTTGATTGGCGCAATGGCAACTGGTTTTTTTGGTATCGCTTACGTATCAAAAAACAACCTTGTATTAAATGATGCAGAAACGATATTTGTTTTACTTTCACAAGTTTTATTTCATCCATTGATTGGTGGATTTCTTCTTGCAGCGATTTTAGCTGCAATTATGAGTACAGTTTCTTCACAATTATTAGTAACCTCTAGCTCTTTGACTGAAGATGTTTACAAAAGCTTTTTTAGAAAAAGTGCAAGTGAAAAGGAATTGGTGCTCGTTGGCCGTATTTGTGTGGCTGCCGTTGCCTTAGCTGCGATTGGTTTAGCTCACAATCGTGACAGTTCAATTTTACAGTTGGTCAGTAATGCATGGGCAGGATTTGGCTCGGCCTTCGGTCCACTCATCGTTTTTGGACTTTACTGGAAACGAATGACATTCCTTGGAGCCTTAGCAGGAATTATTATTGGGGCAACTACCGTACTTATATGGATTTACGCACCAATTAGCATTGGAGGGCAATCACTAAGTAATATTGTTTATGAAATCGTGCCTGGATTTGTGCTTAGTTCCTTAGCAATTGTTGTTGTTAGTTTGTCAGGAAAAAAACCGTCCGCTGAAACAAAGGCAATGTTTGATACCATGCTGAGGAAGCTAAAAGAGCAAAGTTAGTAGGCTTACAAATTTTAGCCTTTAACTGCCACCCATATTAGCATTTATGGTTAAATTATTTACGGGAGACTTTATGTTTCTTTTAGCCTTTTTTATATTTAACGAGAGAGTGTAACTAATGAACAATTCAACCATTAACCTCAGTCTTTCTGAAATATACGAGCTAGCTAAAACAACTTTGTTAAATAATGGCGCTAATAATGAAAATGCTGATGCCATTGCAAATACTGTAACCACAGCTGAAAGAGATGGTGCTATTTCCCACGGACTTTTCCGTATTCCTGGTTATATTACCGGATTAAAAAGTAAGAAAGTAGATGGCTCAGCAAAGCCAGAAATAGAAGAAATCACACCTATTATCTTTCGATGTGACGCTAAGAATAGTTATGCGCCAATTGCGCATCAGTACTGCTTGCCCCCACTGATTGACGCCGCTAAAAAATTTGGCATTGCAGCAGTTGCAATTCGACACTCTCATCACTTTGCCGCACTCTGGCCTGAAGTTGAGAAGATCAGTGAGGCTGGCTTAGTAGGCCTCACTACAGTGTCCTATCTACCTTGGGTCGCACCAGCTGGTGGTAAAACACCTATCTTTGGCACCAATCCTATGGGATTTTCATGGCCTCGTGTAGGTAAAAATCCAGTGGTTATAGATATGGCAACGTCATCCATGGCGATGGGTGATGTCATGATTGCAGCACGAGATGGTCATGAGGTGCCAATAGGCACAGGGCTATCTGCATCAGGTGAATTAACCACTAACGCCGCCGAAATCATCAAAGGGGTGCTGCTACCTTTTGGCGGTCACAAGGGTTCTGCCATTGCATTGATGGTCGAATTACTTTCTGGTCCGCTGGTAGGTGAAACCTTTTCTTACGAAACTCAGGAGAGCGACAATGCAGATGAAGGACCGGCCAGAGGAGGTCAATTTATTCTAGCGATGTCACCAGATATTTTATCAGGAAAAAACTGTACCGACCAAACGGAGCGCTTCTTTGAAAAGTATGATGCTATAGATGGTACTCGACTACCCGGGACCAAACGCCATAGAAATAGAGAAAATAATGGTCCACGAGCGGTTAATGCTAATTTGGTAAAAACCATTAGGCAGCTTCGTGATATAAAATAAAAGCTTTTAATCAAAAAACCAGTTAACTATTAATTTGGGCGTACATTTATATCAAACCAAGATGATGTTAAAAATATGAGGTTCATTATAATTTAAAAGGGAAATACTGATTTTTTTAATGTTGATACAGAAATGTATCTTTCGTATATGCAATGAGTACCAGAATAACTTCCAGTACTATTTTATTTTAACTTTTAACTGAAAATTTATAAAACAAAGCCCTTATAACTTGAAGATGTAATAATTAAGATATTAATTAATACATCAAAGTATAAAGTTTACGGCGAAATTTTAAGGCTAGAGGGTCGCCCTCTGGTAATACTTTCAATACATCTAATAAGAGCTGTTTGCTTACTTTATCAGTATTGTCTTTTTGTACTAATCTGAAGAGTATCGTTAACGCCTCTTCAGCTCGATTAACTTGATGATATTGCGTTGCTAATTGTTGTTGTAATTCAATATTATCAGGCTCATTAACACGTTGCTGCTCCAATGCTTGAATTTCAGGTGAATTCGCCGCCTGGCTAGCTAACTCTGCTTTAGCTAATAAGGCGGTGTAGTGACTGTCTTGATCAATCATTTTAATGGTAGCTAATAATGCTTCCGCCTCTGCTATTTTTCCAATTTGAATATAAACATCAATTAAGACAAATTTAATATCTGCGCGCTCGCTGTCTAATTGATACGCTTGAGATATCGTAATAAAGGCATCGTTTACGTTTTGCTCAACTAGTAATTGCTTCGCTTGAATTAACAAATCGTCTTCTGGTTTTGGCAAGTATTTAGCTAAAAATTCAGCAATAGACTCATCCGTTTGAGGACCTGTTAGACCATCAAGCGGTTGTCCATCCTTAACTAATACCACAGTAGGTAAGCCTTGAACGCCAAATTGTTGCGCTATTTGTTGTTGGCTTTGACAATCAACTGTTGCTAAAATCATGGTATCAGCAGCCAAGGTTAACTTACTGGCTAATTTATTTTTTAACTCAACACTTTCAGGTACTTGTTCTGCCCAAAAGTCGACAAGAATGAGTTTAGTTTTCGATTCTTCTAAAATAACCTGTTGAAAATTTTCTAAAGTAATCGCAACAATATTTGAGTTCACAAGCTGTCCAACATTTTTAAATTTAATTATGTATTAATATTTTGGGGTTTGTTTTTCACTTACAAGGGGCTAGAGAAAAATAAACCACATTAGACCTACACCCAATAACAGGCGATAAATAACAAATGGCATCATACCAAGTTTATTTAACAGTATAAGGAAGTAATGAATACAGCCATAAGCACATATAAAGGATAAGCTACCGCCTAAAACCATAGCAAACCAGTCTACCCCTTGGGTTGATAGCACCAACTTTAACGTTAAATAACTGCCGGCCATCGCAATGGCAGGAATAGAGAGTAAAAAGGAGAAACGCGCGGCATTTTCTCGACTCAACCCTAACATCAAACCAATGGTCATGGTAATACCCGAGCGAGATGTGCCCGGAATTAACGCAACTGCTTGGGCTAAACCAATAAGCATCGCACCTTTAAAACCTAATTTCTCTAAGCTCTTATTTTGATTGGCTAGTCGTTTACCTGCTTGTATATCTGCATAACCCAGTAACAAGCCAAATAAGATGGTGGTACTAGCAATCACTAAAGCTGAACGTAAATGCGCTTCTATAAAGTCTTTACCAAACAAGCCAAACAACCCAGCAGGGATAGTGGCAAATAAAATCCACCAAGCAAGTTGACCATCAAAAATTTGTTGATTAGTTTTTACTGCTTTTTTATTGTCTGAGCGTGTAAATGTGCCAAACCAAGCCACCGCCATATTGCCTACTTCCTGACGAAAATAGAGTACAACAGCTAGTAATGTCCCAACATGTACCGCGACATCAAAGGCTAAACCCTGATCATTCCAACCGAGAATAGCGGAAGGTAAAATTAAATGTGCAGAGCTTGATATAGGTAAAAATTCGGTAAGGCCTTGCAATATAGCAAGGATAAATATTTCGATAGTACTCATATTATGGTTGCCAATTTAACGGCACTTTCCTTAGTTTTTGGCTCGATTTATTATATTCTTGCCATAATGTTTGGTAGTTAATGTTCAAAACGGGGTGGATTAATAAAGGGGCAACCTCTGCCAATGGCCATAATACAAAAGCATTTTTAGTGATTTCATCTCTGGGTAATTGTGCAGGCGTATTGATAATAAGATTATCGTATAATAATAAATCTAGGTCCAAAGTCCGCGGACTATATTTTTTAGCCTCTTTCGCTCGTCCATGAGTAAATTCAATGGTTTTTAATTCCTGAGCAACCTGCTCAATACTATCAAACGTTGTGATACCTATCACTAAATTATAAAAGGCGGCACCTGAAAAACCAACCGCCTCACTTTCAAATAAAGATGATAGTGTCAATTGACCATAGACTTGACTTAAAGCGTTTAAACCTTCCTTGACATAATGTTCACGCTCAACATTACTCCCTAATGAAATATAAATTTGTGCCATTAACTTTGTTTGCCACGCTCAATTTCAACACCCACAGTTGCCGCATTGTGCACAGCACCTGGCTTACCCACTTTTAATCTTAACCAGGGGATCTGATAACTATTGATAAGGTAACTCGCCATACGTTCAGCCAAGGTTTCAATAAGATCTACAGGGTTTTCATTAGCAAAAGTGTTAATGGCAGTTGAGATTTCAGCATAATCTAACGTTTTGGCCAACTCATCATTTTTAGCCGCCTCGGCTGTATCCCAGCCCATAACAAGGTCAATAACTAATGTTTGTTTGATTTCCTTTTCCCAAGCAAAAAAACCTATCGTGGTTTGAATACTTAACCCTTCAATAAAAATTTTATCCATTGTAGACTCTTAAATTAATGATGGTTATTTATCGTTACATAAATTATAACAAATTAGATGGCGAGTTTACCCCTACAGACCTAGAATAACTAGTCAAGTCTACGATAGAATATAAATTGGTGGTTTTTTACGATTTTTTCTAATTAACACCTCACATTTAAAACAATTTAAATAAAGGACTGTTATATTTTCAGCTTGTTATTAATTTTAGCCATGGTTATTTTGGCTTATCTTGTGGGTTCCATTTCCAGTGCTATATTAATATGTAAGCTGCTAGGCTTAGCGGATCCCCGAACTACAGGTTCTAAAAACCCTGGCGCAACCAATGTTTTAAGACTCAGTAATAAATTTACTGCTGTTACCGTTTTGCTTTTTGATGTTTTAAAAGGGGGCCTTCCTGTTTGGGGTGCTTATTTTTTAGGCATTGAACCGTGGGCCTTAGGTTTAATTGGTGTGGCAGCCTGCCTAGGGCATATGTACCCTATATTTTTTGACTTTAAGGGCGGCAAAGCGGTAGCAACAGCATTAGGCGTTTTATTCCCTTTAGGTTTTGGCCTCGCCGGTTTATTAATTATTACTTGGCTAATCGTAGCTAAACTGACTCGGTATTCTAGCTTAGCCGCTATTATCACCGTATCTATTGCCCCTTTTTATACTTGGTTATTAAAACCACTTTATGTTTATCCCGTTATTATGATTTCGGTACTGATTATATTCAGACACAAAGACAACATCGCTAGATTACTTAAAGGTGAAGAAAGTAAAATATCTTCACCTAAAATTTTATAGTGACTATTTTTAAGCACTTATTAGGAAAACCATGACATTCTTGAAAACATCCTCACTCAATTTTACACTCCGCAGTCTCTTTATTATATCCACACTTATTTCAACTGCCAGTGCTATGGACTTCCCTCCAGCAAGCGTAAATGTTGTTTCAGCAAAGATAAAGACATTAACACCCGTGGTCTCAGTATCTGGAACAACGGTCAGTCAAAACAACTCCACAATTTCAGCTGAGGTTTCGGGTCGTTTAATTGATTTATCGCCCATCGGTGCAAGAGTTAATAAGGGCGATATTTTAGCCCAGATTGACAACAAACAGTTGAATATTCAACTGAGAGAATACCAAGCAAACTTATTAAATGCTCAAACCCAATTCGATTTTTTAGCGAAAGAAGTTAAACGAAAAACCATATTAGTTTCAAAGAAGTTATCACCCAGAACAGAATTAGATAAAACGCTCTCAGAACGTGATGTTGCTAAAGGGGCAGTACTAGTAGCAAAAGCTAGGTTAGATAGAACGTTACAAGACTTAAATTACACTCAAGTAAAAGCACCTTTTGCCGGTATTATTGCCGACCGCATTGCCAATTTAGGGGAATATATTGATAGTGGCAATGCCATTGTTAGACTGGTAGAAACAGCCAATAGTGAAGCGTCTCTTTTTACTCCTATTGTCGCTTACCAGTTTTTAACTCAATCAAATGAATTATTTGTAGAGTCGCCTTTAGGTCAGGGAAAAGCGCCCATTAAAACTATTATTCCAGTAGCTGACAGCCGCTCACATCTTATGGAGGTGCGTTTAGATATGTCAGCCTTTAATTGGCCTATTGGTTTGAATTTCAAAACTACAGTGGCGAGCGGTCCCAGTAAACAAGCATTAACTGTGCCTCGTGATGCGCTAGTTATACGCCGAGAGGGCACCAGTATATTTAGAATAAACAAAGACAATCATGCCGAAAAATTAAGTGTAACGGTTGGTATGGCCATGGGTGATTTAATTGAGGTCTTGGGTGATGTTCAAGCCGGTGACTTAATTGTCATTCGTGGCGCTGAGCGGCTAAAAGCAGGTCAAGCAGTAAAAATCAAAGCAAACAATGACCAATTAATTTCTGGCACGCCCGCTAGCAAAGCTGACACTAAGTAAGAAGAGCCAAATACCCTATGAATTTAACGTTATCTTCACTGAAAAACCCTACCGCTGTTGTTGTTGCTATTTTATTAGTGATGCTGTTTGGCGCAATCAGCTTATTTAAGCTACCCGTTCAACTCACCCCTGATATTAGCAAGCCAGTAATTTCAGTCTCAACGAATTGGAGGTCTGCGGCGCCCGAAGAGATAGAAGCTGAAATTATTGAACGTCAAGAGGATGCTTTAAAAGGTTTGCAAGGCCTTGAGTCTTTAGAATCATCCTCAAGAAAAGGCTCGGGTAGTATTACTTTACAATACAGTGCTGGTATTAATTTAGAGCGTGCGCTTATTGATGTTATGAGTGCACTTAACCAAGTGGCTAGCTATCCTCCTGATGCAACAGAGCCTGTTATCTCGGTAGGTGGCGGCAGTGACTTTGAGTCAATAGCTTGGTTTGCCTTAAAACCTCTTGAAGGTAATAATGCTGATATTGCAGGTTATCTGGATTATATTGAAGAAGTCGTTCAAACTCGTATTGAGCGCATTAGTGGTGTTTCAACGACTAATGCCTATGGTGGTGTTTCAAGTGAATTACGTATTACTTTTGACCCCTACAAGGTAGCCGCTTTAGGATTAGACCTACCTAAACTATCCTCTACCTTAAGTGGTAATAGCGATGCTTCTGCCGGTTTTAAGGACGTAGGTCGTCGGCAATATACCTTAATATTTTCTGGTAAATATGACGCCCAACAATTAGAAGACATGGTCCTTGATTGGCGAGATGGCCAACCCATTTTATTAAAAGATGTCGCGCAAGTAAACGTTAGCTTGCAAGACAAAGGAGGCATGATATCCCTTGATGGTTATCCTGCCATAGCAATGAATGTTCAAGCCGAGTCAGGTGTTAATGTCATCGACGTTATGGGACATCTCCGAATTGCTATGGACGAACTTAACCAAGGCCCACTCAAACGAGCCGGTCTGCAGATGATCCAAATGTCAGATGAAACTATCTACATTAAACGGTCAATGCAGTTAGTCCGTAACAATTTACTGCTCGGTGTTTTTCTTGCTATCGTCGTTTTATGGTGGTTTTTACGTAAATTTAGAGCCACCTTAATTGTCGCATTATCCATTCCAATTGCTTTAATTGTTACCCTTATTGTGATGTATGCAGCAGGGAGAACTTTAAATATTATTTCGATGGCCGGTTTAGCCTTTGCTGTTGGTATGGTATTAGATGCCTCTATTGTTGTTTTAGAAAACATTGTTAGATTAAGAGAAAAAGGTGAGCAACCAGAAAGCGCCTCCCTAAAAGGTGCCACTCAAGTTTGGGGAGCCTTGGTTGCATCAACCATTACTACTGTCGCTATTTTCTTACCGATTGCATTTTTAGACTCAGTATCAGGGCAGTTATTTGCTGATTTGGCGATAACTATTGCGGTAGCTGTAGTTGCCTCATTACTCATAGCCGTTACTGTGTTACCAACAGCTGCAAGAATATTATTAGCCAATGTTAATGAACAAGACCCCCATGCCCATTGGTGGAGCAATATCACCAAGGGTATTATGCATATCACGAGTACACCCGCTAAGCGTTATATGTGGATATTTGGCTTAATATCAACCTCATTGGTTGGCTCTTGGTTATTATTTCCTAAAATTGATTACTTACCAAAAGGTAATCAAAATCAATTTAGTGGATATATTAGCACACCGCCTGGTTTAAGCCTCTCTGCCGCTCGGGTCGAGTTCAATGATAAAATTAACCACCGTTTGATGCCTTATATCACAGGAGAGAAAACACCTAAAATCAAACACACTTGGACCGGTATATTTGGTGGTTTTGGTTTTATTGGCGGTAATGCTGAGGATCCTGACGATATTAATGAAATCATTCAAATTCTTAACTCAGAAGTTCTTAGCGGTTTTCCTGACACCTATGCTTTTGCTGGTCAAAAAGCAATATTTAGTAACCTCGGTAGTGGCGGAACCATTGATGTTGACATTCAAGCCAATGAGATTGATGCACTACTGAGTGCCGCGCAAGCTGGTTATAATACAATTACTCAAGTGTTACCTGGAGCAAATGTTCAAGCAAGTCCAGGGTTAACTTTAGCGGCACCTGAATTAAGACTTATACCCAATGAACGTCGCATGGCAGAAGCTGGCTGGACAAGACAACAAGTTGCCGCTATAACCCAAGCCTTAGGCGATGGGTTATACGTTGGTGACTTTTTTAATGGTCAAAATAGGCTGAATGTTTTTTTACGATCAACCGATTGGCAATCCCCAGAAGAGCTAGCCGCTATTCCATTATTTACCCCAAACGCTGGTATTCAACCCGTAGGGGAATTAATGGAAATAGTAAGAACAGCGGGGCCAAACAGTATCCGCCGAGTTGATCGACAACGGACCATTACACTAGAAGTAACACCACCAAGTGATTTAACTTTAGAAGATACTATCGCCTTAATTAAAGAAAAAGCTGAGCCCATTATTTACTCGGTACTTGCTAAGGAATCCGTTGATGGTTCTGCTGGCAGTATCGCTTACCGTGGTTCTGCTGAAGCGCTTGATGAGGCGTTAACAAGTATGAGCGAGAGCTTTGTTCTCGCGTTGATTATCTTATATCTTTTAATGGCCGCATTATTTAGATCCTTTAGAGACAGTTTATTAGTGGTCTTAACTATTCCTCTGGCAACTATTGGTGGCATCGGTTTTTTGCAGTTAACTAACCTAGTGATACTTCAGCCACTTGATTTATTAACTATGATCGGTTTTGTTATTTTATTAGGCTTAGTGGTCAATAACGCCATTTTATTAGTTTATCAAACACGCGTCGGTGAAGGTGAAGGTTTATCTCGCCATGATGCGGTAGAACAAGGTGTAAGATTACGTTTAAGACCAATCTTGATGAGCACATTAACCAGTATTTGTGGCATGCTACCTTTATTATTAATTCCTGGCGCCGGCGCTGAATTATACCGAGGTATAGCTGCGGTAATTGTTGGCGGTATGAGTATTAGTACGATATTCACTTTGATTTTCTTACCTAGCTTGTTACAAATGGGTAAGAAAACCGTTGAAAGCGAGTCGTTTCAACGGTAAATAACAATAGCTAGATCGCTGGCAAGGTATCTAACGGCCAGCGAGGATTTGCTTTAAAGGTAAGGTCGGCGTCAGTACCTGCTTTTAAACGTTGTAAACCTGCATAAGCGATCATCGCACCGTTATCCGTACAAAATTCAGGGCGTGGATAAAAAACTTCACCCCCCAATTTTTTAGTGGTTAGTGCCAACTTTTCACGTAATGAGGTATTGGCACTGACTCCTCCTGCAATAACTAAACGGCTCAAATTGCATTGTTGTAAGGCTCTTTTACATTTTATTGATAGGGTCTCAACAACGGCGTGTTGAAAAGCGCAAGCGATGTCGGCATAAGTTTGTTGACGCTGCTCATCAGAAAGATCACAACTCTCCGCCGTTTCTTTACGAATGAGGGTACCTGCGGCTGTTTTTAAGCCACTAAAACTAAAATCAAGTCCAGGTCTATCTGTCATCGGTCGAGGTAATTTAAAACGACCTAACTGACCCCGTTCTGCCATTTTCGATAAAGCGGGGCCACCCGGGTAATCAAGCCCTAATAACTTAGCTGTTTTATCAAAAGCTTCACCCGCAGCGTCATCAACCGACTCACCCAATAGTTCGTACTGGCCAATACCATCAACCTTTACTAACATGGTATGTCCACCAGAGACTAATAAAGCAACAAATGGAAATTCAGGGACATTATCTTCAAGCATAGGAGCAAGTAAATGACCTTCCATATGGTGTACTGGCACCGCAGGTAAATCCCAGCCGTACGCTAAACTTCGACCAATTGAACAGCCAACCAATAAAGCGCCCACTAAACCAGGGCCAGCAGTATAAGCAACACCATCAAGATCTGCAGGTGTTAAATTAGCATCAGCTAAAACTTGTTTAATCAATGGAATCGTCTTACGGACATGATCCCGAGACGCTAACTCTGGTACCACCCCGCCATAATCAGCATGAACCGCGATTTGGCTGTATAAACGATGCGCCATAATACCTTGTTCATCATCATAGATAGCAATACCCGTTTCATCACATGATGTTTCTATTCCCAAAATACGCATAACAGTCTTAATACCTCAACAATTTAACAGCTATAAATTTTTAATATCGGTAGCCTTATTAACCACTGCAGGCGATTTTACCTGTGATAATGCAAATTCACTACCTTTATCTGCGATAATCACTTTACAAGCAATGATACTTCGCATTAGAATACGTCACCAATTTTTAATAGAGTGGGTTTTTAATTTTTACTACGGTAATAATTGATCGCCATATAATATAGATTTAAGACTAAGGTTATAAAAAGATATGCCAGTAATTAAAGTAAGAGAAAATGAACCGTTTGACGTAGCACTACGTCGTTTTAAACGTTCATGTGAAAAAGCGGGTATCCTTTCTGAAGTTCGTCGTCGCGAATGTTATGAAAAGCCAACTTGGGAACGTAAACGTAAGAAAGCTGCTGCCGTAAAACGTGCTGCTAAAAAAGTTTCTCGTGAGAACGCTCGCCACGTTCGTATGTACTAAGCTTTATTTTTGATAACAAAAGTAAAAATAGTACTATTTAAGTCAACTGAGCACTCTTTGAGAAAGACATGAGTCTACTTAGTCAACTACAAGATGAAATGAAAAACGCTATGCGAGCCAGAGACAAATTACGTCTTGGTGTAATTCGTATGGCGCTTTCAGCAATCAAGCAAGCTGAAATCGATCATAAAACCGAACCAACAGATGATAATATTACTGTAGTGTTAACCAAAATGGTTAAGCAACGCAGAGAATCTATCAAAATGTTTACTGAAGGTGGTCGTGACGAGCTTGCTGACAAAGAAGCCGCTGAAATTGTTGCTTTGGAAGACTTTCTTCCACAGCCTCTCAATGCTGATGAAGTCAATAAAATGATCGCTGATGCGATTACCGAAACAAATGCAGCGTCTATGGCTGACATGGGTAAGGTAATGGCAATATTAAAACCCTTAATGCAAGGTAAAGCAGACTTAGGCGCAGTAAGTGGCCAAGTCAGAGCAACACTTAACGCATAAATTTTTAGTATAAAAAAAATATTGAAACCGTGACAGCGTCTGCTCTCGCGGTTTTATTTTATTTAACGCTTTATCAACTATACATTCCTATCGTTTTTTGTGTAATATATTCACCCCGTATTCAAAATCATCATATTTTTTCATATTAAAGAGTAGTAATGGCAGGACGAATTCCCCGGCAGTTTATTGATGACATTCTCGCTCGCGCTGATATTGTGGAGGTTGTAGAAAGTCGGGTGCCATTAAAGAAAGCGGGTAAAAACTATCAAGCTTGTTGCCCTTTTCACACAGAAAAATCACCCTCGTTCACTGTCAGTCAAGATAAACAGTTTTATCATTGTTTCGGCTGTGGCGAACACGGTAACGCCATATCATTTTTAATGGAATTTGATCGTCTCGACTTCCCAGATGCCATCGAAGAGCTTGCCTCGCATTACGGCATGGAAGTGCCACGTGAAGAGAACAAAGCCAGTCCAGCTGAACAAAAAAAACAACAACAAGCCTATCAACAAAAACAAGATGATTATCAGCTAATGGAGCAAATCAGTCGTTTTTTTGAGCAACAGCTTAAAGATGCTAACGATAAAGAAGCGGCCATTAGCTACTTAAAAGGTCGAGGCTTAAGTGGTGAAGTAGTAAAAAGTTTTGCTGTTGGTTACATCAGTGATGCCTGGGATGGCATGATGAAAGTCTTTGGCAAGACTTATACGAGTAACCAACAACTTATTGATTTAGGTATGGCCATTAAAGGGGATAAAAATAAACCTTATGACCGTTTCCGTGGCCGAATAATGTTTCCTATTAGGGATAAACGTGGCCGAGTTATCGGTTTTGGTGGTCGCGTTTTAGGTGATGGCACACCAAAATATTTAAACTCACCTGAAACACGAATTTATCATAAAGGCCACGAACTTTATGGTTTATATGAGGCTAAAAAAGCCAACAAAAAATTAAACCGCTTAGTGGTTGTTGAAGGGTATATGGATGTTGTTGCCCTTGCACAACATGGTGTCAGCTATGCTGTGGCTTCTTTAGGCACGGCGACAACAGAAGAACAATTGCAAACATTATTTAGAACCGTCCAAGAAGTTATTTGCTGTTATGACGGTGACCGAGCAGGTCGAGATGCTGCATGGCGAGCAATGAATAATGCGCTCCCGTTAATACGTGACGGCTATACGATGAAATTTGTTTTTTTACCCGATGGTGAAGACCCCGACTCATTGATTAGAGAACAAGGCCAAGGGGCCTTCGAAAAAATTCTGGATGAAGCAACTCCGCTGTCTAAATTTATTTTTAATCATTTAATTGCCGAAGTTGATATGAGTTCATTAGAAGGACGCGCTTCACTGGTTAATTCTTTTCAACCCTATTTAGCTAGACTGCCTGCAGGTGTATTAAAAGACGGAATCATTAATGAACTCGCTAATAATTTTGGTACGGGAACTGAAAATCAGTTAGCTAAGTTCAAAAAAAATAATGCTGACAAACCAGAAAAATACAAACCCCAAGCAAAAAATAAAGTCACTCCTATTCGACTTGCTATTGCATTATTGTTAGAGCATCCCCATATTGTTAATGCGCTACCAAATGCCTCATCATTACAGCATATTAATTTACCTGGTATTGTTCTTTTTAATCAGTTGGTTACCTTGTGCAAACAAAACCCAACGATAAAAAGTGCTCAAGTACTTGAAAAGTATCGTGATACAGCAGAAGGTCAACAACTTGCTAAACTAATGTGCTGGCAACATCATGTTGAGGCGGAAGCGGCAGAAGATGTTTTTTTAGACTGCATTGAAAAAATGTTCAATAGTTTTGTCGAACAACGTACAGAACTTTTGCTTCAAAAAGCCCAATTAGGGCAAATGAGTCAACAAGAAAAACAGGAATTACAAGCTTTGCTCAATGCTTAGCAAATATGTGCGTAAACAATATTAAGGTCAGTGTTATTATTGCTAGAAATTTAGTCTCTAATTTGCTAAAATTTCCTGCTTCACTGTTCTCGTTTACAGCCAAATTTTTATTAAATAGGTGGACCCTCGTCAATGGATCAAGCCCCACAATCTAGACTTAAAGAGCTAATTACCAAAGGTAAAGAGCAAGGATATTTAACTTTTGCTCAGGTTAACGATCATCTTCCACAAGATATTATCGACTCAGATCAAGTTGAAGATATCGTAAGAATGATCAATGACATGGGTATTCAAGTATTTGAAAATGCCCCTGACAACGACACTTTGATGATGAGCGAAGGTAATACCGATGAAGATGCTGCCGAAGCTGCCGCTGCTGCCTTGGCAACAGTGGAAAGTGAAATTGGTAGAACAACAGACCCAGTGCGCATGTACATGCGTGAAATGGGTACGGTTGAGCTATTAACGCGCAAAGGCGAAATAGTTATCGCCAAACGCATTGAAGAAGGTATTAAAGAAGTTCAACGCTCTGTTTCTGAATTTCCACCGGCAATCAATTATTTACTAGAACTTTGGGATGGTTTCGAAGCTGAAGAAGTTCGTTTAACTGATATCATTACCGGCTTTTTAGACCCTGATGCTGAAGAAGACGAAATACCAGTTGCTGCCACTCATATTGGCTCAGAACTGTCAAAAGAGGAACTTGCCAAAGGCGACTCTGATGATGAGGAAGAAGAAGAAGATACAGGTCCTGATCCAGAAGAAGCACGAGAAAAATTTACTGAGCTTCGTAGAGTTTATGAAAACGCTAATAAAGTTATTAAAGCTAAAGGCCGTGGTCATAAAGATGCAGTTGAAGCGATTGACGCCGTTGCTGATGTCTTTAGAGAATTCCGTTTAATTCCTAAGTTATTTGATAAATTAGTTAAGAATATGCGTAGCGTTATGGATCGCTTGCGTGTTCAGGAACGATTAATAATGAAACATTGTGTTGGCGCTGGTATGCCAAAAACAACTTTTATTAAAATATTTCCAGGTAACGAAACATCAACTAGCTGGTTTAAAGAGCAAAAAGCAGCAGGATTGCCTTATTCAGTTCAATTGTCAGAGATTGATCTAGATGTTAACCGATGCGTTTCTAAACTCAATAACTTAGAAACAGAAACCTTCTTAAAAGTGGTTGCTATCAAAGATATCAACCGTCGCATGTCTATTGGTGAAGCAAAGGCACGTAGAGCTAAAAAAGAAATGGTAGAAGCTAACCTTCGTTTGGTTATCTCTATTGCAAAAAAATATACTAACCGGGGTTTACAGTTCTTAGATTTAATTCAAGAAGGTAACATCGGTTTGATGAAGGCTGTTGATAAATTTGAATACCGCCGTGGTTACAAATTTTCAACCTATGCCACATGGTGGATTCGTCAAGCGATTACTCGCTCAATTGCCGATCAAGCTCGTACTATCCGCATCCCCGTACATATGATAGAAACGATTAATAAATTGAACCGTGTTTCACGTCAAATGTTACAAGAAATGGGGCGTGAGCCAACACCTGAAGAGTTAGCTGAACGCATGATAATGCCAGAAGATAAAATTCGTAAGGTATTAAAAATTGCTAAAGAACCAATTTCAATGGAAACACCTATCGGTGACGATGAAGACTCGCACTTGGGTGACTTTATTGAAGATGGTAGCGGTGAATTACCGGTTGACTCAGCAACATCTGAAAACTTGAAAAATGCGACACATGAAGTACTTGCTGGCTTAACTGCTCGTGAAGCAAAAGTTTTGCGTATGCGTTTTGGTATCGACATGAATACCGATCACACGTTAGAAGAAGTGGGTAAGCAGTTTGACGTTACACGAGAGCGTATTCGTCAAATTGAAGCGAAAGCATTACGTAAATTGCGTCACCCTTCTCGCTCTGAGCAACTTAAAAGCTTCTTAGACGGTGAGTAAAATTTAGAAAGTTAACTTGTTTTAAAAATCCAGCAATCGCTGGATTTTTTTCATTTAAAGTAAATCAATATACTTTGTCTTATTAATATCATTTAAGAGGCACGTACTTGTAAAATCATAAAATATCAATAGCGTCAATAGTATCCATTTAAATATCTGGGTTAAAAAAAACTTGATAAAATGTCAATTATTTTTTTGCCATAAGCTAGTAAGCGGAAGTCCCGGTTAGCATCATTATTATAATTAACAGAGGTAACTATGAAGTATAAACAGATAAGCCTAGCGGTCTTATTTTCTGCGGCTATTTTAACAGGCTGTGGCCAGAGTGATGCTGTAAAACTAGTCACTGAGCAAGTCGACGCTGATAATATTAAAGCCCATATGGATTTCTTGGCTGACGACACCCTTTTAGGACGAGATACCGGTAGTCAGGGTCATCAAATCGCCGCTAACTATGTCAAGTCACATTTTAAACAAAACAACATGGTGGCTATGGGCGACCATGGCGGTTTTGAACAGATTGTTACCCTTAGAGAAACCACAACAGATGTCGACAGTGCAATGATGTCGATAGAAAACGGACATGGTCTGGTAGACTTAACATTCGCAAAAGATTTCATTATGAGTGGTTCAAAACTTGTTACTGAGACCGCCATCAAAGCTGAAACTGTTTTTGTTGGTTATGGTGTGGTGTCTACAGAATTTGGTCTTGATGATTACCAAGGCATAGATGTTAATGGAAAGATCGTAGTTGCATTACATGGTCGACCTAATAAACTTCCTTCAGAAGAAGGCGCCCACATAGGTTCAGGAAATGAAAAGAGGCGTCATGCGGCAGAACGCGGTGCAGTTGGTTTTATTACGGTCCATACACCTAAGCGTGAAAAAATAAGGACATTTGCTAAATCAGCTAAGAGTGCAGGTAAACCTAGCATGGCTTGGTTAACCAAAGATAATCTGCCTTTTAATATTCATTCCCAATTAAAAGGTATAGCTTATATTAACTCTGAGCCGGCTAAAGACTTATTCCATGACAGCAAGCGTAATTTAGAAGATATTTTCGCCGATGATAATCAAAATAAAGTAATCAAAGGTTTTGCCCTTAATTCTAAGGTAACTATTGCCATAAAGAGTCAACATAGTAAGGTTAACAGTCCTAATATCATCGCAAGTATCGAAGGTAGTGATGCTCAGTTAAAAAATGAATATGTGGTATTTAGTGCCCACTTGGATCACATAGGTGTAAACACCAATGGTAACAATGAAGATAAGATCAACAATGGCGCATTAGATAATGCATCGGGCGTATCAATTTTACTTGAAACCGCCCGTCTAATGGCTAATCGAACTGAGAAACCTAAACGTTCCGTGTTATTTGTGGTAGTGACCGGTGAAGAAAGAGGTCTATTAGGTTCAAGTTATTTTGCTAATAATCCTACCGTGCCGGTAATGCAAATGGTGGCTAATGTTAACCTTGACATGCCAATGATCTTATATCCATTTGCCGATGTTATTGCCTTTGGTTCAACCCACTCAAGCTTAGCCGATGCCGTAACTAAAGCAGCACAAAAAATAGATATCAGCCTTAGCCCAGACCCTATGCCAGAAGAAGCTTTATTCACGCGCAGCGATCACTATAGCTTCGTAAAAGCGGGGATTCCATCGGTATTTTTAATGACTGGATTCAAATCTAAAGATCCAGCTTTTGATGGCGGTAAGGAATTTGGTAACTTCTTAAAAAACCATTATCACCAGCACAGTGATGAAATATCTCTACCAATCAATTACGATGCGGCTGCCAGCTTCGCAGAAGTGAACCTTATGATAGGACTGGAAATTGCTAATGGTGATAATCGTCCTAGCTGGAACAAGGATGACTTTTTCGGAAAAACATTCGCCCAATAATTAATCACCTAATATCATAAAGGTAACTATCGCATCGCCACCAATAATTTAGGTTAAAGCTTTACGTAAATTACCTTTTCGTTCTTAGCAACTTAAGAATTTTTTAGACGGTGAATTAAAGCTCACTGTTAATAGACTTAATGAATAAAAGCGAAACTAACTCGATGTTAGTTGTAAGGTTGAAATAATTGACTCTAACAACTCTATTCTTTGTGGTTCAGCTATTTTTAATATCTATGGTTCAAATGCTACTCGCTATAAAAGTGAGTTAACCATAAGATTAAGCATCACATTTTAGTGATAACTAAATATAAAAATAAATATTTGATTAAGAATCAATCAAACAGGCAATAAAGTTTAAATAATTAATTTCAACGGGTGACAATAAAATAAAAAATGCTTATACTGCACCCGCTTTGTAAAGCTATCATATTTGAATGGCTTTAGTTAAGTAATGGAAATGGCCCCTTAGCTCAGTTGGTTAGAGCGTCCGACTCATAATCGGCAGGTCCCCTGTTCAAGTCAGGGAGGGGCCACCATTTTTTACTTACTTTCCTAGTAAGTGTATACCTACTTTAATATTACCTCGCCTTTAGTTATAGAGGAGTCAAAATCTTTTTTTAAATACTTAAAGTAGTCGTTTTGTTAGGCTTATTTTGTAATCACACCATTATGTACACCGTCAAATTTCCAACATGTGCAAGGCATGCCTAAAAGTTGCATAGAATTTGCGGAACATCCAGAATTTCCAGCATTGCAAGTTCCCCCAAGCTCAACTGTTTGACCGGCCTGATTTTTATTGTTTTTGAATTCGTCAATTATACTCTGTTGAATTTCGTCATCCGTTAGCATTTTATTGGTAGAACAGCCCTGCATGGCTCCAATAGATATCAAAAAGATAATGATAAATTTCATTTTAGTGTCCTTAAAATTTGAATTATATAAACATCAAACTTCTACGTACCGCAATTTAGATAAGAAGCCTGTCGCCTAAATAATAGGCTAAGTAATGGTTGGCTAAAATTGTATAGCAAACATAGCCAACTGTTGGTTATCCTTGCTTATTTTCTTGTTATGGCGCTTTAAAAGTGATCTTAACTCTAGCTTTGAAAGTTTTAAAACCTGCATAACTTTAGTTCTGTCTATTGCATTTTGAGACTGAACTCCAAAATTAACACCATCAAATAAACATCAGCTATTAATCTAAAGTAGCCAAAAGGTAAAAGGTAGCTCTCATGTAGACAATAATTTCAAATCCTTTCTAGGTTTATCCCATGTAAAAAGCATTTTTATATTTTATTCCTAATGGTCTAGGTGCATATAAGAGCGAGTTAAGAAAATGTTAATGAACAGCAACTTGACTAATTTATTTTTTTTCCTTTATATATTACATATTATGTGTCTAAAAACCATTTATTTAACATTTATTTAACGTTAAACAAACAAAGCAATTAAATTAATACTTACTAAAAAAAGGGAGTAAGGCAATGAGTGAATCAGCTTCTACCTACCCTAGCTCTAAATTCACAAGCGCCAGCCCAGTAAGACATGGCGAGCGTATCAACTCTATTGAGATCATGCGTGGTGTCGCGCTATTGGCATACTGTTAATGAATATCACTGGTATGGTTTCACCCAAGGCCTACAGTAACCCAACCATCTATGGTGGTGTCGAAGGACTGGATCTTTTGGCTTAGGTAAGCAACCATATGTATTTTTAAGGCATAATGCGGGGTATGTTCTCGACGCTATTCGGCGCCGGCATCATTCTTTTAACATCACGCGTGAAGCCAGAAGCAACAATCGCCAAATAACCGATATTTATTACCGACGAAATATATTGCTGATATTTTTTGGTATGGCATATGACCATTGATTGTTATGGGCAGGGATATCTTGTTCTCCTAATGCATTGCAGCGCTGTTTCTCTTCCCGTTGCGCAAAGCGGTACCTCGAACCCTTTTGATAATGTGCTTTAGGATATATGCTATATTGTTCGCGTAGGGTTTTGCCGAACACAAAATACTGATAACGCAACATGCTGATGATCAAGCTGCGCAGATTATCAGCACACACAAATACAACATTAAAAATATTCTTTAAAAAAGTGATTTGCATTTTAAACCATATAATCACAAAATAAATATAGTCTGCTATAAACTGAGAATTCTAAAAAATTTTGGTAGGTGTATACGCTTTAAATAAACGCTCAAGGGGTTGCAATAGATACTCCATCTATATTTACTTAATAATTTCACCACTAATATTTTTATTAATAATATAAATGGTTCCCTCAAGAAAAAAGCTCAGTAATTCTATCTCTTGTTTACTCTTTTTGCTTGATTGTAATCGACCGGCGAATTCTTTTAATAACTCACACTCTAAGTCTGCACTTATTCTAGCCAAGATATACCCCCTTAATATATTAAATTAAACTATTACCTATTATCATCATACAAATCATAGATGGTTTACATCTATAAATTATCAATATCTTACTTTGTTGCTGATGGTTTATTTAAAATCATCTATTGATAAAAGTCTTTATGATTTATAATTCCAGATAAGTTAGCCAGATTAGCGAAAGTGGGATCAATTAATTCAGTTTTACTTTCCATAGTCTGGCTAAAGTAATTGTTACCTTGTTGTTAACAATAGCCTAGCTTTCTAGATTGGCCACTGAGTTAAATCAGCTATTACTTTCTTTAGTGTAAAAAATTATAACAGGCCACTAACCCTGCTATTAAAAAATCCCTAGCAGTTAATTAGCCAATTTCCTTCAAGTCCTTAGCAAAAAATAAAAGTAAATATAGTCACCTCTCATAATATTTTGATGAATAAGCAGCAGATAAAATTGACATAAAAACACTCGTTTTAGTTGCTCTACCCTTGTAACAAAAAACTTGCATAAAAATCCTACCCCTTGAAGTTCCCAATAGCGCGGAAAAGTATTGTTTATGTTTAGGCTAAGGTCGCACACCCGCTTAATAAAGATATCGTATTCAACAAAACATATATATTTGTACTTGTCGTTATGTCGTCTACACTTATTAAATTCACAAGTTTAAGTACAACAGGTAAATCAATATTTTTATGATCTAAAACGTCAAAGTATACGTAATTAATCACATAAACCAGATAGGAGTAAATTAATTATTAGTACTTTAACTGGTTTAATAAATTAGAGGGTAGCCAACAATGAAAAAATTAACTAAACGTAATAAACATGTCTGGTATTGCATGATTAAGCCTAAACTAGAACCTAAACAGATAGATCTTAAAGTAAACTAAGCTATTTGATAAATAAGATACTTATAGGAGTATTACTCGGTGAAAGTAATACTTAGAGGGTAGTTGATTAGTCGCAAGGGCTAACACTCTTTAAAGCGCCAATATTATTGAAGTAAGTCAGCCAAACTAATAGTAAAAACGCAAAGAGATCCTTTGCGTTTTAATCATTAATTACTGAAATTACCAAAGACATTATTCATATAGAAGATCATCAATTAAAATAGCCGCTGCAACATTTCCACCGTCTATATTAACAGGGTTCCAAAAAGCAAAGGGGACTGTTAACTGAGTAAAGTCAACCTCGGTAAAATCACTTAATGGGATAGTGTATTTCACAAAGCCATCGGTCAATGCTTCTGGTGTGTAATCAGCAAGTCGTAAGCTGGTACTACTCGACACACTCTCTACTTTAATTTCAATGTCAGCCAATTCGTCTGGGCGTTCTATCGAAAAGACTAAACTCGTATAGCCGGACATATCTAATGGCTCATCTAAGACTAAGTAGCCACCACCCCAGCTGTTACCAGGAAAGTCCCATAATAAACTTTTTTCACCATCGATAGCTTTGTCAGCGTTGGTAACTTCAGGTGACGCTGGGCCATAGGTTATTAATTCTGATTGGTTAAATAAAGTAAAATCACTATTAAAAAGGTTTGCTAGCGTGTAATAAATTGGCCCGCCCAATGTTTCTGAACCTTCTTCTACTGCTGGTGCTGGGGGAAATACCACGTCAGAATGTTGATAAACACGTACGTAGTCAACATACATATTTTGAGGGAAAACTGTTGTATCATCAGGTTGGCCTGGAAGATTACCACCAACCGCTAAATTTAATATCAAATTAAAGCTGCGTTGGTATTCCTTCATGTCGTCTGAAAAAGACTGATAAAAATACTCTACGCCGTCTAAACTATAGGCTAATGAAGTTTCGTCCCAGTCTAAAGTGAATTCATGATAGGCATCACTAAAGTCTTCCCCCGTTAAAGAAACTTCACTTTGATGTTTTATTTGATAGGAAAAATCGCTGTTAACGTAGTGCAATGTACTGAACATGGTTTCAGGCACACTACCTATAACTTCTACCATGTCAATTTCACCACAACCTGGCCACTTTATTTCCGGACGGTTGTCACCCAATAACCAAATAGCCGGTAAAAAACCCTTACCTTTAGGCATTTTTGCCCGAACGACAATTTTACCATAACGCATACTTTTTAATGTTTCAGTTGTCAGCCTTGCCGAGGTATAAGTATTGTCTGTAGCGGTTGTTTCTTTTAAAGCGGTAATAACCAATGACGAAGTCCCATCATCTTCAACAGCAATAGAAGCGTTTTCAGGGTAGTTAGTGTAATTTTGTAGTTCATTATTACCCCAACCTTGGCCAGGAGCTTCCCCTGTACCATCACCAAGGTTATATCCCCATATAGAGGGATCAATCTCGGAACCATTAAACTCATCACTCCACAGCAAGGTATAACCCTCGTAAGTTGTTATGATGGTTTCAGTTTCAGTTTCAGTTTCTATTTCTGTTTCTGTTTCTTTTAACTCATCTTTATCGTCAGCACAAGCAACTAAACCTAAAGACATAATTAATAATAAAGTCGTATTTTTCATGCTATTAATCCCTGATTTTTCACATTTATAACGGAGAACGATAAAACAAAAATGAACAAAAAACATTCAGAAAAAGACTAAACGAACTAAAAACGTGTTGGGGTGGAATAAATTATGAATGTCAGTGACATAAAATAAATAAGCGACTAGTCAAAATAGCTCTGCATAATATACCTTAGTGGGCAATATACTGTCTGATAACGTCACCGTGACTTCGACTAACTTTTAACTGTTCTCCACAACTAAGAAAAACAAAAAACTCTCCTTTGGTATGTCTTGTGGCACGTTCTATTTTTGTCATATTAATAATTGTTGAGCGATGGATGCGTTTAAAAAATTGAGGGTCAAGCTGCTCAAGTAAATCCTTCATGGTACTCCGCATAACATGGGTTACGCCATCACTATGAACACACATGTAATCCCCGGCAGCATCAATCCAGTCGATATGCTCCATATTAACTAAAGTGACAGTAACACCGTCTTTAATCGAAAGTTTGTCAGAATAATGATGACCCTCAGTTATCACTGACTTGAAGGGATCACTTTGTATTAATGCAGATGAGGGCGCTGCATCAATTTGTCCTAATGCATCTAATAAGTGTTGCTTAACATCACGAAGTGCATTTTTGGAAGAATGTGCTAAAACAGCTCTTTGCACAGCCCTTTCTACTTGTTTCTCATCCAATGGTTTTAATAAATAATCAACAGCGTTAAGATCAAACGCAGCCACCGCATATTGGTCATAAGCTGTGGTGAAAATTATCATCGGCATAGTGGGTAAATCTAATGCCTTCACTACTTCAATACCATTCATACCCGGCATTTGAATATCAAGGAAAATTAAGTCTGGGTGATACTTTGAAACCGAGTCTAACACCTGGCGGCCATTTTTACATTCTGCCACTAATTCTATTTCTGTTATGTCGCGTAAATTAGCTTTGAGTAAACGTCTTGCTAAAGATTCATCATCAACAATGAGGGTTTTTAACTTAATCATATTATTCACTGCCTTTTCTGATAGGGTAAACTCATAGCAATTCGAAGGCCATGAGGTACTAAATTTTCTAAAGAAAATGTATGTTGCTGGTCAAATAGGGTTTCAAGGCGCTGTTGGGTATTGCATAATCCGATACCACTCGGGCTAGGTAATTTACCATTAACTAATTTTGCACCGGGACCATCATCACTAACCGATAGTATTAACTGCCCTTTCCTAACTATTGCTGTAATCACAATAGTTCCACCGTTTTCTTGTTCAGCTATAGCGTACTTAATCGCGTTTTCAACTAAAGGCTGCAGCATTAAACTGGGTACCAAACATAAGCTAGCGGAAGGTTCAATATCCGTTTCAACAATTAATCGTTCACCAAAACGTACTTTTTCAATATCCAGATACAAAGTAAGCGCATCTAGCTCCTCTGATAAACTCACCAACTGATCATGGTCACCATGGAGTGAATACCGCAAAAATTTTGCAAGCTTAGACACCATATTTTTACCTTGCTCTTGATCACCTAATTTAATTAGGGCGTAAATGGCATTGAGGGTGTTAAACATAAAATGAGGGTTGAGCTGATACCGTAGCATTTGTAACTGCGCTTCTTTTGCCGCTTCTGACGCTTGCAGACTCAATAATTTAGCTTGCTGAGCCTCAACCGTTGCCTCATCTCGTTCAAGCTGAAATAGCATCGCGTATTTAATGCCATGATAGGAGGTTGCCCAACATAAAAATATTAATAAGGAGGTAAAATACCACCCACCAAACTCTCGCCAAATCCCTTGATAATTAGCAGTGATATTAGTTGAAGCCGCAATATTAAAATCAAATACCAAACGTTCCCATGTATTAACCTTGGTTGTTTGGCTTTGAGTTTCAGCACTGTGGTTACTGTTATTATGATCTTCCAACTTTAGACGAACCGGTATACCTGCATCAGGTGAGTACACCCAAACACTCAAAGCACTATTGGAAATATTGATAGGGATTTCACTAGCGAAACCGTTAGTGGTACTCATGGTAGTACCTGCCCATGCCTCTGCATATGCTAACTTAGTAGTGACGGCTACGTTACCTCCTCGTCCACTAGGATCGGGTTCAATGGTAGTATATGTACCGCCGAAATCTGTGAGTTTATAGTTAACCCCTACCTGGTCAAAACTAACAGGTAAGTCAATTTGTTGAAGCCCTCTGCCCTCAGTAAAATTTACATTTATATCTGTTCCACTGAAACGTGAGTCTGATTTACCAAAATTTATGTCGTCCCAATAATATTTTTTTTCACCGCTACTGGCACCATCTGCACCAAAA
>Ga0209712_10000525_pt1 | contig 34081 bp, 29 predicted proteins | sample ArcOceMetagenome_FD_187443 | JGI IMG/M metagenome (GOLD analysis project Ga0209712, IMG submission 187443) | Marine eukaryotic phytoplankton communities from Arctic Ocean - Arctic Ocean - Greenland ARC118M Metagenome (SPAdes) (version 2) | ecosystem: Environmental > Aquatic > Marine > Oceanic...
ATAAAGCATTGGAACCACCTGATCCCTTCCCGAACTCAGTAGTGAAACGATGTATCGCCGATGGTAGTGTGGGGTCTCCCCATGTGAGAGTAGGTCATTGTCAAGCTTTAAACACTAAAAACCCTGATGCTAGCGCATCAGGGTTTTTTTTTGCTTGAAAGAAAGTGCTTCAACTACATTAATGTTGTTTGACTAGGCCTCTGCTTAGTTTTTAGGATGATTTCAATGAGTAATAAGTCGCTTTATTGATGTGAAGTCGCCTAGTTAGCTGGCACATTCCCCCCTAGAGCTTTTTTTATAAAGGGCCTATATTAAAATATGTATCGATATTTTAATAATAAGAGGTCTATATGCAGTTAAACCAAAGTCTTAGTGATGAGTTAGCGATGTTGTCTCTGTTCAATCAGGCGTCTTCTCAAGAAGGACTGAAGGTGCATAGTCATCAAGCTAAGGTTGAAGATGTAGAGGCGACTAAGCGTTTGTTTAGTAAAGGTCTGGTGACACAAGAAGACGGGGGTTATCTAACCACATTAGGTAAGGACGCAGTGGAGCATTTGCAAGGTCTACTAGTAATGTTGAAGTAAGCTCAAATAAATACCAGACAATAAAAAAGGGCCATAAGGCCCTTTTTTATTGGTTGTTAAACAAGAATTAGATCTCGTAAGAAACACCCATTTGGAAGCTAGTTGCTTCTGTTTTGCTGAACTCGGCTTTAAAAGAGTTATCTTTTTCTTGTACAACATAAGCGTTAATAAATGTGTAGCCAAAGCCACCATTAACTTTCATACCAGGCATCACAGTGTATTCACCACCAAGGGATAAGGTATGAGAGGTGTCGCCTGGAAGACGAAGGCTAGTAGAGTCAGCACCCAATGGAGTATCAGATGGCTTGCTGCCCAATTTAATACTTCCAGAGAAGCTTGTTCCTAAAGAAAGTTTATCACTAATACGACGGCCAAGGCCCAGACTGTAATCCAGAGTATCGTTTGAGAACATTGATACAGTAGGGTTTACAAGAGAGTCTGCTCCTGCTGCTGCAAGTTGCTGAAGAGTAATCTCACCACCCGTTCCGCCAAGAAACGTGTTATTTGTACCTGCGATCCCTTCGTTACCACCAGTAATATCAAGCTCAGCTAGTTTGCTGTACTCGGCCCAGCGCATAGTCAGAGAGGCGATGGTGTTTTCAGCAATGCCAGATTGCAGTTTTATTTCAACAGACTGAGGTGTGAAAGTTTTGGCTGCCGCTGAAGTTGAAAAGGCTTGCCCTTGGGTTAGGCCAAGAGTAGCTGCAGCAGCGCCTTGTAGTGATGCGTCCAAGGCCCCTGCAGCAACAAGTCCAGCTGCAACGTCTGCACTGCTAGCTGGGATGATCGCAGTTAGATCACCGTCCGCGCTGTAATCTATTTGACTATGGTATGTAATAGATGCGCGCAATGCGATTTCAGGGATAGAGAACGCTGCACCCACTACGAAGCCAACTTCAGAGCCGCCATCCAGTTGAACATCGAGGTTATCAGTAGCGCCGTCCATACCGAAACCGGCAGGAGTATTTGTTAAATCTTCATCGAATGAACCATCAAGTTTCTGAATTTTTGGTCCGCCGTAAACTTTAACTTCACCAGTCGATAGAGCAAAATCATAACCACAAACAGCAGTAATAGACTCACTATTATAGTTGGTTGAAATAGGAGCTGATTCACCAGTATATGCAAGTGCATCATCTTTATAGGCTACAGACGCTGCATATGGTTGCTCATATTTTGTCGCGCAGCTTACTTCATCAGTTATGTTGTAGCGGAAGGCGACAGTTGGTCGAGTGAAATCATCTACAATTTTGCCGGATTGAACGGTATTGCCGCTATTAGTACCTTGTTCAACAGTAGCTTTCATTGGAACGGCTGTCTGCCCATAACTTGTAGTAATAACATTGTCATTACCAAACAAGATATCAAGAGAGCGGTCAGAGTTGTCAAAACCACCGGCCATGGCTGTGCTGGCTGATAATACAGCGGCACTAAGGGTGCTTAGTTTAAGCATAGAGTTTTTCATACATAGGCTCCTATTATTTTTTTGTTTGCCTAGTTGATCTGATTGTCGTCTAACTGAAGTTTTCATAAAACCACCAGAATGGTTGGAAGACTAAATTCAGTCTACTCAGGTTTTATGTAACTTTATTTTTATTGTTGTTGATCTTATGTCAGCGTTTGAGCATGCGGAATGCTGAATACGGCCACAAAGCTAATGCTTTAAGATTACGTGAAGGAAGGCACAAAGCGCAGTGTTAAATGAGGTCACACCTGTTGTCTATTTCAGCCAGTATTTTATTTTGAGAGATTTGTCTAACAATAGGCAATAAAAAAGGCGAATCATCTGCATGATTCGCCTTTTTTGAAGCTAATTTAAAGTACTAAATTAGATCAAACCTTTGTCTTGGATCTCTGCGATAGCAGATTCAAGGCTTGTATTGTCGGCATCTAATGTTAAGTCACCAGAGGTGCTTTCAAAAGTGCATAGTGCAATTAAACCAGCTTGTTTGATGATGTTCGCAATGTCATCAGCGTTGTTGTTGCCAATGTCGTCTTTGCTCACAAGTGCAGCGGCTTTACCCAAACTAAACAGTTTGCGATCCAGTGCGCCGGCTAATACATGTTTGTTGCTACCGGTTAATACAATGCTTGCAGCTTTTTGATCAAAGCGGCTGGCTTTTTCAGAGGCTGAAACAGCGGTTAGTTGCTCGGTGCTTTTCTCTTCAGCAGCGCCAACAACCATACCTGCACCAACGGTTACGTTAGTCAGACGATCAATCACAATGAAAGCACCGGTTGCTCGGTTTTTCTTGTATGGGTCAAACGCTACTGGTTTGTTTAGTGAAAGTTCACATAAACCAATTTCGTTTAGTTTTAGATCGTCAGCTTGGTGTTTTTCCATGGTGTTAACATCAACGCGGTGATGAACCATTGAAATAGAACCAGTATTCGGCGTCGAAGAAAACTTAAGGTCGTATTGTTTGCCTGGCTTCATGGCGTCTTCCGACATCCATACAAGGTCTGCATTTAGTGTGTCAGACGTACCGGGTAAATCTTCAGTTTTAACGATCATATCGCCGCGGCTGATATCAATCTCATCTTCTGTTGTAAGGGTAACCGCTTGGCCAATGAAGGCTTCTTGCTGGTTACCATCAAACGTAACGATGGATTTAACTTTAGAGCTTTTACCTGAAGGCAATGCAGTGATGCTATCGCCTGGGCGCACAATACCGGATGCAACCGTACCGCAGAAACCACGGAAATCTAGGTTAGGACGGTTAACGTATTGAACAGGGAAGCGGAAGTTTTCTAGGTTACGGTCTTCATTGATCTGAACCGTCTCTAGCATTTCCATTAACGTTTTGCCTTTATACCAAGCAGAGCGTTCGCTTCTGTTTACTACGTTGTCACCATCTAATGCAGAAAGCGGCACAAACTGAATGTCAGGAATGTTTAAGTCTTTTGCAAACTCAATGTAGTCGTCTTTGATTTGTCCGAATTTCTCTTCAGAGAAATCCAATAAATCCATTTTGTTTACGGCAACAACAACGTGTTTAATGCCTAACAAAGAAGCAATAAAGCTGTGACGTTTTGTTTGAGTTTGAACACCGTAGCGCGCATCCACAAGGATGATGGCAAGGTCACAAGTAGACGCACCGGTTGCCATGTTACGAGTGTATTGCTCGTGTCCGGGAGTGTCGGCAATGATGAACTTACGCTTTTCAGTAGAGAAATAACGGTAAGCCACATCGATAGTAATGCCTTGCTCACGTTCAGCGGCTAGACCATCTACCAATAATGCTAGATCGATTTTTTCGCCAGTGGTGCCGTGCTTAACACTGTCACTTTCGATTGCAGCAAGTTGATCTTCAAAAATCATTTTTGAATCAAACAGTAGGCGACCGATCAAGGTTGATTTACCGTCGTCCACGTTACCGCAGGTTAAAAAGCGTAGAAGCTCTTTATTTTCGTGCTGTTTAAGATAAGCAAGAATATCTTCTGAAATTAAATTGGATTGGTGAGACATTAGAAATAACCCTCTTGCTTCTTCTTCTCCATTGAACCTGATGAATCGTGGTCAATGGCTCGTCCTTGGCGTTCAGACGTGGTGGTTAACAACATTTCTTGAATAATATCTGGCAAGGTGGCTGCTTCAGATTCAACCGCACCGGTTAATGGGTAGCAGCCAAGTGTACGGAAACGTACTTTTTTCATCATTGGCACTTCGCCTTCTTTTAATGGCATACGTTCATCATCAACCATGATCAACATGCCATCACGCTCAACAACTGGGCGCTCTTCAGAAAGGTATAAACCAGGAATCTCAATGCCTTCTAAATAGATGTACTGCCAGATGTCTAGCTCAGTCCAGTTAGAAATTGGGAAAACACGAATGCTTTCGCCTTGGTTTACTTTACCGTTGTAAATGTTCCAAAGCTCAGGACGCTGGCTTTTTGGATCCCAACGGTGATTTTGGTCACGGAAAGAATACACACGCTCTTTCGCACGAGATTTCTCTTCGTCACGACGGGCGCCACCAAAGGCTGCGTCAAATTTGTATTTGTTTAAGGCTTGTTTAAGACCTTGAGTTTTCATGATGTCAGTGTGCTTGCTAGAACCGTGAGTGAATGGACCCACGTTATCAGCAACACCATCAGGGTTGGTGTGAACCAACAATTCCATACCAGAGGTTTTGGCCATATGGTCACGGAACTGAATCATTTCTTTAAACTTCCACGTGGTATCAACGTGAAGTAATGGGAACGGTGGAATGCCTGGTGCAAAGGCTTTGCGCGCCAAGTGCAGCATCACAGCACTGTCTTTACCCACGGAGTACATCATCACAGGATTATCAAACTCTGCTGCGACTTCGCGAATAATGTGAATACTTTCAGCTTCAAGCTGCTTTAAATGCGTAAGATTATAATCCGACATATTAATACTCTGTGAATAACCCGTCCTGTGCTCAAAAAAGAGACAGGGGCTAAATTAAGGGCGCTACTATACCAGTGTCAAGGTGGCATAAAAAGCCCTTGGCTTATATCAAAAAACAATATAAATATAGCCAGTAAGGTTAAGCAGCTATACGGAGAATAGAAGGGGGAAAACGCTAGTTTTTAGACTCAAACTCCAAGGCTTCAGCGGCCTCTGGCTCCACGTAGTCCTTTGGGCTGTCTTCTTTTGCTTGCTCAAGGGCTTGTTTTAAATCGCTTAAAGGCTGAGCGCTAAATTGAGACGCACCTTTGGCCAAATGCTCATATAGGTCTTTATAGCTTTGGGTGAGGTTTTGCGTTAAATCAGCTGTCTGATGAAAGTGGTTTTGCACCGAGTCCTTCAGCTGCAATTGCTCGCCTTTTAACTGCATGATTTCTTTTTCCAATTTGCCTACTTGGGTTTTGCGGCCAAATACAAAGCGCTGCAATAACACACCAAAGCCGGCACCCACTAAAAAGATTAAAATAGAAGAGGTAAACTGCATAATCTCAAGCTCCTTGCTTGCAGGGGAAATCGAATGGCCAGTCTATCTCAGTTTAAGTAAAGCCATAAGCATTTAATCCGTATTTATAAGACCACAGGAAATACCATGGCCCTGCATGAAATTACCGCGATTAGCCTAGAAGGTCAGGCAGGTACATTAGAAGCTCAGCTGCATCTGGCGCCAAATGCATCGACAGGTCAGTGGGCGCTCATCTGTCATCCTCATCCCTTACACGGCGGCACCATGTTAAATAAAGTGGTGAGCACCTTGGTGAAGGCCTATACCGAGTCCGGCATTAATGCCTTAATTTTTAATTACCGGGGCGTGGGTGCCAGCGAAGGTGAATATGGTGATATGCAAGGAGAGGTGGAGGATGCCAAATCGGCCTTGCAGTATTTGTTTGCCCACTACCCTGTCAGGCAGGTGTATTTAGCGGGCTTTAGCTTTGGGGCGTATATTGCGGCTCAAGTGGCTTACGATTTTGACTCGCTCAAACAAGTGGATGCAGAGCTTATTGGCCTGACGTTAGTGGCCCCATCGGTTTTGAATTCTCCTTTTGAAAACGCCACGCCTTTTTCAGTACCAAGCCTAGTGATTGCCGCCGAGGCCGACGAAATTGTATCGTTTGACGCGGTCAACGATTGGGTCGATGCGTTATATCCGCCTGTGGATATGATCACTATGGCCGGCACCAGTCACTTTTTTCATGGCAAATTATTGGCCCTGCGCCAGCATGTAAAAGCCAGTTTGGTCTAACCTTTAAAGGAGTAGAAAGCGCTGGTTGATTGCCTTTCTTGTGTGTAATGGGTACATTGCGCCCAAAATTATTCAAGCTACCCGAGTTGATAACCATGACCCCGTTAGAGCTGTATCGTAAAGACCTAGAGCGCGACGACTTCTCCTATGATGCCGCGCAAGAGATGGCTGTTAAGCATTTACAGCGCTTATACGATGATTTGGTGGCTCAGTGGGAAGCGAATAAAAACCGCTCTGTCATGAAAAAAGCGTTTTCGGGCTTATCTAATAAACAAAAAGAGCCCGTGCAAGGTGTGTATTTTTGGGGTGGCGTAGGTCGCGGTAAAACCTACCTTGTTGATACCTTTTATGATGCACTGCCGTTTAAACGCAAAATGCGCACGCACTTTCACCGCTTTATGCAGCGTGTACACGGCGACCTAACCAAATTAGAAGGCACCAAAAACCCATTAGAAGCCATCGCTGATCAAATCGCAGAAGAAGCTGTGGTGATTTGTTTTGATGAGTTTTTTGTTGTAGACATCGGCGACGCCATGATTTTAGGCGGCTTGATGCAAGAGCTGTTTGCGCGTGGAGTGACCCTTGTTAGTACCTCGAACATCGTGCCAGATGGCCTTTATGAAAATGGCCTGCAGCGTGATCGTTTTATTCCGGCGATTAAATTATTAAACAAATACACAGATGTCGTAAACGTAGATAGCGGCGTTGATTACCGTTTGCGTACACTGGAGCAAGCCGAGCTTTACCATTACCCATTAGACGATACTGCCGAAGCCAGTTTGCAAAAAAGCTTCGATAGTTTGATTCCTGATGCGGCGCACATTGAAACCAATGTGGATGTGGAAATTCTAGGGCGTAACATTCCTGCTAAAGCCATCTGTGATGATGTGGCCTGGTTCGAGTTTGATGCTTTGTGCGATGGCCCGCGCTCTCAAAACGATTACATTGAATTAGGCCGTTTATATCACGCGGTATTGATTTCAAACGTGCCGCAAATGAGCGCCGAAAATGATGACCTTGGCCGTCGTTACATAAACTTAATTGATGAGTTTTATGATCGTGGTGTGAAAGTAATTATGTCAGCGGATGCGGCTATTCCAGATATTTACACCAGTGGTAAATTGGATTTTCCATTCCAGCGCACCACTTCTCGTATGCTGGAAATGCAGAGCCATGACTACCTAGCCCGTGAGCACAAAGCCTAATTTTAAGGTTTACGTGATTCAACAAAACAGCCCGCAATTGCGGGCTGTTTTGGTTTTAAATATATGCTTGAAATAAAGTTTACTTTCTAAGCGGGCAGCGGCGCTCTCTTTTTTCACTGCGAATCGTTATGGGCTGTAACTGCTGAGGTTCAGCAAACTGCAAGAAGAATTGGGTGATATCCTTAATCAGTGACTGCAACATAGGTCTTAACCTTACATCGGAAGCTGTCCGTATGTTCTCAAGTGGGTATGAACTTCAGTATAGACAACTCAGGTCAGCTTGCTGGCTCTGTTACAAAAAAGTCCGACGATCACGGTTTACTGGTGGGAGGTGCTATTTAAACAGGCACAAAAAAGCCCGCATTTAGCGGGCTTCGGGCGATCTAAGGCTCTAACTTAAAGAGAGGCTTTGATGATTGCTTTTAACAGCTTAGGGCTAGCAGCGATCACGTCGCCTTGGTCGTAGTCAGGTCCACCGCTCAAGTCGCTTAATAGGCAGCCTGCTTCTTTTGCAATCAGCGCGCCTGCTTGTAGAGTGGTTTTATTGATGTCTGTTAACCATGCGCCATCCAATTGACCAGCTGCTAGGTGAGCAAGGGTTAATGCGTCGTCGCCAAGGGCGCGAATCATTGAGGTCTTGCTGCTTAGCTTGCTTACACGCTCACGCAGGCGGTTGTTGCTGTCGTTGTCAGCGATACCAGGGAATTTAATGCCCAGTACAGATTGGCTAACTTTGGTTTTTTCGTTAGCGCGGATACGACGACCGCTCATTTCAGCACCGCGGCCACGGGTAGCTGTGAACTCTTGGCCGTTAGCTGGGTTGATGATGATAGCGTGCTCAGTACGGCCATTGATTTGATGAACCAATACAAGGCTGTAGATAGGCAGGCTGTTACGGAAGTTGTCCGCACCCTCAAGAGGGTTGATCAGCCACGTACCATTGCTGTTGTTTGATGCTTCTTGTGAGCCTGTTTCACGGCCTTCATAAGCGTCATCAGCAAAGTGCTTACGCAATTTGAAAATAATCTGCTTTTCGGCGTTGATGGCAGAATCAGCGATGAACTTGCCGATTTCTTGCTCGGTGGCACGTGCGAAGTCAAAGCGATCTACTGCGTGTACCAGTTCTTCACCGGCTTCCCGCAAGACGCGCAGGGCTAGATTTACCATGGGTTGCATAGGAATAAACACGCTCAGTAATTTAAGGGGGACGCATTTTAGGGTACCTCTGGCCAATACGCAACCACTCTGGCCTCAAGGGATGATTCAAGATCAAGGCATGGCTTTGAAAATATAACGGGTTATATTAAAAAGGCATAACACAGAGCTTGGATCGTCCCTTAAGGCCCTATAAGGCGTGGACTGAAAAACCAGAGGGCCGCGTTAAGCTTCTTGAAAATGGCTCGCCATTCCACTTCTAAGCTTGCCTTGCTCTCTGGCTTTTCAGCACTCACGCGCAGTGGTTGCGTATTGGCCAGAGGTGCCCAAGCCAAAATTTCTGAATTCTCGAAGCAAAACTCGGTACACTTACGGTAATTTCTTAGGATTTTTTGTAATCATGCTGCAACATATTCGAATTGTGCTCATAAACACCAGTCATCCGGGCAATATTGGCAGCGCAGCGCGCGCTATGAAAACCATGGGAATAACCGATTTAGTGTTGGTTGACCCTGTGGATTTCACCCCAGGCGTACCAAGTCCCCACGCAGATTCCATGGCCAGCGGTGCAGATGACATCCTAGCCAATGCTAAAGTGGTGGGTACTTTGGCTGAAGCGGTTGAAGATGTGGCCGTGGTAATGGGTGCCAGTGCGCGCTCTCGTCATATCCCTTGGCCGTTAATGCACCCAAGGCAGGCCGCTGGTAAAGCCATGGAGGTGCTTGCCAATAAAGAGGGGCCGACGGGCCAAAAGATCGCGCTGGTATTTGGTCGCGAACGTACGGGTCTAAGTAATGACGAGTTATCTCAATGTCAGGTGCACATTCATATTCCTACCAATGAAGAATACAGCTCTTTAAATGTGGCCAGTGCGGTACAAGTACTGTCTTACGAGGTGCGCATGGCCATACTGGCGCATCAAGGGCATTTAGAGGCGGACTATTCCGGTCAGTGGGGCGTGGAATGGGATAATGAATTGGCTAATCAGCAAGAAATGAACGGTTTTATTCAGCATTTAGAACAAACCTTGGTTGAAATTGACTTCCTCGACCCCAATAATCCAAGGCAGCTCATGCCTCGTCTGCGTCGTTTGTTTCAACGAGCCATGCCAGACAAGATCGAAGTGAACATCCTTAGAGGTATTCTGAACAAGGTTGTTCGTTACGGTTCAGAGGTTGGTCTAGCAGAAAGAGCTAAGAAGAAGGGTTAGCGGGTTAGCAAAATAGACGACCCGCTAATATGAATGGCCAAGGCAGCTGATGCCTCGTCTGCGTCGTTTGTTTCAGCGAGCCATGCCAGACAAGATCGAAGTGAACATCTTGAGAGGCATTCTGAACAAGGTTGTGCGTTATGGGTCTGAAGTGGGATTGGCAGAGCGTGCTAAGAAGAAAGATTAAAACCTGGTGTAAGTCTATTAGGTTGTAAATAGCCGGTTCATGCCGGCTAATCATCATTAACTACTGGATTGTGTAGTGTTTAAAAATATCCGAGCCGATATTCGTTGTGTGTTTGACCGTGATCCTGCGGCACGCAATACATTTGAAGTGTTGACCACGTATCCTGGTTTGCACGCCCTTATGCATTATCGTCTGGCTCATTGGTGTTGGACGCATCATCTTAAGTATTTGGCCCGCGTCATTAGTTTTTTCAGTCGTTGGTTTACAGGTGTTGAAATTCACCCTGGCGCCACCATAGGTTCTGGTTTTTTCATTGATCACGGCATGGGTGTGGTGATTGGTGAAACCGCTGAAATTGGTAACAATGTAACCCTTTATCACGGCGTGACGCTTGGCGGCACCACGTGGAATAAAGGCAAGCGCCATCCTACTTTAAAAGATGGTGTGGTTATTGGTGCGGGTGCCAAGGTGCTTGGTCCCATTGAAATCGGTGAAAATGGCCGTGTGGGCAGCAATGCCGTGGTTACCAAGGATGTGCCGGCCGGTGCAACAGCTGTGGGTATTCCGGGGCGTATCATTGTTAAAAATGAAAAAGAAACCGACGAACAGGGCCGTCGCCGTAAGGCCATTGCCGATAAAATTGGTTTTGACGCTTATGGTATGACAGATGAAATGCCTGACCCTATTGCCCGTTCAATCTACAACTTGCTTGATCACATGCATGCGGTAGATGCGAAAATTGAGCGCATGAGTTGTGCATTAGGCGAGCTTGGTCACAAAGAATGCACAGGTGAACTGCCTGAACTGAAAACCGCTTTGGATGCCGAGGCTGAGCAGCAAGTGAATGCCAGCAAGTAGCAATCAATAGGCGGCTTGCTCAAAAAACCCAGCTTTGGCTGGGTTTTTTGCGTTATGGATGTTGCATTTTTAAGCAAATCACGGGGATATCTGGTAGAATTCGCCCCCGAAAAATTGGCTATCTAGCGCTTTTTGGAATAACCACACGCTTTACTCAAGTAAATAGTTGACTGTTTTTGTCGGGTTTAAGATAATTTACCTGATATGTCGATAATGCATTGAGGGGTGCGGAATGAGATTAACCACAAAAGGCCGTTATGCGGTTACAGCCATGCTGGATCTTGCGATCCATGGTCAGGCTAAACCGGTCAGTTTGAATGATATCTCAGGTCGACAGGGCATTAGTCTATCGTACTTAGAGCAATTGTTTGCCAAGTTACGTCGCTGTGACTTAGTCAGTTCAGTAAGAGGCCCAGGCGGCGGTTACCGTTTGGCACGTACAGGTTCTGAAATCAGCATTGCCCAAGTGGTGGATGCAGTAAACGAATCCATGGACGCCACCCGTTGTCAGGGTAAAGGGGACTGTCAGGATGGAGATCAATGTTTGACTCACCATTTATGGCAAGATCTTAGTGCACAGATCCACGCATTTTTAAGCGACATCAGCATTGCGGATCTAGTGGATAAAAAGGAAATTCTAGAAGTGGCCCATCGCCAAGATGAGCGCGCTCAGCAAAAAATGCTCGATAGCGAAGAGCTGATCAAGTTAACGTCTACTGATTAAATCAGTAGGCAAGTCGTCAAGTTGTAAAAGAGACACCAGATGAATCCTATTTACATGGATTATGCAGCCACCACACCGGTGGACCCTCAAGTAGCTGAAAAAATGGCTACCTGCTTAACCATGGACGGCAATTTTGCTAACCCAGCGTCACGTTCACATCGCTATGGCTGGATGGCCGAAGAAGCGGTTGAAAATGCCCGTGGTCAAATTGCCGATTTAATTAATAGTGATGTTCGTGAAATTGTTTGGACATCAGGTGCAACAGAAGCCAATAACCTAGCCATTAAAGGCATTGCAGAAGAACGCAGCGCACAAGGCAAGCACATCGTTACATCCAGCATTGAGCACAAAGCCGTATTGGATACCTGCGCGTATTTAGCCACACAAGGTTTTGATGTGACTTACTTGCAGCCTCAAGCAGACGGCACCACAAGCGCACAGCAAGTTAAAGATGCATTGCGCGATGACACGATTTTAGTGTCCATTATGTTTGTGAATAACGAACTAGGCTGTATCAACCCCATTAAAGACATCGCCAAAGTATGTGGCGATGCAAAAGTGATTTTACATACAGATGCCGCACAAGCCGTTGGTAAAGTTGAAATTGACGTAAACGAGTTAGGCGTAGACCTGTTATCCGTTTGTGCTCATAAATTTTATGGCCCAAAAGGCATTGGTGCTTTGTTTGTTAAGCGCGGTGTAAAAGTGGCAGAGCAAATTCATGGCGGTGGCCATGAGCGTGGTATGCGCAGCGGCACGTTAGCCACTCACCAATTGGTAGGCTTAGGCGAAGCGGCTCATATTTGTAAACAGAATTTAATTGAAGAAAATAAAAAGTTAACCCAATTGCGCGAGCAATTGAAAACCGGACTAATGGCCATTGATGGCGCCAGTTTAAATGGCAGTGATCAAAACCATGTTTCGGGTATTTTAAACATGAGCTTTGCAGGTGTAGACGGAGAATCACTTTTGTTATCTCTGCCGCAGCTAGCGGTAAGTTCAGGCAGTGCGTGCAACAGTGCCACCATGGCGCCTTCTTATGTATTGAAGGCCATTGGACTAGAAGACGATTTAGCTCACGCATCGATCCGTTTTTCATTGGGTCGATTCAGTGACAGTGAACAAATTAAACAAGCGATTGAGTACGTATCAACCGCGGTCGAAAGATTGAAAGGCATGGCTGCGTAACTGCCAGCCCGGAGAGAAGTAAAATGACTGAAGAAACTAATCAACAAATCATTGAAGAGTCTAATCAAGAAATTGCTGAATACATCAAATCTGAGTATGAAGCCGGTTTCATTACAGACATTGAAGCAGATACTTTACCACCAGGTTTAAACGAAGACGTTGTTCGTTTTATCAGTGGTAAAAAAGGCGAGCCTCAGTGGTTGTTAGATTGGCGCTTAAAGGCGTTAGCCGCTTGGAAAGAAATGGAAGAGCCTACATGGGCCCATGTTCATTACGAGCAACCAAAATTCAATGAGATCTCTTATTACAGTGCACCAAAAAGCATGGAAGATGGTCCGCAATCTTTAGACGAAGTGGATCCAGAATTATTAGAAACCTATGCAAAACTCGGCATTCCTTTGCACGAGCAAGAAGTGCTGGCGGGTGTGCGTAACGTAGCAGTAGACGTAGTATTCGATTCTGTATCGGTTGCCACAACGTTCCGTGAAAAATTAAAAGAAGCCGGCGTAATCTTTATGCCGATTTCTGAAGCGGTACATGAACACCCTGAGCTAATTAAAAAATATTTAGGCTCAGTGGTTCCGCAAAAAGATAACTTTTATGCCGCGCTAAACTGCGCAGTATTTTCTGATGGTAGTTTTGTTTACATTCCAAAAGGTGTGCGTTGCCCAATGGAACTATCTACTTACTTCCGTATTAACGAACAAAATACCGGTCAGTTCGAACGTACATTGATCATTGCCGATGAAGGTTCTCACGTTAGTTACCTTGAAGGCTGTACCGCGCCAATGCGTGATGAAAACCAATTGCACGCCGCAGTCGTAGAGTTAGTGTGCTTGGATAACGCAGAAATTAAATACAGTACCGTACAAAACTGGTACCCAGGTGATGAAAACGGCAAAGGCGGTATTTACAACTTTGTAACCAAGCGCGCTGTGGCTCATACCAATGCAAAAGTATCTTGGACACAAGTAGAAACCGGTTCAGCGGTTACTTGGAAATACCCAAGTGTTGTTTTAAAAGGTGATAACTCAGTTGGTGAGTTTTATTCAGTAGCGCTTACCAATAATTATCAGCAAGCCGATACCGGTACCAAAATGATTCACCTTGGTAAAAATACCAAGTCGACCATCATCTCAAAAGGTATCAGTGCGGGTAAAAGCCAAAACGCCTATCGCGGTTTGGTGCGCATGAATCCAAGTGCCGAAGGTGCGCGTAACTTCACTCAGTGTGACTCTCTTTTGATTGGTGATAAGTGTGGTGCTCATACTTTCCCATACATAGAAAGCAAACACCCAAGTGCTGTGATCGAACATGAAGCGACCACTTCAACTGTAAGCGATGATCAAATGTTTTTGTGTCAGCAGCGCGGTATCGATCCAGAGAAAGCCGTTTCCATGATTGTGAATGGTTTCTGTAAAGAAGTATTTAAAGAGCTACCAATGGAGTTCGCGGTTGAAGCGGGCAAACTATTGGAAGTAAGCCTAGAAGGTTCAGTAGGCTAGAGTCACTGACTCGCCTGCTCGTCGTCATTAACGCTTCTGAGAAGAGGCGCTAAAAGAATTTAAAATTGTAAGAGCGAGTTCGCTCGCTAAAAAATGGTTAAAACATCATGTTAACGATTAATAATTTACAAGCTAGTGTTGAAGAAAAAGATATTCTTAAAGGTTTGAATATCGAAATTAAGCCCGGTGAAATTCACGCCATCATGGGTCCTAATGGTGCTGGTAAAAGTACCTTGGGTAACGTGTTGTCTGGCCGTGAAGGTTATGAAGTAACTGGTGGCACAGTAGACTTTGATGGCAAAGAACTACTTGAAATGGATGCTGAAGAGCGTGCTCGCGAAGGTTTGTTTTTAGCGTTTCAGTACCCAGTAGAAATCCCTGGTGTAAGCAACTTAGAATTTTTAAAAGCTTCCGTAGACGCTGTGCGTGCCCATCGTGGCGAAGAGCCAATGAACAGTGTTGAATTTTTAAAGCTGGCCCGTGAAAAGTGCAAGGCTGTTAACCTTGATCAAAACTTTTTAAAGCGTGGCGTAAACGAAGGCTTTAGTGGCGGCGAGAAAAAGCGTAACGAAATCATGCAAATGATGTTGCTTGAGCCAAAGCTTTGCATCCTAGATGAAACCGATTCAGGTTTGGATATCGATGCATTACAAGTGGTTGCCGAGGGCGTGAACTCTCAGCGTGACCCTAATCGTTCTTTCATCGTGGTAACGCACTACCAGCGTTTACTAGACTACATTGTTCCTGATTTTGTACATGTACTGGCTGACGGTAAAATTGTTAAGTCTGGTGGCAAAGAGCTTGCGCTTGAATTAGAAGAAAAAGGCTACGGCTGGATCGAAAACGGAGACGTTTAAAATGAGCGCCATCGATTTTAACCAGCAAGCAGTAAGCCTGATTAATAGTACTAAAAAAGCAGATTTTTTAGCGGCGGTTAATGCATCAGGTTTAGAGCAATTTAAAACCCTGCCATTTCCAACTCGTAAAACCGAAGATTGGAAATACACCAGTTTATTTGCTTTAACCAAGCAAGATTATAATACCCCTGTGCAATCGTCAGATGCTCAAGGTATTGAATCCTTGTATCAAGTGGCTGGACTTGACGCGCATCGCTTAGTATTTGTAAATGGTGTTTATAAAGCCGAGCTATCTAAGATAGATGCTGAAGACGGTTTAACATTGGTAAGCTTTTTACAAGCCAATAAAGATGAGCAAGCGGCTATCGGCGCTGCCATTGGTAAAGTAGCTGAAACTGAGCGTAACTTATTCACAGCATTAAATAATGCTCAAGTAAGTGATGGTGTTTATCTTAAAGTAGCTAAAAATGTTCAGCTTAAAAAAGCTGTGCAAGTAGTACATGTGAGCACGACGCAAAAAGCGGCTGCCTCTGCATTTTCTCGCTGCCTTGTTGAATTAGAAACCCATGCTCAAGCCACTTTGATTGAGCAGTTTGTTTCAACGGATGAAGAGCAAAATGTATTGTTCAACCAAACAACCGAAGCGGTTGTGGGTGATGGCGCAAAATTAAATCACTACCGTCTAAATAGTGAGCATGAATCAAGCCTGCACTTTGGTGGTCTTTACGTAGACTTAAACCGTGATAGCCAGTTTGAAAGCTATCAAGTGTTATTAGGCGGCCAAATCAAGCGTCTAGATGTTTTGATTAACCATAATGTGGGCGGCAGTCATTGTGATATGACCGGCGTGTACTTACCTAAGAATAATCAGCATGTTGATATTCACAGCTACATAGAGCACAAAGCGGCAAACTGCACCACAGACGAAGTGTACCGCGGCATCATGGCCGATCAGTCAAAGGCTGTATTTAACGGTCGTATTCATATTTTGCCGGATGCACAAAAAACCTTGGCCAAGCTGAGCAATAAAAACTTATTGTTAAGTGATAAAGCACAAATTAATAGCAAGCCTGAATTAGAAATTTACGCGGATGATGTTCAATGTGCACATGGTGTGACTGTGGCTCAGTTGGATGAAACCGCTAAGTTCTATTTACGCAGCCGTGGTATTGGCGCCTTAGAAGCCGACATTATGCTGAGCTTTGGTTTTATTAACGAATTGCTAGAAAGCATTCCGTTAGAAGCCTTGCGCGATAAAATGCGTCCATTAATGGCGGAGCAATTCACTTCTAATCGTGAATTAACCAAACACATTTTACATGACGAGACAGTTTGATGAGCTTTGATGTGAATGCAGTGCGTCAAGATTTTCCAATTTTGGATCAAATGGTTCATGACAAACCATTGGTGTATTTGGATAACGGCGCTACGACACAAAAGCCAAGCGTTGTAATTGATGCATTGGATCACTATTACAAAGTAGATAACTCCAATGTGCACCGTGGCGCTCATACGCTAAGTGATCGTGCCACCATCGCATTTGAGAACGCTCGTAAAGCGGTACAAACATTTTTAAATGCGCAGCACAGCGAAGAAATCATCTGGACCCGTGGCACCACAGAAAGCATTAATATTGTGGCTCAGTCATATGGCGATGCTTTTATTAAAAAAGGCGATGTGATTTTGGTTTCCGGTATGGAGCATCACGCTAATATCGTACCTTGGCAAATGTTGTGCGAACGCACAGGTGCAATTTTGAAACCGATTCCTGTTTTAGATAACGGCGAATTGGATATGAATGCATTTGATACGCTGATTCAAGATAACGTTAAGTTTGTCAGCTTGGTGCATGTGAGTAACGCACTGGGAACGGTTAATCCTGTTAAAACCGTTATTGAAAAATCCCATGCTGTTGGCGCAAAAGTATTGATCGATGGTGCACAAGCGGTTGCACATTTCACTGTTGACGTACAAGAGCTGGATGCGGATTTTTACGTGTTTTCAGGTCATAAAGTATTTGGCCCTACCGGCATCGGTTGTTTGTACGGTAAAAAAGAATTGATGGATGCCATGCCTCCTATATTGGGTGGCGGTGAAATGATTGAAAAAGTGAGCTTTGATGGCACTACCTATCAGGGTTTGCCGTTTAAGTTTGAAGCGGGCACGCCAAACATTGGTGGTGCCATTGCTTTGGATGCTGCTCTGACGTATTTAATGAACCTAGATCGTGACGCCATGGTTGCCTATGAAGAAGAACTATTGGCATACGCTCATGAAAAAGCGGCTCAATGTGAAGGTTTGAAAGTCATTGGTACAGCGAAAGAAAAAGCCGGTGTATTAAGCTTTTTAATTGAAGGCACTCATCCAGCTGATGTGGGTATGTTATTGGATCAGCAAGGTGTTGCGGTTCGTACAGGCCATCACTGCGCTATGCCGATCATGGATCAATTTTGCATTCCGGGTACAGCCCGTGCATCGTTCTCGATTTACAATACAAAAGACGATGTGGATGCGCTGTTTACCGCCCTTGAAAAAGTAAAAATGTTTTTAACCTAAAAGCCACTGATAGATTGGTGGATAAAGGTTTAGGAGAAAAAACGATGACACAAGTGAATACATTTTCCCCTGATGATATTTCTGTCTCAATGACAGAAAACGCGGTGGCATACGCCCGCAAACAGTTGGCATCAGACACGAATGCCAAAGGTATTGTGTTGGGCGTGAAAAAAAGCGGCTGCTCAGGTTTCAAATATGATCTGCAGTTGTTACGCACCATTGAAGGTAATGAAAAAACCTTTCAAGTGGCCGATGATGTTCTGTTGTACGTAACAGCCGAAGCGCTGCCGTATGTGAATGGTACTGAAATTGATTACGCCACACAGGGTTTGAACAGCACCATGGTGTTCAATAACCCAAATGCCAAAGATGAATGCGGTTGCGGTGAAAGCTTTAATATATAACGTTAAAGCTGTGCTGCCTTTTGCTGGTTTATTCTATTGTTAGAGTAAGTTAGCGATACATGTTTGATCACAAAAGAATTTAATTTAAAAGAAAGCCTATCCGTTATGGAAAAAAGAATGGTAGTGGCGCAGGCCGATGTTCCTGCGCGTTTGGTCCCTGTGGGCACAAAAATCACAATCCCTGAAGGCAGCTTTGTTACTTTGACTCAATCGCTTGGCGGTAACTATACCGTTGTGCATAACGGTAATATGGCTCGAGTTGATGGTACAGATGCAGCCGCGCTAGGTTTAGAATCTGAAACATTGACGTTTGCCCCGGCCGACGGTGATACCATTCGTGAAGACGATGTTTGGGCTGCGCTTAAAACAATTTATGATCCAGAGATACCAGTGAATCTTGTGGATCTTGGTTTGATCTATAAAGTTAAAATTGATCAAAATACCAAGCAGGTTTTAATTGATATGACATTGACTGCGCCAGCGTGTGGCATGGGACCAGTTTTGGTTAGTGATGTTAAATATCGCAGTGCCATGGTGCCAAATGTTGGTGACGTGAAAGTGGAATTGGTATTCGACCCACCCTGGTCAAGAGACATGATGAGCGAAGAAGCCCAGTTAGAAACAGGCATGTTTTTCTAAGCTAGTTTTTGACCCAGCAGGCGCATTCAAGAGACATGATGAGCGAAGAAGCCCAGTTAGAAACAGGCATGTTTTTCTAGGGTTGGTTTACAGTCTCATAAAATAGATTCACCTTCGAAACCCTTTCTTTAACCTACAAAAAGAAGGGGTTTTTTATTATCCCAGCTGGTTTACTCTATTCAGTACCATTCTCGCGGTGCATGTTTTTTCATTTAGGCCATGCATAGTGCGCCTCTAATAGCCAAGATTCACACTTACTTACAAAAAATGACCCAAATAGACAACAAAAAGTTATTTAGGGGACTTTTCAGCGCGCCCTTGTTGCGTCATAGTGTGCCCACGCAAAACTCAATAATAAAAATAAATAACAGCTATAGCGATAATGTGAAGTAAAGCACCTTATCTCATCGACAAAGTTCTGCTATCTGATTACACGGGTATCAGGGTGTCACTATAGTCTGTTGTTCTAGTCGTTAGGAGGAACAATGGAAGCTTCATTTTGGGATGGTAAACGTGCACCTGGTGTACAGGATCAACTAGACCTTGGTCAATACAACGCTGCTGCTGAAGTAGTGGAATCTGCATTTAAAAAGTATGCGGCTCTTCCTGCTTTTACAAGCATCGGTCTAACCATGACCTACAAACAAATCGATGAATACAGTGCTGCGTTTGCTCACTATCTTCAAAATCATACAAATTTAAAACCTGGCGATACCATCGCTATCCAAATGCCAAATACGCTGCAATACCCAATTGCAATGTACGGCGCCATGCGTTGTGGTTTACGCATCACCAACGTTAACCCGTTGTACACAGATCGTGAAATGCTGCATCAATTCAACGACTCAGGTGCAAAAGCCCTTGTGTGCATGGAAATGTTCGCCAAGAGCGTACAAAACGTTGTATCTGATACAGGCATTGAAACCGTAATCGTAACCAGCCTTGCTGATATGCTACCAACGGTTAAGCGTACTCTAATTAACTTTGCAGTTAAGCATGTTAAAAAGATGGTTCCGGCTTACTCTTTACCTCAAGCGGTATCTTTCCGCAAAGCGCTTAAACTAGGTGCTGGTAAAGGCTTTGAAGCTAACTACATGCCTAACCTAGATGACACAATCATTCTGCAATACACAGGTGGTACTACCGGTGTTGCGAAAGGCGCTGAACTGACTAACCGTAACCTTGTTGCGAACATGCTTCAGTCTAAGTCTATGCTGGCTCAAACCGGTGACGACGGTCTACCATTAAAAGGCGATGGCCAAGCCATTGTTGTAGCACCGCTACCGCTTTATCACATCTATGCATTCACAGTGCACTTGATGGCTCTATTCGAACAAGGTGATCACAGTGTGTTGATCGCTAACCCTCGTGATACCGAAACGTTCATCAAGTTCATTAAGCCTTTCAAACTAAATGCATTTGTTGGCTTGAATACTTTGTTTGTTTCATTAATGGCAAGCCCTCGTTTTAAAGAGTTGGATTTCAGTGAATTAAAACTGACTATCTCTGGCGGTACAGCTCTGATGGAAGACACAGCAAAACGCTGGAAAGAATTTACAGGTGTTGGCATCTCAGAAGCTTACGGCTTAACAGAGTGTTCTCCAGCGGTAACCATGAACCCAGGTAATGGCTTGGAGCAAATGGGTACTGTAGGTCAGGCTGTTCCTGGCACGTCACTAAAATGCATCGATGACCAAGGCAATGAAGTAGCCGTTGGTGAACGCGGTGAGTTATGCGTGAAAGGCCCTCAAGTAATGAAAGGTTACTGGAAGCGTGAAGACGCAAGTAAAGATGCATTCACAGAAGACGGCGAATGGTTCCGTACTGGTGATGTAGCGATTATTGCTGAAGACGGTTTTGTTTCAATTGTGGACCGTATTAAAGACATGATCATCGTATCTGGCTTTAACGTTTTCCCTAATGAAATTGAAGGCGTAGTGGCTGAGCATCCTGAAGTTGAAAACTGTGCTGTAATCGGTGTACCTAACGATAAAACAGGCGAAGCTGTGAAACTGTTTGTGGTTTCTCAGTCTTCAAGCTTAACGGAAGAGTCTATTCGTGACTTCTGTAAGAGCCGCTTAACGGGTTATAAAATGCCACGTTTTGTTGAGTTCCGTGATGAGCTACCAATGACGCCAGTTGGTAAAATCCTTCGTCGTGAACTTAAAGATGAAGAAGAAGCCAAGCGCGCAAAAAAGCCTGAAGCGGATAAAGCCGCTTAAGTTTTTAAACGCTTAAAAAAGAAAGCCCAAGTCATGAATATGATTTGGGCTTTTTTGTGCCTGAACATAAGGCGGTAAGTCAGCTTGTCTCATATGGGAAAGCGATGGCTATGTGGAAGCCTTTTGAATTTTTTGGCCATATGACGTGCCCGTGCAGTATTTCCGTTATGAGACTGTAGGTTTGGTATAGCCCTAGGCCTTTGCTCGCTGCATGTTGTCGTTTGGTTGTATAAAAGGGCTGGAAGATATTTTGCTCCGCACCTTCTTCGAGACCAATGCCATTATCCTTATATTCAAATGTTAATGTTTCATTATCTGTGGAAATGACGATTTCTACTTGAAGTTCGCCTGAGTCATAACACGTTTTATTATGTGTCACAGAGTTTTCAATTAGCCGAGTGAATATTTGATTAAGCGCTTCTTCAGAGCTCAGGCATGTTTTCATATTATCGGGCGTCGATACTTGAATATGAATTTGAGGGAAAACCATCACACTTTCTGCTTCCCAGTTATCTAACCACTTATTCATATCTAATTCAGCTTGCTGATATTGCTTACTATTGACCACAGAGGCTTTCATGAGCTGCCCAAGCTCTCTGAGTCTACTGGTACTGTGTTCAATTATGTTAAGCCCTTCGCTTAATGTTGTTTTCATGGGTTCGGGTTGGTTCGGCACTTCATTAGCGAGAAAACTTTGAGTCATGCCAATGTTGCCCAAGGGTGTGTTCATTTCATGAGATACACCCATGACCAATTGGCGCAGTGACTGATTTCTTTCGTTTTGTAATTGTTTAAAGGCTTCTTCTTGTTTGTATTTTTCTGTGAAATTTTGAACAGAGCCAATCCATGCAGCGCTTTCTGATTCTTTACCCTTTCTCATTGATATGTTGGCAACAATCTCATCGCCATTACTAAATGGGGTGAGTTTTACTATGTGGCTTTGCAGGTGACCGTGTAGGTTCACTTCTTGCCAAAAGCTAGCTTGGTCAGCGGGGTTGATGAAACAGTTATTGAATGAATACTGAGGGTTGTTAATTAGTGTGGATTCATCAATGTTAAATAAGCTTAACCAGGATTTATTAGATTTAATAAATAATCCGTTTTCATCCAGTTGGAACTGGCCAGTGATGGAGTTTTGATAAAGATCTTCGTATTTTTTTAAATTGTGTATGGCTTCATCCTGACTAACTAGCAATGCTCGCTTACTTTCAATTTGATCATTTTGCAGGAGGGTAATTCGCTCCCCTAGAGCCAGTGAAAGTAAAATGATTTCGATGAAGGAGCCAATTTGATAGCCGTTCAAAGTGTATATATTAAGTGCGCCAAAACCTAGGCTTCTTGAGGTGGCCAATAATAGGCCGATAATAAATGCAATCCACGCGATGGTAAAAAATCGCGCTGCACCAATACCGTTAAACCAGCATCGCGCGCTGATGATAAGGGCTGATATGGTAAATACCATGACCATGATATTCAGCATTTTCATCAAGGGCTGATAGGCCATATACAGATTCATCACAAGCGCAAAAAAAGCAAAAGCCAAATACACCCTAAATAGATAAAAACTTTTTTTACTGTGCATTTTTAAATCTAAAAACTTAGGAATGAATAGCGTAAGGGTAATAATATTGAGTGAAAAAATAATGGGTAAGGCGAAGTGATTGATCTCTGGGTTTTCGGGCCATAAAAATTGAAACGCGCTGCCGGCATAGGTTATGTGAAACAACATAAAGCTGATAACAAAAGCCGAATAATAGAGGTAGCTGCGATCGCGAGTAGAAAAGAAAATAAACAGGTTGTACAAACCCATAATGAGCATCATGGATACATAGGCCCCTCGTAAAGCCATATTAACGAGAAGGTTGTCCCTTAGGGTGGTTTCGTCCTCAATGTGCAACATAAAAGGGTAGGTGCCCTGAGTTTTTGTGCGTAAAAATAAAGTGTGCTTTGTTTGTCTTGCTAGCTCTAGTTTCAGGCTGAACTCTGGGTGTGCAATATCGCGTTCACGAAAGGCTAAGTGGTCCCCCATTTTTTTGTGCTGGCAATGCTGCAGAGAAGGCGGTGTATCAGTGGGACACACATACACGTCTATTTCATCAAACAGCGGATAGCGAATATGTAAATACCAGAGTAAGCCAGCAGAGGTATTCTGTAGGTTGCTTACGATCCAATAAGCGGAATCACTAAAGCCAAAGTTAAGGTTCTCGGCTTGGCTTAAAACCCATTCATTAGAGTCTGCAGCTTCAGAGAGTGTTAGAGCGGAGCTGTCATCCCTTAAATATGCGCTATAAGGGCTAATGTTGATGTCACTGGCAGTGGATAACTGAATGGTAGGAGTGCTGATTTCAGCAAGCGTGCTGGAGACTGCCTGTACCGAGCACAATGCTGTTAAAAACAGCACATAAAAGCGGGACTTTAGTGCAGTACATGTGAATCCTAAGCAAGTGTGAAACTTAATCAAAATGAGTGCCCAGATTAACCTTTGTTACAGATTTGAGTATAGCTGTGTATCCGGATTTATCTGGTGGGGGTGCGAATAATGTCTAAGTGGTGGAGATAGGCTGTTTGCCTTCTCAAGACAGTGCTTAGGGCGAGCTTTCTGGCTTCCTGATTAAGGCTCCTATAAAATGCCCGCCAATTTCCACATTTGAGTATTCCGTTATGGCAAACCCAGTAGAAAGCCCATTTGGCAGCAGTATTACCACTGAAGACATTGTGGATACCTTAGGCTTTTTTGATGGTTGGGAAGAGCGCTATAAGTACATCATTGATTTGGGCAAGCAGTTGCCAGTAATGGATGATGCTTTGAAAACCCAGGAGCGTTTGATCTCAGGCTGTCAGAGCCAGGTATGGATTGAGCCCTATCAGATTGACGGCAAGCTATATTTTGATGTGGCCAGCGATGCTTTTATCGTGTCAGGCCTACTTGCCCTTGTGATGGCGGCTTACAATGGAAAAACCCCAGCCGAAGTATTGGCCTTTGATATGGAAGCGTTTTTCACTGATGTGGATTTGATCAAACACCTAAGCCCGTCTCGCGGCAATGGTTTGCGTAGCATGGTTGCAAGAATTAATGCGGTTGCTCAAGGGGTGTAATCGAGCATTAGGTAAGCGGCTCTGCGCTCTTTGAACGGGTATGAGTTCATCTTCTTTCTGGCGATCTCGGGGTAATAAACTTGTTCATCCAGTGTGTTATCAATATAAAGACTCAAGAACCAGTTTTTTGAGTTAAGCCAGGGCTCTAAGGATTGTTTTAAGTGTAGGGAGACCGAGGTGTGGCTACCTGGGTCTTTGTTGGCTTCTATCACTGCAGGGTTTAGTTTTGTCGGGGCGGTGGGGGAGCCAAAGTAACTTGCATACACACCTAATTGAGTCGACGTCCATTTTGCGCTTAACCCTTGTTTGATCATCCAGTTGGGCGCAATGCCATCACCCGTCTCGCCCACATCATTTTCATTTTCTTGATAACTGGCATTACCTTCCCAATCCCAAGTGCTGTTGATCTTCCATTGGTGTTCTAGTTCTACGCCAAGGTAATCCATGTGGCCTGCATTTTTTAGTTTTACCGGGCTTTGAGTTTCATCTCTCACGATCATATTTTTTTGATGGCTGCTGTAGAGGGTGCTGGCCAAATAAACCTCAGACGATGAAAAGCTATGTTGGATAGAATAGGTTTGGATGGTTTCGGGTTCGAGTTCCGTATTGCCTTGTAGGAAGCTGGCGTTTAAGAATAGATCCAACCCAAAAGGCGAGCGATATGCTTCGTCAAAGCCTGCTTTTATTGTGTGCTGCTGATTAATAGAGTGGATGTACATAAGTCGCGGAGAAAACCCGGAATGTTCCTCTTTGGTTGTATGGTATTGAATGCCACCAATCAAACGTCCTGCGCTGGAGACTTTATGGTTGATCTGGCTATATGCGGTGTAGCGCCATGAGTCGATTGTGGTGTTGAGTGCTCCGGCCGAAACATTGTCTCCTTCAAGTTTGTCATAGCTGCTTCCGAGGATAAAACTGGTTTCATCATCAAGTTGCATCTGAATGGAGGTGTCCACTAGGTAGCTGGTGGAGTCGGTGATAAAAAAGCTCTCAGGGCTGCCCACTGACTGGCTTAAAATGAAGGCCTTGTTCTCCATGTCATTGATCGTTAGGTTGAGCTGTAACTGAGTTTGATCCGTTAACGACAACTCCTTACCTATATCCAGAAAGCGCCTTTCAATGTCCCAGTCCTCGGAAGGGTAGGACTGTAGGTTGTTGGCACTATCAACCCGAGTATTACTCAAAAGGGCGCTGAGTTGAGTGCCGTAATAATCCCCTTTCATATGGAGCATTTGGCTGTCATACCCCATGTCATGCTCACCGGGTGAGCCTAGCTCTCCAGCAATGTTCGAATATGATTGACCAGGGTGGCTAATTACTTGGGCATTAAACGCTAACGAGCCTGACTCTAATGGCTGATGGGCGGACGCCCAAAGCTTGCTGTCGCCGTGGCTGCCATTGCGAATTTGTCCGCGTATTTTTGGCTCTTTTTCTGATTTTGTAACAATGTTCATCACGCCGGCAAATGCGTTTGTGCCATACAGCACGGAGCCTGGGCCTCGAATGACTTCGATTTGCTCTATGGACTCAATGGGGAAGGCGGCATAAAGGTCGCCATTAACGCCCCCTTGTCCTGCGTCCCTCATGGGGCGGCCATCCAGCAGTATTAATATCTTATCGTCAATATGGGTCTGAGTGACGGCCCTAAGGGATGTTCGGTTACGAGGGTAGAGAGAAGAGCCCATCACTTGTGTGTTGGTGAGTCTATCTATCAGGTCGCCAAGATTTAGCCCACCATAACGAAGAATGTGTTCCTGAGTGATGATGGAGACGATACCAGGGGCTTGAGTAGGGGCTTCAGAGTGCTTGGAGACAACACTGATGGACATAAGCTGTTGGAGGCTTAGGTCAAAGAGTGGGTCGGAGGCTTCACCATAGGCAGGCAAGTGAGCAAGGCTCAGAAGTAAGATAAATGCCGCTTTTTGCATAGTCAGAATAGTGTATGGGCCAGTTGTTATAAGTGTAGTTCAGCTTGAAATATATGCTGGGGCTCATTCGGCAGGCTGGGGTGCTGGGTAGGGCAAATTTAAGCAGTATGTGGGCAGGTGTAGGAAGGGTTGGGTGTCTTAAGTTGGTTAAAATATAACCAGTAGCAATTTGGCGCAAATACCGTATAATTCGCGCACTTATTTTTACATCAATACTCCTAACAGGGAAAATACCATGGCCGTAGAACGCACTCTATCTATCATCAAGCCTGACGCAGTTGCTAAAAACGTAATCGGTAAAATCTACAGCCGTTTCGAAGAAGCTGGTCTACAAGTTATCGCTTCTAAAATGGTTAACCTTTCTGACGAACTTGCTGGCGGTTTCTACGCTGAGCACGCTGAACGTCCTTTCTTCAAAGACCTTGTTGGTTTCATGACTTCTGGTCCTGTTATGATCCAAGTTCTTGAAGGCGAAGGCGCTGTTCTTAAGAACCGTGACCTAATGGGTGCTACTAACCCTAAAGAAGCTGACGCTGGCACTATCCGTGCTGACTTCGCTGAAAGCATCGATGCTAACGCTGTTCACGGTTCTGATTCTGCTGAATCTGCTGCTCGTGAAATCAGCTACTTCTTCAAAGCTGAAGAAATCTGCGCACGTTAATTTTAACGTATGCATATAGTGTTTAAGGCCTTTTTAGGGGCTTAAACACACAAAAGGGGCGGAAAGGGACTTTGTTACCCACCGCCCTTTTTCCGTATTTAAGATGCTCTAGATTTACAGGTATTGCTATGAGTGATGAACAAAAAAAGGTCAATTTGTTAGGCTTAAGCCCACAAAAAATGAAAGACTTTTTTGTGGAATTAGGTGAAAAGCCGTTCCGCGCTCAGCAGTTACTTAAGTGGATCCACCAAGTGGGCATCGAAGACTTTGATGACATGACAAATGTCAGCAAGGTTATGCGTGAGAAGCTTAAAAAAGTGGCTTGCGTTGAATACCCTGAAATTATCTATCACGACGTTTCAAAAGACGGCACTCAAAAATGGGTGATGCGCATGCCAGGCGGCTCCAGCATCGAAACCGTGTATATCCCAGAAGGGGATCGCGGAACCTTGTGTGTGTCTTCTCAAATCGGTTGTTCTTTGGATTGCAGCTTCTGCTCTACTGGCAAACAAGGTTTTAACCGAGATCTATCTGTGGCCGAAATCATCGGTCAGGTTTACGTAGCGGCTAAGAGTTTTGATAAGCCCGGCGAAAAGCGTGAACGCAAGATCACCAATGTTGTAATGATGGGCATGGGCGAGCCACTATTAAACTTTGAGCCTGTGGTGGATGCCATGGACTTAATGATGGACGATTTTTGTTACTGCCTATCTAAGCGCCGAGTGACCCTAAGTACATCAGGTGTGGTGCCAAAACTGTATGACCTAGCCAAGGTGAGCGATGTCTCGCTGGCGGTTTCTTTGCACGCGCCAAACGACAAGTTGCGTGATGTATTAGTGCCAATCAACAAAAAATACCCAATTAAAGAATTAATGAAAGCGTGTAGTCACTACATGAATTCACTGCCAGACCGTCGCAAGTTAACCGTGGAATACACCATGATGAACAAGGTTAACGACGAGATGGAGCACGCGGTTGAGTTAGCTGAGCTACTGAAAGATACGCCGTGTAAAATCAACCTGATTCCGTTCAACCCGTTCCCTAATTCGGGTTACGAGCGTCCAAGCAATAACCGTGTGTATAAGTTCCGCGATTATTTACATAATGCAGGGTATATTGTCACTATTCGCTCCACCCGTGGAGACGACATTGACGCCGCATGTGGTCAATTAGTGGGCAATGTAGAAGATCGCACGCGCCGTAGTGAACGCTACAGCAAGGCTCAAGATATCTTGGCCACCGATGCGGCAAGCAAGTAAAAATAGCATGCAAAGCAGTGAGACGTTGTATATGAAAATAATAAAAATCAGTTCTCTTATGATTTGCTTAGCCTTTTTAACGGGCTGCGTAACCGTAACCGATAGTCGCTTTGCTAAAAAAGTGAACCATGAAAAAGCCGCTGAAACCTATGTGGCTTTGGGCATCAGTTACATGAATGCGGGCAATTTAGTATTGGCCCGTAAAAAAATTGAGCGTGCATTAAAAGTCGCGCCAGACAGTGCCGCGGCACACAGTGCTATGGCCATGTATTGGTTAGAGCGTGGTGAGCTTGAGCTTACGGAAAAAGAATTTGAAATCGCCATCGACCTAGACGATGAGCACAGCCCAACAAATTACCATTACGGTTATTATTTGATGGTGCATAAAAACGACGACGAAGCCTGTGACTACATTGCGCAAGCTGCACTGGATGTGGATTACACCGCTCGTGTGTTGGCGTTTGAAGGTTTGGGTTTATGCTTTGGCCGTTTTGGTAATGAGCGCCAAGCCATTGATGCATTTGAGCGTGCTTGGACATTAGATATGAACAGCACCGTGGCCAGTTTGAATTTGGCCAACCTGTATATCGAGCGTAAGCGCCCGCGTTTAGCCAAGCGTTGGTATCAGCGTTTTGAAAAAGCCATTCAAGAAGGTGGTGTAGATCAAAATGCAGCAAGCTTAATGACCGGATTTAAAGTGGCACGTGCCACAGGCAATAAAAACGCCGCTGCAACTTACGCGTTCAAACTTAAAAAGCGTTTCCCTGAAAGTAACGAATATTTGAGTTTTAAACGAGGCCGCTAGTTCGCCTAAACCCTATTTTATTTTTTGATATAAGTTTATGAACAAACAAGGTCAGTCTCCAATCAAGCGTCGTGTATCACGACAAATCATGGTAGGTAATGTTCCGGTTGGCGGCGATGCCCCAATTGCGGTGCAAAGCATGACCAATACCGAGACCTGTGATGTACAGGCGACGGTTGCACAAATTAAAGCCCTTGAAGAAGTCGGTGCGGACATTGTGCGTGTTTCTGTTCCAACCATGGAAGCCGCAGAAGCCTTTGGCGAAATCAAAAAATTAGTGAACGTGCCTTTGGTTACGGATATTCACTTTGATTATAAAATTGCCTTACGTGTTGCTGAGCTAGGTGCAGATTGCCTACGTATAAACCCTGGTAACATCGGTCGTGAAGATCGTATTCGTGCAGTGGTTGATGCAGCCCGTCATAACGGCATTCCTATTCGCATTGGTGTTAATGCCGGTTCTTTAGAAAAAGATTTACAAAAAAAGTACGGTGAACCAACACCGGATGCGCTTGTTGAAAGCGCCATGCGTCATATTGATATTCTAGACCGCATGAACTTCCCTGATTTTAAGTTAAGCCTAAAAGCCTCTGATGTTTTCATGACAGTGGCGGCTTATCGAAAAATTGCTGGTCAAATTGAACAGCCGTTGCACTTGGGTATTACCGAAGCCGGCGGACTGCGCAGCGGTACGGTGAAAAGCTCAGTAGGCCTTGGCATGCTATTAATGGACGGCATCGGCGACACCTTACGTGTTTCGTTAGCGGCTGATCCAGTACAAGAAATTAAAGTGGGCTTTGATATTTTAAGAAGCTTAAAGCTGCGAAATAAAGGCATTAACTTTATAGCTTGCCCAAGTTGCTCTCGCCAAAATTTCGATGTGGTGAAAACCATGAACGAATTAGAAATGCGTGTAGAAGACATATTGACCCCGCTGGATGTTTCAGTGATTGGTTGTGTGGTTAACGGCCCGGGCGAAGCCAAAGAAACTGATTTAGGTTTAACCGGTGGTTCACCAAACTTGATGTATGAAGATGGTGTGCCGTCAGGAAAATTAGATAACGACAATCTAGTAGATAATCTAGAGAAAATGATTAGACGCAAAGTTGCTGAAAAAGAAGCGGCAGAAGCTTCGTTAATTATCAAAAGTTAAAGAACAAAATGCAGTGGGTGTTGTTGTAAACAACCTGCTAAGAATTAAAACCGGTGCTGCGTTTACGGGTGTAAGCGAGGCGGCCAAGACAAGGCAAAAATTTTTGAAGAAACGGAGTTTGGCGCGCCAAATGAGGTTCTGATGAAATTTTTAACGCCGTATTGGCAACGTAGATAGCCCGTTAAGGAAAAAGAATTGTCTCAAATTAAAGCCGTAACAGGCATGAACGATATATTGCCAGCGACTACCCCTGTATGGCACTACCTTGAAAAACAGGTAAAAGCGGTACTTGATGGTTTTGGCTATCAAGAAATCCGTATGCCTATCGTTGAGCAAACCAATTTATTCAAACGCAGTATTGGTGAAGTAACCGATATTGTAGAAAAAGAAATGTATACCTTTGAAAGCAAAGGTGGCAGCAGCTTAACCATGCGCCCAGAAGGCACGGCTAGCTGTGTGCGTGCTTGTGAACAGCACCAGTTGATTGCGAATAACCAGCGTCAGCGCTTGTGGTATATGGGCCCAATGTTCCGCTACGAGCGTCCGCAAAAAGGCCGTTACCGTCAATTCCACCAAATTGGTGTTGAAACATTTGGTATGGCCAGTGCTGATATTGATGCTGAGCTAATCGTAATGACACACCAGCTTTGGACCCGTTTAGGCATTCGCGACAAAGTAACACTGCAGCTGAATACACTTGGTAGTAACGAAGCCCGTGCAAATTATAAAGCGGCTTTGGTTGAGTTTTTATCTGGCGTTAAAGATCAGTTAGATGAAGACAGTCAGCGTCGCCTAGAAACGAACCCATTGCGCATCTTAGACAGTAAAAATGCGCAAACTCAGGCGTTGTTAAATGATGCTCCGGATTTTCATAGCTTTTTAGATGAAGAATCTGCGGAACATTTTGCCACTTTAAAAGCTCTACTAGATGCTGTGGGCGTTGAGTATGAAATTAACCCGCGTTTAGTGCGTGGTTTAGATTATTACAGCAAAACCGTATTTGAGTGGGTAACAGAAGAATTAGGCGCGCAAGGTACTGTTTGTGCTGGCGGCCGTTACGATGGGTTGGTTGAGCAGTTAGGCGGCAAGCCAACACCTGCAGTGGGTTTTGCCATGGGCATGGAGCGTTTAATTTTAATGCTTGAAGCCTTGGATGCAATTCCAGAATCAGTGGCCAATACCATTGATGTTTACCTAACTTGTATGGGTGATGTAACTGCCGGAGCCATGAAGTTAAGCGCACAACTACGTGAGCAATTGCCTGAACTAAGGTTGCAAATGCACATCGGTGGCGGCAACTTTAAAAAACAAATGAAAAAAGCCAATGAAAGCGGCGCCGCGTTTGCCCTTTTGTTAGGTGAAGATGAATTGAACGCCGGCCAGGTGTCGGTGAAACCGCTACGTGGTCAAGGTGAGCAGTTAACGCTGGACCAAGACAAAGTAGCAGCTTGGTTAAGCGAAAACCTTTAACCCTTAATTATTTAATATGTGGCGAGAGCATTTATCGGATAGATATTTTATTACTAGGCAAGGCAAAAAAATATGAATGGGCGGAATTTATTATTTATAAATGACAACCATGAATATTTTTTTAACGCAGCATAGGGATAAAAGCTCATTCGATAGGTTTCGCAGGATCTAAGAATAAAAAATCGGAGAAAATTATGACTGAAATGCGCACTGAAGAAGAACAAATTGAAGCCATTAAAAACTGGTGGAAAGACAACGGCAAACAAACAGTTGTAGCAGCTGTTGTGGTTCTAGGTGGTTGGTTCGGTTACCAAGGTTACGAAAGCCAACAGTTAGAAGCGGCTGGTTCAGCCTCTGTTGTGTACCAAGAATTAATTAGCTTGAACGACAGCACTGAAGAAGCTGATCAAGGTCGTCGCACCTTGCTGCTTGATCAACTACAAACACAGCACGGCGATACTGTTTACGCTATGTTTGCTGGTTTGTTTAAAGCAAAAGATGCGGTTGAAGCTGGGGATTTAGATTCAGCTAAAGCACAGCTGGAAGCGGTTGTAGCGGACACATCTGATGCAGCGATTAAACAATTGGCGCGTGTGCGTTTAGCCCGTGTATTAATTGCACAAGAAAAAGCAGACGAAGCTCTAAGCTTATTAGCGGTTGAGCCAGAAGCGGCATTCATTGCTGAATATGAAGAAACAAAAGGCGATGCGTTTTTTGCTAAAGGCGAAAAAGACAATGCCCGTGACGCATACAGCAAAGCGGTAACCGCGGCTGAGCGCATTGGTGCAAATAACCCTGTGCTTAAAATGAAACTTGATGACCTTGCGGTGGCGAACTAATGCGCCTGCTGGCAATCATGATGCTGGCCACGCTTGCAGCGTGTTCCAGCACAGATGAAATCGATCAAGATACTGGTCCAAAAGGTTTGCCATCATTTGACTCTGAAGTGTCTTTAGATGCTCAGTGGAAGACCCAAATAGGCAAAGGCTTAGGTAAAACATTCGCAGACTTAACACCGTCTATTCAAAGTGGTGTGTTATACGCCGCAGACCATAAAGGTTTGGTGCAAGCGCTTACATTAGAAAGTGGCGAGCAACTTTGGAGCGAAGACTTTTCTAGTGAATTAAGTTCCGGTGTTGCGGTTGGCAAACAATTAGGTTTTGTTGCCAGCTTAAACGGTGAAATCATCGCGTTTAACTTAACTGACGGCAGTGAAAGCTGGCGCAGTGATGTGAAATCAGAAGTATTGTCTGTGCCACAAGTGAACGGACAATATTTAGCGGCACAAACCGCGGATGGAAAATTACACATATTAAAAACCAGCAACGGTAAACGTTTGTGGAGTTTTGATAGTAACTTACCAAGTTTGTCAGTACGCGGTACTTCGGCCCCTGTTTTTTATAAAGACATGGTAATCGCCGGTTTTGCTAGCGGTAAAGTTGTGGGTTTGAATATCGAAGATGGCAGCGTCATGTGGCAAGAACGCATTGGCGTGCCAGCTGGTCGCAGCGAGCTTGAGCGCCTTGTGGATGTTGATGGTCGTTTATTAGTGCGTGATGACGTTCTATATGTGTGCGGTTATCAAGGCCACATTGCAGCTATTGATTTAAGTTCTGGAAAAATGCGTTGGAAGCGTGAAGCGTCTTCTTATCACGGCCCGCTAGCCGGTTTAGGCAACTTATACATTGTTGCTGATAACGACCAAGTGAAAGCATTTGATGAACGCAGTGCCAACGACGTTTGGATACAAGCTGATTTAGAAGGTCGCCAATTAAGTGAACCTGTATTGTTTGCAGGGCATTTAGCGGTGGCAGATTATGAAGGTTACATCCATGTTATTAAACAATTGGATGGCGCCATTATTGGACGACAACAGGTGGTACGTCCTGCTCTAGACTGGGTTAAAACCGGCAGCTATGGCATGAAACACCCTTCGCGTCAGTTCTCATTAGATCCAGGCATTCGCACCCGTTTGCTAACGCAGGATAACTATTTAATTGCCTTGAGTAACTCAGGCCTATTAAGTGTTTTCCAGCTAGATTAAGCAATCTACTGCTATGCTAAAGGCATGGGGGATAAGCCCTGTGCCATTTATTTAAAGAAATTATTATGAACCCTGTTATCGCCCTTGTGGGTCGCCCAAATGTGGGCAAATCCACCTTGTTCAATCGCCTAACCCGCACCCGTGATGCCCTTGTGGCAGACATTGCTGGTTTAACGCGCGACCGTAAATACGGCGCGGGTAAAGTAGGTGAGCGCGACTATATCGTGATTGATACCGGCGGTATCAGTGGCATGGAGCAAGGCCTAGATGAAAAAATGGCCGAGCAAAGCTTTCAAGCCATGGATGAAGCAGACATTGTTTTATTCCTGGTAGATGGCCGCACAGGTTTAAACAGCGCCGATAAAATGATCGCGAATCACCTGCGTGCCGCTGAAAAGAAAACCTATGTGGTTGTAAATAAAATTGATGGCATCGACCCTGTTATCGCTGCCAGCGAATTTTATGAACTGGGTTTAGGCGAATGTGAAACCATCGCTGCCAGCCAGAACCGTGGCATCACGGTTTTGATGGATAAAGTATTAGAAGAACTGCCATCAGAGTTTGATGTAAGTGAAGAAGACGAAGCTGAAAAGAAAATTCGCGGTATCAAGCTTTCTGTTGTTGGTCGACCAAACGTAGGTAAATCTACTTTGGTTAACCGCATGTTAGGTGAAGAGCGTGTTGTGGTATTTGA
>Ga0209712_10000529_pt1 | contig 33948 bp, 34 predicted proteins | sample ArcOceMetagenome_FD_187443 | JGI IMG/M metagenome (GOLD analysis project Ga0209712, IMG submission 187443) | Marine eukaryotic phytoplankton communities from Arctic Ocean - Arctic Ocean - Greenland ARC118M Metagenome (SPAdes) (version 2) | ecosystem: Environmental > Aquatic > Marine > Oceanic...
TCTGGAAGAGAATAACGCTGATTCTCAGGGAAGGCGCCAATCGTCGTCTCATGGTCAAAATAGTTGTAAGGAACTGCATTAGAGCCGTCAGGGCGGAATTCTTTGGAAGTTTGGTTGCTGGCAGTGATTCCGGCATACCGGGGATCAGACGAGCCACCCTGAATGTGATCCCACAAATAAGACATCTGTCTAAACGTAAACTTTGAATTCGTGTGAGAGTAGGTACTACCGCAAAACATTCGGCGGTAAATCAGATTGGCACTAGTTTTGAGTTCCTGTTCTTGATACACCTCTGTCGTGTTTGCGGTAAGGCCAATATCCGCCATTGAGGTCTCAAACTCCACGCGATACATAACTTCGTGCAATTTCTCAAATGGGACACAATTACCACCCTTATTCGACATTAATTGCATGGATGCATTGTTATGTGCTGTCACTACGCGACCGCACGAATTCTCAATTTCTGGCAATGTACGCTCCAACAACTCAATGATTTTCGCTTTTTTGGCCTTGCTGTTCTTACCCTTACGCACCTTAATTCGATCCTGATTTGGTCGAATAACATCCAAAGTACGCTGCCAAGGAGCAGTGTCTCCCCAAACTTTGATGTTTGTACAGTAGGTGTACACGGATGGTAATCGATCTTTGAATTGACTACAGCCAACTGTTGTTCGTTGCCTTCGATCGGTTTCGGTTGTTATGCTCATATCCCTGATCATATATATCTTTTTATTCACCTCGTCATCCTCTAAAACCCATAAATTAGGGTTTGGCTCCAAGTAAATCTGATCGAATTCGTGGACAGTGTAATGTTGATCGTTATTTCCCGAGGTGTCTGTACTGTTACCAGACACCCAATCTAAAGTTTTATTGTCTGCCTGAATTTCCAATACACCATTTCTGCAAAAGCATGATGTTCGCAGCATAGATTGACCGGCTTCATTGATGCGGTTGAGCTTGTCATACGTTTGAAAATCAACCTGCTCACACAACGGTTGTTCCTCTGTGCCAGAATCAGTGTTTGGATTTCGTTCAACATCACCCATCGGACATTCGTCGAGTTCCTCGTTCTCAATGAACGGGAACATTGTCAATGTAGTTGGGTAAAAGTTGGTCAACAATGCAGAAAGGGAGGTCAAATAAGAGCGCACACCTTTTAATTCTTCATTCCATTGTGCCACAGCTTCTTCAATTCCTAGATCGCGGAATGCATTGACTTGAGCATTGCCGTTGATGGCATTGATAAACGCACGAGACGTTTGGCAACCAGTCTCATTGTTACCATTTCCTATAGACCCAGTGACAACAGCTTTGTCCGTCGTTGGGACAGATTGCACTTCCGACTGTACACTGTAACCGAGGACTCTCCAAATTTCATTTGCGTAGGAGGATGCCTGGATGGTTTCGTCGGGCTTTTCTTTGCAGTCCATTTTAGTGATTTGACCCGCCATAAATGTTTCACTTGCTCGACAGAATGTTTCCATTGGATCCCATTCACATTTGGACTGGCCATTGCAATCATTCTTTGAAAGACCGTAGCACTGCTTGTTGATTTGCCACCAGTCTTTTGCTTGGTTTGACGCATTTCTGTCACACTCAAAAGCCAGTCTTTTTTTAGGATACTCGCGCAAGTTGCAAGTACGTGCAGTGATTACTGGATCGATCTTAGCAAATGCTTGGCAAATGTCGTTATGTTGTACGTGGTAACCATGTGCTCGGATAAAACGCGAAACAATGTTCACGAATGACCCCTCTGAACATTGCGAACGATCACACTGGGTGGTTTTATTGGTGGACTTGAACTTTTCAGATTGGTCCGACCATCCATCAACCAACGACAAAGAACCGGTCAGGTCTGAAAAATTGGCAGGGAGTGGAAATTGATTTTTTTCGAGCGGCTTCTTTTCAGCTCCCGATCCAGAAGCAACATTGTTAATGTCAGCTCTTGGTCGTAAGTCACTATCGGCCATATTCCGGGCGTCGTGTTCTGCACCACAAAACACAATACCATTACGGACAAATCCTTCTTCGTCTTGAAATGCAGTTACAAGTGAACGAATACGAGGAAAGGCAGCGCGTAAACCGTTGGCAATTTCTCGACGGATTCTTTTTTTCGTCTCGACGAAACGATGTTTTACATTAGCATATTGATCAGTGTCTATATGTGGAATAAACACGTGACTGTCGTTGTATGTGGTACTCACGTTGTCAGCCCTTGGCACAGCGTAAGTCGAATTTGTATAATTGGAAACATCTTCAGGCTGTTGACTTTTCAGTACATTTGGTCTTTCCAACAGGTCGTGTCCCATTTTTTCCTGTCCAAAGGCAATCGCTGAAGACGAAAGCAGGAGTACGGCTACTAACATAGCGTATTTATTTGGCACCATATATTTATATTATATCAGAAAGCTGTACTTATATAGGTTCATTTTTTAATAGACATGGCATCCAGAGTGTTTGTGTTTTGGTGTCTGGCATTACAAATTACTATGTCAGACTCTATAGATATAATTGAGCACTGTACCGATATCCATGTTCTTCCGCACGACACAGCTAAGAATGCCATCGACAGTGCTTACCAGTGCTTTCATGCTACTCGTAAATTTGAAATACCATTTGAGAAAATTGAAGATGCCCTTTTGGGACCAATTACGGGTCTGGTTGAGACAACAAACAAATATGAAAAAATGCAAGTAAGAATTACCGAGCAAGATTTTGATTCTCGGCGAAAATTGCGAGATCTGCAAAAAGAATTTGTGCAACTATTCTTTTCTCTTGAAACTAAAATACATCAAATCGAATTACCACAACTTTATCATGCTACATTGGAACATATCTTTTTCAAAGTCGAGAACTTTCTTCAGACAGTGAATGAAACAGTTGCCTTTGTCGTCAGTGTCAAAAAATCCATTCTCCGATACAAACACACCATTCAAAACATGTTTACCAACGTTACAACCTTGAATATACTTCGAGAAAATCGCGTGAATGCCCGTGAACACTTTGAAACGACGCTCAAAGAGTTTCGATCTAAAGTTCATGCAGAATACGACGAACAATTGTCTGGTATTAGTTAGGCCCATTCCATTCCCGAAGAATATCCCGTGATACCATTTCGATATAATCGCCCAATTGCGAATGACAATCTTCGGCTGCGTTTTGACGAAACTGTGTCATCTCCACCCATTTGGTGTACTTCACTTTATATTCTTCTAATTTACGATCCACCGCAATGACATGTTCATTGATATGATCAATCGAGTCTGCTATGCAATCGTCTGTATCTGCCAATTGATGAACAAAATGATCTGCAATCGAATCGAAGCGTGCCTCTTCGTACACATCAATGGATGTCACCACCTTTAAGGCAGCTGTACACACTGCCAATTGTGAAATGACATGACCGGTCTCAATAATAGAATCGCCAGTATTCGAAGTTAATTGCGCTACTTCTTTCTGCAATTCGTGGTACTCTGGTTTGCTCCTATCCGTTTCGCGAATAGAATCGATACATGCTTCTATCCTGAGTTCGAATTCGTTGCGAAATTGTCCTGGAAATGAGATGTAGGCACGAGACAAGCACATATCTACATTTTTCATCAAATTGGGAACAGTATTAAAACTTGTATATGGATTTGCACTGTCGAGACATTCCTTCACATATTGATAGGTTTGGCCGGAAACAGGAACCAACAAAAACAATAAATAAATGAACATCTTTTGATTATAAAATACATGTATATATATATAAGTTTTTTAGGAATATGCTGTTGTTCCTATTGTCCCTCCTATTTTTTTGTGGCTGGCCGCCCAAAGTGGAGGCACAAGAAGATATTGCGTTCTGTATACCAGATCAAATTGTATTATGGGACCCACAACCGTTAGAAGATCATCTACATCATTGCCTCACCACCAACTTTTATTGGCATGCACAAAATAGGACCATTCTAAAACCATATGTCCATGCCTACATCAAAGCCTTCGAAATCTCTCAAACAGCAGATAACGACGACGACAATCTCTTCTATAAAAAAAGAACTCTCATGACAACACTACGAGATACTCAATTAAAAGTAACCCATCACATGCATGCCATATACAAGTGTGCGTCAATAGCCCACAAAATGCCCACAAGACTCATGTCTGCCTATACCAATGAAGCAGAGATGATGGCATCCATCGGGAAATTGTGGAGCCATCATATTAAACAAGATCTAAGGCATTGTGAAAGAGTACTCTTTGATGTTGTCAAAAGACAACATTTCCATCTCCATGGTCATATTATGCACGCATTGCACGAATACTCTGAAGCTAGGGATACTGTCAGAATAAGAAGAGAACAATTCATAGACCAGTCAAATATTGTCAAGAAAGAAAGGATACATATCATGGATTATTTGTCAGGGAAAACGGATATTCCACCAGGACAAAATCAAACTCATATCGATTATCATACCAATGGCACAGCGGTCACCAATGTCACACAAGTCATCAATGGGACTAATGTCACCAATGGGACACAAGTCATCAATGGCACAGCGGTCACCAATGTCACACAAGTCATCAATGGGACTTTTGTCTCCTCGGTCGCCGCGGTCACCAATAGCACCGCAGTTACCAATGGCAGCTCAGTCGCCTCAGTCTCCGACAGTAGTGTTTTAGTGTCGGACAGTAATAGCCCGAGTAATAGTACGACCGCCGCCACCAATAGTAGCGCTGGCAGGAGAAGACTTCTCTAGAGTTCGTGTCATGGGTATTTGAGTTCGATTATTTTTGAAATCGATTCTAATTTGGATGGCATTTGGTATCTCCAAATTTTTGCTACTTCCATTCCTACAGTAACGGGCAGTTCTCTTTGTAGTCGATGTTCTTCACGAACTTTCATACGCTGAGCACTCAATTTTTCTAAAGCAGTAAGACACAAGTCAAAAGGCAACGTTTGAAAGTCAGAATGGAGTTTAGAACTGTTATTGATGACTGTACAATTTGTTGGCGTTTCTCGGTAAAGCATGGCATTTGTATAGCAGCCACCTAAGACAATATCGGGTGCATTTTCCATAGACCATTGGACTATGCCTCGATGGAACATGAATTCCAGATTACATTCGTGTTTCACCTGCATACGATCTTCATATTCGACATCTTGTTGTTTTTTAAGGAAATGTGCTTCCGCTCTGTCAAACATACTGTAAACTTCTAGCAATGTTGACCCGTATTCAGAGTCTATTTCAACTGCAAGACATTCTGCAACAGATGCGAAAAAAATTCCCTTCTTTGATAATCGATGTTTGATGATTGTACACATTGCTGTTCCATTTCTTAGTTGACTATGACCCTGAACATTATCCGTAATGACTTGCAGGATGTTATCCTGACGACTTGCCAGAACAGGAATACATAGTAGAATAAATGATAAAATAAACAACATTATTTGTTACAACTCCGACCTAAATACTTTTTTTTCTTGCGACAAACGATCTTTGTTTTTAATCACATTTGCTTCAACAAAGAGTAGAATAGAGTCTTCATTCAGTGGTGGCTGCAATGAGTAGAATTGATCTCCGTGTGCCTTGGAAGAAACGACTACAGCAGGGTAATCGAACAAATGTGGCCCAATATCCGCCTCGATAATGTCCCAACATTTAAATGTAGCAGTTGGGAATGTAGCTTCTAGGCCAGTCAAAATCTTTGAAATTGAGTTTGCATTTTCTTCATCGTCATATACCAGAGTGATTTGAAGGGTTTCGGACTTAATTTCAGAGGCAAATTCTAGTCCTAACTTTTCATTCATGCCCACCGGCTGCTTGAACGATTTTCGGATATCATTAGCCAATAGAGACTCTGCAGAAAAATCATAGACATGAAAATCGGTTCTATTGTTAAACATTTCCAAGACCACTGCTGCATCTGCCGATACATTTAAAAATCTTTCAAGTTTGTTATCTCCAACTACAAGGGCGGGGATATTGTCAAATGAATGACCTGGATTACCACGACCGTTGAAAATTATCATGTCCCCGTCTTGTTTTGTATTTTCGAGCAAACTTTGTCCAAACGTGGACCAATCTACAGTCGTCTCCAATCCTATATTTGATTGAACACAACCAATTCCAAATATACAAGCCAATTTAGCAAACATCGACCTTTGCAAATCTGGGACGCTTTATATATACATCTCTACAAAAAACATAGATTTTTCTAAAAACTCATACGAAATTGTGGTGATCCGTTTGGAGATTTGGGCTCACCAGTTTCCACCGGGACTGTCACTGCTTTTGAATCCACTGATGCGCGCAATCTCTTATTTTCGGACGCCGATTCTTCCAAAGCATCTTCCAGTGTTTGGATTCGTTTATCTTGTTCCGCAATTTTCTGTTCCAGTCTATACACCCAGATGGGTTTTTTTGGAGTTAGTACTTGCCGATGAATCGGACTTGACATTTTTACTTGTAACAGATACTAAATAGAAAATAATTATAAAAAAAATTAGGATTAATATTCTCTAAAGCTCTAGGATTTGTACCGCCTTAGGATTTCTCTTGAAAAATCTCACGATTATTTCCCTAAAGCCTTAGGACTTCTCTTGAAAAATCTCACGACTATTTTCTCTAAAGCCTTAGGATTTCTCTTGAAAAATCTCACGACTATTTTCTCTAAAGCCTTAGGATTTCTCTTGAAAAATCTCACGACTATTTTCTCTAAAGCCTTAGGACTTCTCTAAAGCCTTAGGACTAAAAGGTAATGTTGTTTGTTTCTTTCTCAACTGAGTTCTCGACTGAGTTGTCTTGGTCACTCGGTTGTTCTTTTGCTTGATTCCACTCAATGTTTTGGTGTACTTGGCAAAATTGTCAAACGAAGCCAATGTTGTTTGTTTTGTTGTCTTGGTCACTCGGTTGTTCTTTTGCTTGATTCCACTCAATGTTTTGGTGTGCTTGGCAAAATTGTCAAACGAAGTCAATGTTGTTTGTTTTGTTGTCTTGGTCATGGTTGAAGGGTTGTTGTTGATATGTACCGCTTTAGGATTATTTCTCTAAAGCTTTAGGATTTCTCTTGAAAAATCTCGCGACCTCTGAAAAATCTCACGATTCCCTAAAGCCTTAGGATTATTTTCGAGATGATTTAGGACAAGATTTCTCTAAAGCTTTAGGATTATTTTCGAGATGATTTAGGACAAGATTTCTCTAAAGCTTTAGGATTTCTCCAAAATTTAGGACAAGATTTCTCTAAAGCTTTAGGATTTCTCCAAAATTTAGGACAAGATTTCTCCAAAATTTAGGACAAGATTTCTCTAAAGCTTTAGGATTATTTTCGAGATGATTTAGGACAAGATTTCTCTAAAGCTTTAGGATTTCTCCAAAATTTAGGACAAGATTTCTCTAAAGCTTTAGGATTTCTCCAAAATTCAGGACCAGATGTCTCCAAAGCCTTAGGATTATTTTCGAGATAATTTGAGAGATTCTCTAAAGCTTTAGGATTTCTCCAAAATTTGACGGGCCGACAAAGACCTAAAAAAAACAACCTATTTAGTTATTCATTTACAAGTGAAATGTCTACATTAGATGCGTATCAAGAGGCGTCAACACGTCTGTCTATGATCTGGATGGACTTTCACATCTGGTACGCAACACCTCGTGACCCCAGAGTACATAAGGAACATTTACATCTAATTTGCAGTAATAGAAAAACGACGAGGGGTCGTTTTTACCGAGAAATCCGCAAGAAATCCGCTATGAAACACATTGCTTGGTGTAGGGTTTTAGATGAGGGACGTTTCGATGCATTCTCAGCTATATTTTATAACCAAACAAGGGTTGATGTTGAGTTTGCACGTAGAACAATATATAAAATGTTAAGATAATTAAATAATAATTTACATTTTTTTTTATTCTAAAGCCTTAGGATTTCTGTTGAAAAATCTCACGCCCTCTGAAAAATTTCACGATTCCCTAAAGCTTTAGGATTATTTTCTGATAATTTGGTCTGTTGCTACATAATATATCTCTAAGGCTTTAGGATATCTCTAAGGCTTTAGGGAAAGAGTGAAATATTTGAGTGAAATATTTTCCATAATATCTCTAAGGCTTTAGGATATCTCTAAAAGGTTATAGGCCTCTGTCGAAAAATATTTTTAGGTAAATTCCTAAAAAAGTTGTATCTCTAGTATTTTTAGGTACGTTTCTAAAAAGTTCTTATATCTCAAGTATTTTAGGTACATTTCTAAAAAGTTCTACCAACATGTCTGAGCGCAACCCTGTCCTTGCTGAGTTTACCTTTACTGACCATGATGCATGGAAACGGTACCATTCTGATGACGTTGATGCGTTTTTGGAGTCTAAGACGATAAAGGAGTTGTTGAAGATCTGTCGTGATCGTGGTATTCGCGATTCTGAGGTGTATGCATGTGGCCATCGTAATCATAAAAAAACCTATGTGACTGCTCTTCGTGAAGCCTATATGATATCAAAGATTGTGGAACTTTCATCTGGGCAGACTGTGCGACGCCAGTCAAAGGATCAAAGACAAGCTGTTGTCTCGGCCCGTGAAGACGCTCGGCTTGTTGCTAATGAGTTGGCCAGTGTTCTGAACGATAACAATGAGTTCAAAAAGACGAATGGTGTTCTCTACAAGAAATGTAAACGAATGGAAAAAGAAGTGTCTTCGTTAAAGTTGAAGCTTCAAAAATCTGAAATGTCTGTTTCTAATCGCGTTTCGACCACGCTGCAGGTGGCAAACCGTGACCTCGCAGCATTCGGTGCCAAGATGGTGTCTTATGAGCGCAAGATTATGAGTTATAAAAAGGGTGAGAATGATTTGCGCAAGCTTTTGGAGGACGAAAGGGCCAAGGTTTCTGATAGTTTACTGTCTGGTGAACGTTGTAAGGGAGATCTGTTGAAGTTGGGAGGCAGATATGAGTTTTTGGCTAATAAATATGAAAAGTTGAAGAAATTCTATATTGGTCAGCGTGATGCATTGACCAATATAGCTGCTGTTTCTGCGGCCTTTGTAGTTGGTTCTAAGCGACAGCGTAGTAATTAGACAATGTATCTAATTGTTTCTATGAGTATTTTATTATCTTTTGGTCTTGTTTCTATTTGAAAGACTCTTATTGGGTCAGCTTGTGTGATTGAGCAGACTGTGAGTGCGTCATTTTGCGAGGTGATGTCTGCTCCAGTTCCTGTGATGAGTATTTCTAGTTCTTCTTTGGTGACAAGTATTTGATCTAATATTCTTGGTACGAATTGTGACCTTGTTTCTTTGACAAATGCGTATCTTCTTGTTTTGGGTGTGAGTTGTGTCCAGTCTACTGTTTCTCCGGGTTTTGCTAATTCTAGTGGGTCTGGATCCAATTGAATTTTATCATCTTGTTGTAGATGTTGTCGCTGTTGTTGTTTTGTTTTTTTTCCCGAGTATTTTTCAAGCATTTTCCTGACATCTTCGCGCTGCTTGTCTGACAATTCGAGATTTACTCCCTTTTCTGACATCTGTTGTATGTTTGGTTCTCTGTATATACTCTAAATAATATTTTGGAAGTATTTAGGTTGAGAATTTTCTACGAATGGAAGTTGTGTTATGGGCGCCTCCGAATATATCTCGTGGTTGTGTTCGTGAAAAGGTGAACGAGTGGAAGTGTAAGAATCCGAATACGCCACCGTACGAGCGTTTTCTGCAAGATTATATTTCAAGTCAGTGGCCTGTTCTGTGGCATTTGAAACGTAAATTTGTGTTGGATATGACACCAGGTGCTGAAGAATGTGAAGAATCAGAGGACCTTTCGGTGGATCTCTGTCCAATTTGTCGGTGTGTATTAAGTCTTGGTACGGAAACAATGAATTGTAATCATCGTTTCCATACAATGTGTATCCATCGCTGGATGCAGCGGTCTGAAACTTGTCCAATTTGCCGAGCGTCGATTTTATAAAATGTACACTATATAAAAGGGGCGGTCTTCTGTACATAAAAATGGCCTATACCCAAACTATTGTAGCTACTTTAGCAGTCTTGATTTCTGTTCTCCTATCCCTTGGTTTAAACGAAGGTGTGTATCAGAATACCGATCTAAATGTCCGTTTGGACCTGAATACCTACACTAACACTAACGACGCCCCTAAAGATTGTCGCTTTACTGGTGCGGCCAGTGGCTCGACGGCTTATGGATTAGATAATTATTCTGTTGAGGATGATATTGCGCGCGAGTTGTTGTATGGTGGTTTTTCTGCGCGTGGTGCGGTAATTTCAGCGATAGTGTTATCGCTTGGAGCGTTTGTGATCGCGGTGGTGGTTCCCGATTTGGATTTTGATATGGACGCTGCCAAATACAAGGGTGGATCTTGGTTCCACGAGGGTGATACTAAAAAGTTTGTCGGTGGTGTTCTTTTCCGCTTGACAGTTGTGGGTGCTCTCCTTTCAATGAGCATTTCAGCGTTATGTTCAATGGGTGCATTGAGTCAGCAGGGCTATGTTCCGTCTGCGGGTCTCGATTTCGGAGTTGATGATTCTGATCCCCGCGCCTTGCCAGCTGGATGTGATGGAGATGACATTGGTAATGTTGTTCATCGTTCTGATTCTCTGAAAGCATCTGTGTTTTTCAGTGTCTTGTCTGTGTTTGCTATTGGGTTTATGGCCTACGCAGTCAAGTACGACAAAAAAGCATCCAAAGAAGTCGGACCTATGTTGTGATATACCAAAATAGATCATAAGTACGACAAGCCAATCCAAAGAAGTCGGACCGACGCCCGTGATGTCAATACCAAAATAGATCATAAGTACAGTATATAAATAAGTAAATGTTTAATTAAAATGCCGTATTTTGTAGGTAATGTGTTACCATCTTCTGATGCTCCCGGTGAAAATGATTCTACGTTTGATTTTACCAAGGCGGAATCAGCGGGTATGTCTTTACAAAATGTGCCGATCCGTTTAGAGCATGAAGAGGGATTGGCCGTCGGACATGTCAGACGTGATTGGACAGATACGGATGGTAAAAAATGGATTTTAGGAGAGGTGACTGAGGATACATTGGAAGGTCGTTTTGCTTCCAATGCAATCCAGCCTAGTTCTTCGGGGCATACGCTGTATAAGGGACTCTCTCTGCAACATGTTCATACTTCTTTCCGTGACGGCTCGACTGCAAAGCGAGCCATTGAAGTATCTCTTTGTGCAGAACCGCGACGAGCAGGATGTGAAGTAGCGTCTGTGCAGTCAACAAAAAAAAAGGAGTATATAACGCACATTGCTTCTCGCCAAAATATGTCTGCTGAACCTATTACTACATCCGCTCCAGAACAAATTACCGAAGTCGCTGAAACTCCGATTGACAATGGCGTTCCAAGCGCTCCTCAACAGGAGTCAGTTGCTACCAATCAGGAAGAGTTGATGAAATTGGTCATTGATCAGGAATCTGAATTGGGTAACACTAAATCTGCCCTCGAAAAGGCACATGCCGAACTTCAAAAGCTGCAGTCACAGTGGAAGGAGCGTGAAGATAACGAACGTCTCCATACTAAGAGTAAGGCTGAAGCTCTTTCTAAGGCTCTTGTCGATTCTTGGTCTGCATCCTTGCCAGCAGATATGATGACGGACGAGAACAAGCAGGCAATCTTTGCTCTTGCCCAGAATTTCCCCGAGCAATCGGTCAAGATGATGGAGATTGCCCATAAAGCGTCCAAGAAGTACAAGGACGATCTTCAGAGTCTGGAACAAATCCAAGCAGGTAAGCAAAAGCGTCGTTTGGAATCTCAGGTGATGGATATTGTGACGAAAAAACGTCGTGTTGTCCCATCTGAGCCAGAGACGAGATCCGTGGTCCACGCTGCCTCTCACAAAAAGCAAAATCCTTTCTCATTCAATGCAAGTAAAACGTCATCGTCGATGAATTCTGTCCGTGCTAGTAACCCACACTTATTCAAGGCTCTTTCTGGATTTTCGTCCGGTAGTCTTCGAGATAGAATGGGTCAAATCGCCAATATCAATGGCAATTAATTGCTGGTCAAGAAACTGGATTCGCAATAACACTTTTAGTTAACACATATGTGATTATTTAATATAACTTTCTACTTTAGTATAAATTTCTTTTTGTGTATGATGGACTATGTTGATTTTGATATTTTAACGGCTCAAAAGATCCGAGATATTTCCGTCTGTGAAATTATAACTGATGAGTTATACAGCGACAATCAACCTAAAACAGGTGGACTCCGAGATCCAAGATTTGGAGTTTCGTCTCGTCGGGGTACTTGTACTGCGTGTCAACGAACTTGGACGGAGTGCTCTGGACATTTTGGCCATTACGAACTCCCTATTCCTGTTTATCACATTGGGTGGGTGACGGAAGTGTTATTTTGGTTGAGACGTATCTGCTCTCACTGTGGCCAGGTGTCACAGAAGGGTATGGTCAAAAAATGCAAACAGTGCAAAAAACAGGTAGCCAAATTCTCTAAAATGAATTCGACAACTTTGAATATCACTGACGAAAAGGGATCCCGAGAACTGTTTGCCATTGAAGCTTTGGAATTCTTGAAAAAAGTGGATCCGACACAAATATCACAACTCAGGAAAGCTCCCTTCCATCCAAAAAATCTCATTTTAACAGTCCTGCCAATACCACCAAACTGTGTCAGACCTTCTCCAACCATGGACGGTGATGAAGTTCGAGGAGAAGACGACATTACTCGGAGACTATTGTATGTACTCCGAATTGCAAAAGGATATAAAAACGTCAAAGAAGAAAACTCAACAGTTCGGCAACATTATCAAAAAAGAGTGCAAGACGCAGTACACATGTATATTGATCAGACAAGAATGTCGACCAAAAACAAAGGAACGCAAAAATGCATCTCAGACAGACTACGAGGGAAAACTGGACGGCTTCGAGGCACACTAATGGGGAAAAGATGCAACTTCACTGCTAGAACAGTAATATCGGGAGATGCCATGTTAGATATGCGAGATGTCGGTGTCCCACAAGAAGTCGCAGATAAACTCACCATTGTTGAATCGGTCAATCGGCTCAATTACTTAAAACTGCGAAAAATGGTCGCAGCGCAAGATCCAACAATCAAATACATTGTACAGAAAGACGGAACCAGACTCGATATGGCCACTGTCAAAGGAAGAACCGATCTACAAGTTGGTTGCTCCGTAGAAAGGACACTAAGAGATGGGGATCTTGTCCTCTTCAATCGACAACCATCTCTACATCGCATGTCCATCATGTGTCACAGAGCCAAGATCCTAAAAGGAAAGACATTTCGGCTGAATTTAAGCTGTACAACGCCATATAATGCAGACTTCGTAAGTTTTTTATTTTTGTTATTGTTATTGTTGGCCGTTCCTACAACAAAAACTAACCTTTATTTCCATGCCTTTTGGTTCTCAGGACGGTGACGAAATGAACTTGCATGCGTTACAAACACACGAATCGCGCGCAGATGCTCTGGAACTGATGTCCGTCGCGAAGAACATTCTGACACCACAGGCCAATCGACCAGTGATGGGTATTGTCCAAGATTCGTTGTTATCCGCGTACATGATGACAAAGAATGGCGTGACACTGGACAGAGCCGAAATGTGCAATATCATGATGTGGATTGAAGGTGCCACTTCATTACCCGAACCAAAGGTTATGACGGCAGACGGTCCACGATGGTCTGGTCTTCAATGTATGTCGATGATTTTCCCTCTCGATTTTAATTGGAAAGACTACATTTTTCAGGGTCAATTGCTCAAAGGACCATTAGGGAAAAAGGCTCTTGGAAGATCACATGGCTCAATCATTCATCGACTTTATAATGATTATGGCCCCGACAGAACATGTCAATTTATCAACGAATTACAAAGAACAAATCATGTTTGGTTTTCGGGTCAAGGATTTTCAATTGGAATTGGAGACATGCGTATTTCAGAAAAAACTGCCGAAAAAATCAGAGCTGAATGTGCCAATATCGATACTGCCGCAGAAGATATTCGACAAACCGTCGACAAACCAGAATCCAAAATTAATAGAATGCTCAATCAAACAAGAGATTCAATGGGTATCATCGCGCAAAATGCAATGTCAGAAGATAATTGTCTAGGACTCATGGTCAAATCAGGATCAAAAGGGTCCATGGTCAATATAATGCAAATTTCAGCCTGTGTTGGACAACAAAACTGCTCAGGAAAACGAATGCAACCAACGCTTAAAGGAAGAACACTACCGATGTTTGATTTCGACGATAACACCGCAAGATCAAGAGGATTTGTCAAACATTCCTACATCGATGGTCTCACACCCGATGAATACTGGCATCATACCGTGGGCGGACGCGAAGGTCTGATCGATACAGCTGTCAAAACATCCACTACTGGGTACATTCAGCGAAGACTTGTCAAATCCCTCGAATCAATCTGCGTTGTCAATGATGGGACAGTCAGAGATGCACAAGGGGCTATAATACAGTTTAAATATGGAGAAGATGGACTCGATGGCATGTCACACGAAATGATGCATTGTCCTTTTGACGACATGGAAACACTTTGTGCGTCATATGACCTCAAAAAGTGGCCAGAAGTGAAAGATTGCTTCGATATGTGGAAATGGAACCAGAAACACCGCCTCGGAGACAAATGGGCCATTAGCATTCCAGCCGAAAGAATCCTTCAGAAATACAAAGATGGTGGCTCCGTTTCTGATAGTCAAAAAAGAAACATACTGCAACCACTGCTAGACGAAACCGTTGGAACGCCACTTGCCTACGCATATGCCATGGCCATTCTGTCCAGAAATGACACCAACTGTTCCAAAATTGCATTTCAAAAAATTATCAATATATTATTGAAAAAATGGCACAAATCAATAGTAGCTCCTGGGGAAATGGTCGGAACCATTGCAGCACAGTCGGTTGGCGAACCAACCACACAAATGTGAGTTTGAGAGTTTGAAGAGCTTCTTTTTTTTTCGCTGACAACTGACATTTTTTTAATCTTTATCTTTTACAGGACGCTCAATAGTGTGGACTACAACACTGAACTGGTTATCAGATGGAATGGTCACGTACATGCAGTCAGAAATGGTTCTGTCGGGATGCTTATTGACAGTCTTATGGAATCTCATTCGGCGCAGATTCATTGTCCAGAACCTAACACTGAATACCTGCCGATTTCAGATGGTCTTGCGGAAGCACTGACAGTAGATGAACATGGCAATGTGACATGGGAACCCCTTGAAGCCGTTACGCGTCACCCCCCTGTTAATAAAGACGGAACAAATACTTTGGTGCGTGTAAAAACAAAATCAGGCAGGTCTGTGACTGCAACAAAGGCAAAATCTTTTTTAGTGGTGAAAGAAGGTCGCATTGAGACGAAAGATGGTGCTTCGATTCAGGTAGGCGACATGATTCCAGTGATCCAAACTTTACCCACTTCGCTCGGTTTCACCGCACTTGAGGTGAAAAACTATTTATCTCCAACAGAGTATATTTTCACAAGCATTACCTCCAAAATTGACATGTCTCAGCGGTCTTGGTTTGGCCAGTACAAAAATGATGTTCCGTACAAGCGCTCAGATACTTGCAGGGCAGCAATAGAACGAGAACCAAGATTTAGGACGACTGGGCTCGTTTTTCCGAAACATATTCGACATTCAACACGTCCTATTCCAGATATTCTCGAATTGAATCGTGACTCTGGATTCTTTTTTGGAGCTTATTTGGCAGAGGGATGTGCTACTCCACATCAAATTCACATTGCCAATAACGATGTCAACTATCGAGAGAAGGCAGCTGTTTGGCCGACGTCCATGGGGATCCGTTCACATGTTACAGCTCCCAAAGATAGACCCAAAAATGGAGGGATATCGATATCGATTATGTTCCACTCAACGGTTCTAGCCCGCCTTATGGTGACACTCTGCAATCACGGTTCATGGGTGAAAAAAGTACCATCCTTCGCATTTTCAGCACCTCGAGATTTTGTAGAAGGACTTCTCGATGCTTATTTTTCGGGTGACGGTTCAGTGGCGAAAAACGGTGCCATGAGTTGTACGTCAAGATCAAAAATATTAACAGAAGGCATCAGTTTGCTTCTGAAAAATTATGGCATACGTTCGACTATAATGACCTGGAATGTAAATGAGAAGCCAGTGTGGGCATTGTACATTAGCATTGCAGGAGGACAGACATTCATGCAGCATATCCAGTTAACTACAACGGGTAAAGCAAAACGTTTGGAAGACGCATCTGTCAAAAAAAAAACCCGTACAGCTGAAATACTAAATGATGTATTTTTGGACGAGGTAGTGTCAGTCGAAGAAGTACCGTCATCACATCCATTTGTCTATGATTTAACAGTAGCTAAAACACGAAACATGGTCACTGCATCTGGCCTGTGTTGTAGGGATACGTTTCATAATGCCGGTAACAGCGCTAAAAACGTGACCCTAGGGGTACCCAGATTCGAAGAACTCATCAATGCTTCTTCCAAAATTAAAACACCCTCACTCACCATTTTCACCGACGAAAGTACAACACTCGAACCAGAAAAAGCCTGGAAAATCAAAACTTCCATACAAAGAACACGCATTCAAGATATCATGATATCCAGAACATATGAACCTGAAAAATGGCCAGAACTGGAGACATATCTAGAACTACCTGACAATCAACGATGGGAGATCAACCCAGCGCCAAAACGTATCCTACATTGCATCCTCAGTCGGAAAAAAATGATACAGGCAGGAATAAATATCTACGAGATAGTGAATCGACTAAGAACAATGCCACTTGCAAAACATATGATCTTTGCATACAACGATGACCCCGTTGGAAATCCACATCTCTTTGCCAAAGCAAAAAAATCAATCAACTTTTTCCAATATACAAAACAAACATTAGAAGCAACAATCAAAGGATCCAAATACATACCCAACGTATCCATCAGAATTGAAGGAAATCAATTTGCCATCGATACGGACGGGATTGACCTGAACCACATCAAACACATCACATCCATGAACCATACAACCATAGAATGTAACGATATCTTTGCAGTCAGACAAATATACGGAGTAGAAGCAGCCAGAGCAACCATTCTCAAGGAAATGCACCAAGTACTCAATGCATATGGAATCTATGTAAATATGAGACATCTCATGACCATTGTAGACTGGATGACTTTTGAAGGAAACATCACTGCTCTTACCAGACATGGTGTCAAAAGAAGGATGAAATCATCCGCTCCACTAAAAAGAGCAACTTTCGAACAACCTGTCGAAATATTTCACACAGCTGCAGTCAAGGGAATACGAGATAACCTTGACGGTATTTCTGAACAATTACTGGTTGGAATAGAACCAAAATGTGGGTCACATTTTAATAGCACTATAACAGATCCATCCTATCAGCAACAATGGGATCAAGAAGATTGGCAACCACCAGAGGGAGAGACAGTGGAAGAAGAAGACTTATTTGGAGACTGGACAGGAACAACTTCATCCGCTATGTCTGATAGCTCATGGAATACACACACCACATTTGCTACAACTACAGAGAGGGCAGACACACCACCTGCATGGCAACAAGCACATGAATGGCAACAAGCACAAGCACCTGCATGGCAACAAGCACAAGCACCTGCATGGCAACAATCACAAGCACCTGCATGGCAACAATCACAAGCACCTGCATGGCAACAATCACAAGCACCTGCATGGCAACAAGCACAAGCACCAAAAAATGAACCAACTGTTCAAACTGAGCCAGCGTACTCACCAGCAAGTCCAGCGTACTCACCAGCAAGTCCAGCGTACTCACCAGCAAGTCCAGCGTACTCACCAGCAAGTCCAGCGTACGAGGCAGCAAGTCCAGCGTACTCACCAGCAAGTCCAGCGTACTCACCAGCAAGTCCAGCGTACTCGCCAGCAAGTCCGGCGTACTCACCAGCAAGTCCGGCGTACTCACCAGCAAGTCCGGCGTACTCACCAGCAAGTCCGGCGTACGAGGCGGACTCTAAAGAATATGACCCAGGAACTCCTTTGGATGAAAGTCCTACAAAGCGTCAGAAAAAAGTATAAATATTAAATATATATTATTAAACATGGTTAGTATGTGTGATAAATCTACTCGTTTGTGGTGTTGTCGTATATGTTTGGTCCTGACTGTTTCGTCGGTCCTTTTAACAATGATGTTTCAGATTTGGTCATATTATTTTTCTCTAGTGAGGGATATGGATGCGTTATCTGTGTCTTCTCCCTCGTTGGGAGCCTTGATTTCTGTCTGTAACCGTACAGTTGTTTCTAGTTGGAATACTGCGTGTTCTGAAACAGGTTTGTTTTGGAACTGTTCATCGGATGTGCGAGGTTCTATGTATGTGGACTCGACCTGTTCTGGTTCTGGTTCTGGTTCTGGTTCTGTTTCTGACTGGTATCTGATTCCATTGGAAGAATGTTGTCGAGTAATGGTTTGGATTTTACCTTGGTGATTATGGTTTAATCTATTTAGGTCTTCTGATAAATAAATACAATGAAACATGATCGACTCGGAAAGGAGTTTGTTTTATTATTACTATTAATATCTTTTGTTATTGTTTTTCAACGAAGCAAGTGTATGCGATGGCTTCCTCCTTCTGTTTTCGCTGTTGTGTTGGGTATTTGTGTGTCAATTATTGGTGGAAAATCTATTTCCTTCCAAACGGAGATGTTTTTATATTTGGGATTGCCTCCAATATTGTTTAATTCTGCTTTGAAGTTTAAGTTGAATACCTTGAAAAAGACTTGGTTGTCGTCAATGATGTTTTCGTGGTTTGTAACTCTGTTTTCTGTGGTGTTGATAGCTTGGGGTATTGTTGTTTGGACTCGTGGTACTGAGAATGAAATGGGTTCAATCGATGCGTTATTATTTGCGAGTGTTCTTGCACCAACCGACACCGTAGCAACTTTGTCTTTGATAAGTCAGTTATCTGAAGATGGTATTTCTGAGGATAGTAAATTGGTGTTGATGGTCTTGGAAAATGAGGCGGTGATGAACGATGCGATTTGCATTGTACTTGTCCGTTTATGGTCCAACATGTTGGATTCTCACCAACAATTGGATCGTTGGGTTCCAATGGAAGTGGTGGGATTAACAGTGTTATATTCTGTCATCGCTGTCTCTGTTGGGTTTTTAGGTGCCTTTGCAATGAATCGTGCGAATACAAATGATATGACGGCACATTATGTGGTTGCGTTGATGATTTATGCATTTTGTGAATGTCTTGATATTTCTGGTATACTTGGATTATTTGTGTATGGGTCTTTGTTGCGTTGTCCTGAAAGGGTGTCTGATTCTGTGGGATCTATTTCTTTGATCATTGAATCGTCGGTGTATTTATTATTGGGGTTAACTTTCCATACGTACGATCCTGAATATATTGGGCAAAGTTTGCTTGTGCTGTTGTCTTGCATTTCTGCTCGTGTAGCTGTTGTATTTAGCATTGGATGTCTTTTAAGACTGTGTTCCCGCAAGTATTGGTCTGTCCGCGCCTTGTTATTCTTTTCGATGTGTGGTGTCCGCGGCGCAATTTCGTTTGCGCTTAGTCAAACGCTGTCTCATACTTTTGCTAAATCGTCGACGTTTGTCATTATCATTGCAACAATGATCATTTTGGGTTCGTTGCAAAAGTGTATGTTTGGACTTTTGTTATCTGACAGAGCAACTACATTAATAGTATAATAGTATATAAGTTATATCTAGAGATGTAGTTGATGTCATTTGAATCGCTAGATATCTTATTGGATACAGTCTGGAGGTCTCTGGATGATATTTTAGTGTGTGCCGGTATGTTCATCGTGGCTCAAGTGTTTTCTGGCTATTGCAGCTGGTCATTGCATACGTATTTTCAGTGTAGCCATTACACTAGCCAGACGGTCCACTTTGCTATCCTATTTATGGTCTTTATTTTTTTAGTGGGTCATTTAATTGGTTCTGCCACTGCAACATCGCTGTTTAGTGGGTTTTCTATTGGTCTTGGCTATGCAATGCAGCCTTATATTGTATCATTGTTGGCTGGTGCAACTTTTCGTTCTACCGGTATGTTTAAGCGAGGGGATAGCATTCGCATCTCTGGCTCTGAGTATGTGTTGGATCATATTGGCTTGATTTATGTGTGTGCTTCTGATGAAAATGATGGGTACAAGGTGTATTTCCCTAATTCTATGTTATCGGGTACATCTGTGGGTGTCAAAACAAAGAATATATAAGAATATCTAAAAAAAAATTAAAGTTCTGTTTTTGTAAAGTTGACTAAATTTACTAGATTCGAAACAGACTCTGAGAAAGCATCTTGCCATTCTGGTAGACGATGTAATTGTGTCATGATCCAGAGCATGACCCACAAATATATTGCTGTGATGATTTTACATGCTACAAAGAATATCTCTGATATATTTTCAAAGACGTAGTGTGTAATAATTAAGATGACAATAAATGCAAGAGCCATTGCGATTTCATACTCCATCATTTTGATTTACATTTTTATAACCATCGTTTATAGGATCATGTGTAAATCCAATGATTGAATCCGCAATAATAATGATGAGGGCCAAAAATTCTATTGCAAATATTGTGTCCAGTCTTTGTCCTTTTGTAATGGTTTCCGTCTTGACCAGTATGGAAGAGATAAGTAAGATGATTGTTAATACAAAGCAAGATAATATCCTGAAAATGTGTCGGCATCGTTCTTGTCCGGGTGATTGTATCCGAAAAACATGCCAGATATAGATGACATGGAGAATGCACACAATTGACGCTGCAAAAATGTAGACCAGTTGCCCTTGATCTTGGTCTGAATTGAAAGTACAACAAAGGGTCAAAATCAACAACATGAACCAGATGTACCAATGGAGCCCTGCTTCAGTCACGTGTTCTGTATGAGAAGTGATACACCAGACCACAGCAACAATTGCAGACATGATTGTGACATGTATATTTAGAGCAAGTGAATCAATGACTTCGACATTGTAGAGTATAAGTCCAATAGAGACGACAATCGACCAACTGAGTGCCAAAATAAATGATTTTTGATTAGCACCATCCTTTGCTAACAATACGATCAAAATAATGGCTGAAATGGTCCATGTAATGACTGGTAACACTTTCCACTGGACTTTGTAATCTTCAAATTCAAACCAGCTATACATGAAGACGAGGCTCCATAAAAACAGACTCCACCCAACTGATTTCCAACGAAACATCTTTGTAGACACAGGCAACTTTAAATAGACGATATTTATAAATACATACTCGGAGGTGGCATTAGCTTTTCAAAAACTTGAGCATGTCCCAAAAAAGTTTTCATACCATCCTCCAAATCCGCCAACGTTAACTCAGAATTGGACTTTTCGGGAAACTGTCTCACAATTGCAGCCTGTTTGCTGTGAAAGATTAATTGGTTTGTAGAACCACCACCATGTGTCAATTTAGCGTGATTTCGCCCAAAAAAATCACGAATCTTTTGCTTTTCAGCTTTGTTACATTTCCAACGATTTTCCTTCAATTGCTTACAAAATATATGTTCAATCATTTCAGCGGGAGGCGTTTTAAAACGATAGACATATCCAAAGCGACGCTCCAGACCCGCGTTATGGGTAAACAATTGCTTCATGTCATTTTCGTAGCCGGCCATAATAAAGATCACTTGTTTTTCTGGATTCGACATAGCCTCAACAATTTCTGTCAATACTTCACGACCATACATATCATCACCATCCTTCGAGGAAATAATAGAATATGCTTCATCGATAAAAATCACACCACCCTTACTAGACTCAATCAACTTTTTAGCTTTAGCCACAGAATGACCCTGATATTTGCCGACCCAATCTGAACGTTTTGTAATGCGGTAACGACGTTTGTCAATGATGCCAAGAGCATCCCACACATCCACAATCAGACCAGCGAAAGTAGTCTTGCCAGAACCAGGCTTACCCAACAGGAGAGTATGTACAAAATGACCCTGCAAGAGCTTTAAACGTTCACAACACTTGGTCACAAATGGAGGATCTTCTTCTTCTTCTTCATCAGAGTCGGAAGAATCGTCCTGGCCCATATGTGTCAAGAGGGCAATCAATGCAGATTTGGCAGCATCCACACTCGGTTCATAATCTTCATCATCATCAGAAGTTGCAGACAGGGTTCGGCGACGTTTGGTATGACGAGTCAACGGTTTACGACGTCTCTTTGAACGTCTCAGAGGCTTTTCGTCAGCACACTGAGAGATAAAAAAGAGAACCATTTTCGCCATAGTCTCTTTGATCTCTTCATGACCCACAAACTCAGAAAGGGCACGCAATGAAGGGATTAACTTAGGAAAAGAACTAGAATTTTTTTTAAGATACGTCGATAATTTTTGAAATTGAGCCATCTTTTTTTGAGAAGGCATGCTCTGTATACTTCTATTTATATTTAAGAAAAAAATAAAATCTTATGTCATAATTATGTGTATATGTATTGACAAAACTATTCTTATTTTACAAACGGACGAACCAATCAACACTAAGACATCGACTTTAATAACAACCCTGATCAGTCGGATGATCGACCAATGTTTCATGCTCATTATGTCTTGTACCGCCGTTTATGACCTGTTGCATATTCATAATCTTCATCTGAACGTTGACGAAGAAGACGACGGTGAGATTTGTGCCGATGAGGGTGAGATTTGTGCCGACGAATATATTCGATGCCGGCACATAAAGCCCCGATGGAGCCAATGACAGATTTGATATCAGGATGTTCCGAGGATTCAGTCTCCGATTTTTTCTTGTGTTTTTTAGCATTTCTCCGATTTCGTTTCGCACGCTTCTTTGAAGAAGTTGTCCCGTGCTTTTGACCCCGAGACTTGCCATTTGTAGTCTTAGTCGAGCTCTTGGCATCCGGTATTTTGGCAGAATTACTACAAGATTCCAATGCTTTTTCTTTGGCTTCTGTCAACTTGATAAATTCAGAGTCGGAACCTGCTTGATCAGGATGGTGCTCCAATGCAAAACGGCGATATGCAGATTTTATTTGTCGACAATTTCTCATTTTTTTCAAAGAATTAACATTATGACTAATATCATGACCCGAACTGACCACTATACCACCAACTAATAAAGAGAGTTTCTTCCCCTCAGACAAACTGAACTGGGAGTACATAACATTATATTTTTAATGTCTTTATATAATGGACTAAGACAAATAATGGCAACAAGACATCCAAATATCTTAAAGTCTCAGAGAAATCTTATCCATAATGTCCAGAGAAATCATCTCAACAAAATCTAGAGAAATAATCCTAAGGCTTTAGAGAAATCATCTCAACAAAATCTAGAGAAATAATCCTAAGGCTTTAGAGAAATCATCTCAACAAATCTCGAGAAATAATCCTAAGGCGGTACAAATCCTAAGGCTTTAGAGAAATAATCCTAAGGCTTTAGAGAAAATATACTAAGGCTGTACAAATCCTAAGGCTTTAGAGAAATAATCTCAAAAAATCTCGAGAAATAATCCTAAGGCTTTAGAGAATCTCAAAAAATCTCGAGAAATAATCCTAAAGCTTTAGAGAAATAATCTCAAAAAATCTCGAGAAATAATCCTAAGGCTTTAGAGAATCTCAAAAAAATCTCGAGAATCCTAAGGCTGTACAAATCCTAAGGCTTTAGAGAAATCTTGTCAAAAAAATCTCGAGAATCCTAAGGCTTTAGAGAGTCCTAAGGCTTTAGAGAATCTCAAAAAAATCTCGAGAAATAATCCTAAGGCTTTAGAGAAATCTTGTCGATATTTTTTGAGAGAATTGATTTTCGACCACCATTGTACAAACATGCCTAAATCACGAAAAAACAAGAAGAAAGGCGCAAACAAGCCCGTCATATACAGCTACGACGTAGCTGGTCAAACGTGCTATGTAGGTCAAGCCAAAAACAAAAAAAAAAGAGACAATCAACATAAAGCAGGTTCATTGCACATTGATAGAATATTAAGACGACAATCAATGTGGCCGGATCCGGTTACATTGGAGAGTATTGGCCCAGCGCGCGAAGATGAATACGTCAACAACCGCGAAAGACACCACATTAAACGTCACAATACTTATTTCAGAGGTTATAATAAAACCCCTGGTGGAAACATGGGTAAACCACCACAACTTTGGAAAAATTTGGAGTTTTTCAAAAAGTTAAAAAATTTACCCATGCCCAGCAATCCAATGACAGCTACACAAAAGAAATATTTGCAACAACTGGTTACTCAGGTACCATTGCCTCCGATATTTAGAGTTACTATTGATTTGACCGGAGGTTCAACGCCCGAAGAATATGAACAAGAACGCTCAGAGCGTATTTGTCAAATGGCATGGGACAAATACAGATATCATTTTGCGGACCAAAAAGCAGATTTGATTCAACTCGGTTCTTTTGTTTATAGAAATAGCTTATTAATAAATAACGATTGAAATGTCCTTTCATTTTGACGCAGCATAGAATTTTAATCGATTTTGGAGATCCTAAGGCTTTAGAGAAATAATCTCAAAAAATCTCGAGAAATAATCCTAAGGCTTTAGAGAAAATGTCCTAAGGCTTTAGAGAAATCTTGTCGATATTTTTGGAGAGAAATCTTGTCGATATTTTTGGAGAGAAATCTTAGAGAAATGCTGTAAAAATCAATAAAGTTACTCATATATGTGTATATAACCATTATATTGATGTTGAAAGCATCAATAGTCAAATGCAGTTCGTCTTTTCTACTAAAACCTATGTAATACGTATTCTTTGTATTTTGTTATCTTGTTACGCTGCGTATAATATACGCACGCACGCGCTCACAACCTACGGAAATGTGATACATGAGTTTGACCCCTGGTTTAATTATCGTGCTACTCAATACTTGCAAGAACATGGCACTACGAAGTTTTTCGAATGGTATGACCATAAAGCATGGTACCCGTTGGGTCGTCCTGTAGGAGCCACTATTTATCCAGGTATGCAATTTGCTGCAGTGGGATTGCATTCCGTCTTAGATATGTCACTGAACGACATTTGCTGTTATATTCCTGTGTGGTTTGGAGTACTCGCATCTTTATTCACTGGTCTTTTGGCGTATGAATGTACGCAAGACGCCAACGCTGGCACGCTAGCTACGATGATAATGTCGATTATTCCTGCCCATTTGATGCGGTCTGTTGGTGGAGGCTACGATAATGAATCTGTAGCAATGACGACTCTTTGTGCGACCTTTTATTTTTGGTGTCGCTCTCTACGCAACAAAAATTCGTATTGGTTTGGCGTGGCTACGGCTATTGCCTATTTCTGCATGGTTGCGACATGGGGTGGTTATATTTTTGTACTCAATCTGATAGCGGTACATGCACTTGTGTTGATGTTGTTGGGTCGATGTTCGTTGAAGTTGCATAGAGCGTATTCGTTGTTTTATGTGTTTGGGACGTTTGCTGCTACACGAGTCCCTATCGTCGGTATGGCTCCGTTCAAATCATTGGAACAAATTGGCGCGCTTGGTGTGTTTGTCTTATTGCAACTCTGGTGGCTATCCAAGAAAATCCGTGCATATAAAGACCCTAAGGAATTATGGAGTCCGAAGCGACTGCGACAACTACATCTGAACGTGTTGACCTCTGCTGTAGTGGTGACGAGTATCCTGTCCGCTATATTATTCAAACGTGGATTTTTTGGACCAATAAGTTCTAGAGTGAGAGGTCTGTTTGTCCAACACACCCGTACGGGCAATCCATTGGTGGATTCTGTGGCTGAGCATCAACCGGCAACTACTGATGCATATTTTCGTTATTTACAAAATATGTTCTATTGGTATCCTGTCGGTCTCATTTTATTGTGTTTTAAACGTACGGACAGTAAACTGTTCGCAGTGGTGTATGGATGTGTCGCCTACTACTTTAGTTCTAAAATGTCTCGTCTTGTGTTGTTGATGGGTCCTGTCACGAGTGTGTTGGCGTCCTCGTCTATCGCAACTGTTGGGCATTGGTCTTACCATGAGCCTAAGAAGACGCGTTTGAAGAAAGTATCGGTTGTCCTTCTCCTTAGTACACTGATTGTTTCTGGGGTTCAATTCGTACGTTATAGTTTTGAGATGGCGCCACACCTGAGTAATCCCTCCATAATGTTCGAGTCTACTCTTACTAATGGTCAGGACGTAATTGTCGATGATTATAGAGAAGCGTATACCTGGTTGCGCGACAAAACCCCCCAAGATGCGCGAGTTATGGCGTGGTGGGACTATGGATATCAAATCAACGGTATTGCTGAGCGAACAACGATTGCGGACGGTAACACTTGGAACCACGAACATATTGCAACTCTCGGGCGTTGTTTGGTCTCCCCAGAACAGCAAGCGCACGCTATGGTTAAACATTTGGCGGATTATGTTCTCATTTGGAGTGGTAGTGGTGGTGACTTGGGAAAATCGCCACATATGGCACGTATTGGGAATTCAGTCTATAATGATATTTGTCCGGGCGACATTACTTGTTCTGCGTTTGGATTTAGTAATGGTAGACCAACAAAGATGATGGCAGAATCGTTGTTGTACAAGTTGGAAACCGGGCTCCAAAACACGACGCTTTTCCAGCATGTTTATGACTCTAAATATCGACTCGTACGCATATATCGTGTATTAGATATCGACAAAGAAAGTAAGAAGTGGGGTGAAACAAACAATGAATATTCCCCTGCTTTACTCGATATTATTTCTGTAAAACAAAATTTCCAACAATTAGAAGATTTTAATGTTGCATGAGCGCTCTCTGTCTAACACTGTACCGAGATCATTGAGGAAAAAAATAAAAAAATAAAGAAATAATTTTTTTTTATAATGTTTTGTAATGATTTAGAAGGCTGCATCCATTGAGAATGAGTTGGCTTCTGGTGTTTGTCCCACACCGCTCATTGAGTATTCTGAGACTCTCCGTTCAAAAAAATTTGTTTTTGCATCAATGGATATCATTTCCATAAACCCAAGTGGTTGTTTTGCATTATAGAGTGGTTTGATGTTGAGCATTCCTAGAAGCCTGTCTCCGCAGTATCTGACGTATTCGCACATATCTTGTGTGGCGAGTCCGACAAGATTGTGTGGTAGTGCATCGTTGACAAAAGCAATTTCGATGTCAATGGCTTCTTTGAGAATGTTTTGGACTATTTGCTGGTCTATATTGCCGATCATGTTGAGCATTTCAATGGCGAATTTTGCATGAAGTCCCTCGTCTCTTTGTATGAGTTCGTTTGAGAATGTGAGTCCTTTGCATAGGTCTTTTGTCCGAAGCCAGTATAGAGATGCAAAGCTTGCTGAGAAGAGTACTCCTTCAAAGATGGCAAAAGCCCATAATCTTTGCCAGAAAGGTCGGCTCTCTTGCATGTATTTCTGTGCGAATTGACCTTTTGCTTTGATGGTGGGTTCTTGTTCAATGGCATTGAATAGTGCAAATTTTTGATCATGTGGTGCAAATATTTCTAGTGCTGTGGCATAAGTTTCTGAGTGTATGGTTTCTGTGTATGCTTGTAGGGTGTAGAAAGTCCTGCATTCTGCGACGGTCACTTCTGACATGAATTGGTCCATAAGGTTGTCAATGACGAGCATGTCTGAAGAGGCAAAGAATGCAATAATTCGTAGTAGAAAAGTTTGTCCATCTGTGGATAGTGTGTCAAAATCTTTTTTGTCATGTTGCCAATCAATTTCTTCTGTGGTCCACAAAACGGATTGTTGTTCTTTGAAGATGTCCCATAGGTTTTGATGTCTGATGGGTTTGAGAACGAGTCTTTTTTGTGATGGACAGGTAAAGGACATGTTTGATTTTGTTTTTGTTGAAGTCATATTTTGTGCTGTCCGTTGCATGATTATGTTGACGGTGCATGACTATATATAACTGTTTTTTTTAGGATATAATGTCGGATTGTTTGAAAGATGAATGGTTATCTGGACTTTGGTTGGTAGTTTCTGGGACCGCTTGTACAGCTGCGGGTATTATTTCGTTAATACTGGTGGGTCCGTTGCTTCGTAAGCGTTCCTGACGCCATTGTTTCATATAATGTCTTCTGCATTTTTGTTTTGAAAAGACTGTCCTGTGGCATTGAATGCATGTTCTTGATGTGAAATGGTAGAAACATTTCCGCTGCATGTATACTGGTTTAGTGCATGTTTCGCAGACGATTATGGGTGGGAAGTCTTTTTTCCTGTAGTGGTGTGCACAGACTTGTTTACAGTAGGATGGTCTGTGGCAGTTTGTGTGTGAGCAGGTGACATTGATTTGTCTGTAGTGATTTCTGCATAGTGTTAGACATAGTACAGGTCGTAGACAGTTTGGCCATGTGCAGTGGTATCTGTCTTTTTGGAAGCAATGTTTGCATTGATTATTTTTGTAGGGATTTGATAGACAACATTGTAGCATAAGATAATAAAATGGATGTGATTTAAATACGATGAACGATAATAAAATGGATGTGATTTAAATACTAAATTTACTCTTCTACAATCTCTTCTTTAGCGGAAGGGAACTGGTAGTTCATCTGTAATTCGACGCAGACTTTGTACATTCCGCTGGGTCCATCTGGGTGCGAATCCACATAGTGAGCTGTGGGCTTTGATGTGAACTTTGCGCGAACATCATTCAAATTGGTGAATGGCATACGGGCAAGGACGTGTGACTGGAGGTCGTTGATCACGCGGTCGAACACATGTGCTGGTACTTGAACGTATTTCCCGTTAAAGCGTGCTTCGTTATCGACATTGATTCCGAGCTGTTCCCAGTTCTGGCGGATGACATTGAGAACAACGTGATCCTGCGAGACGAGGTAGTACTGTTCACCTGGGAAGGCTACGACTCCATCGTAGAGATTTTCGGTGCTGCAATTGCCGTACTGTTCAATGTATCGATCGGAAGCGATCTCGTTGGGCTCGTAGACGCTCAATTCGGCGCGTGACTTTTCGTATGGCATGACAGCCAAGAGGTTACGGTATCCGTTTTTATCCTTTGCCATGGCTTCGGTGCCAAAATCGGTTTTCTGAGGGGTGTGTAGCCATCCCTCGTTATTTTTGATGGCTGGTTCCTTTTCGGAGGAGTTGAACAGGTTGAGTGCAAACGTGACTGGTTCCGAGCAATCGGAATAGATGGATTTAACGGTAACTGAAGTGAGGATACCTTTATTGGCATCGACTTCGCCATTTCCTGCAAAAACGTGTGCTGCATTGGAGAGTTGTACGATGACGCCGTGTTCCAGCTGTTTGGCGGTAGCATTGGATTCGAAGACAACTCTGGTGGTGAAATCTTCCTTGGGTGAATCTGCTGTGGGCTTCAATCCTGTTGAGGTGACGAGCTGATGCTCGATTTTGGAGTCTGCTGAGGTGGTGATTGCATTCACTGGTCTTTGAATTTTGGACATTTTTTGGCTAATTCTAAAAACACCCCCTTATATAAGTGACAAAAGTTAAATCATGCAGTACTTCATAAGATGAGAATAATCTAATTTTATTCATGTTATTGTATGTTAGTATCAAATATGTTTAAAAAACTTGCAGATGCAACAGCATCAATGGAGTTTGAGAAAAACAAGATTATTATTGCAGAAGATGTCACTGTGGCTGGACAAAAAATATTTTATGTTGATACCGTTGCAAATTTAGATCAAAAGTATCAAAGAATTGGACAAAGACATTGGTATGAATGTCTTTTAGAGAATCGTCCCTGTCGAATATTTTTAGATATTGAATCACCGACAGCCGTTGATTTAGATGCCATTTTAAAGTCTTTAAACGATGCAGTACAACTTCAATTTCAGATTGAACCCATTATTGAAGTCTTAGACTCGTGTTCCGCCACCAAACAATCTTGGCACGTGATAATTACGAATATCTATCTGAAAAATGTGTATCATGTCGGTGCTTTTGTTCGTCGTTTGGTCTTGTTTACAAACGAGGAAGCCATCGATACGGCTGTTTATACGAGGAATCGAATGTTTCGAGTGAAAGGATCCTCCAAGTTTGGGTCTGATCGTGTTCTCAAGCATGGCGGTAGTTGGAACGAGACGTTGATCCAATGGCCAGTACCGTTGTCTCACTATGAATGTCTTGAGATCGATGGTTCTGTGCCTGTCTCTCAATCTAAATGTCCGCATGCGTTATTTGAATATATTGACAATGCTTTTGTTTCTCGGTCCCCGTCCTCTCAGCCGAGTTCTGTACGTCAGTGTCTTGTGCCGCCGTTTTTAGCTGGATTGTTCCAAAGATTGGATACGATGACTGGTGGCAATTTGTATCAACATAATTTAACAATGACGGATCGCGGCCAACTTTTTTGTTCGACAAAATCAAAACAATGTTCGATTGCAAAGCGTCAACACAAAGGAAATAATATTTGGTTTGAAATTGATCTTATTGAACAGCGAGTTTTTCAGCGCTGTTACGACGACGAATGTCGAGGGAAACGGCACGAGATAACGGGACTAGATTCATTGTGGATTGAATGGAATAATTGGCAGCTAGTCCAGCAACCTGATCATAAGTGGTCACCAGAGAGATTCACATCAAAGAACGAAAAGACCCTATATAATATGGTTGACTGAATCAAAATGCCCATCACAGTCGAGAAATCGTCACTTATTGAATTCAATACCAAACTAGAAAATGCTTTATCATCCACGATCCAACAATTAGAGAAACAATCGGATCAGGTGGAATCAGTCATATTATTGGCTAATTTCTCTATTGACTCTCTCGCAACATTGCAACATGGAACAACTATCCTTCAAGGTCTTGTGGTTCAAGTCAAGCCAGAGTACAAACTAGGACCCGCGGATATGTCCTGGTTCCACCCAGATATTGCATCTGGCCGCTCTGTTTTCAGAGTAGACCAGTTTATTTCGAAGAGCACGTTGGCGTCCATTGAGCTTGATGGCATCCAGTCATCGGTTGGATCCTACACAACCTCCAAGCCGGACGAATTTGGATGCGAGTCAGTGCAAAATCACATTGTTGTTGACACAGACGCTTCTGAAATGCTCGGATCTCTGTATCAAAAATGGATCTCAACAGGACAAACAGCAGGGGAAGTCGATAAACAATGGAAACGAATGCAATTTGACAAAGCCTACGGTGTTAAAGAGGCGACTACTCTGGCCAGAAAAGAGATCGCATTGAAGATACAACCTGGTGTCGAAGAATTATACACGGATACAGTTCGAGATATTCTTTCCGATACGAATTCGGTCTATTTTACAAATAGTGCCGTGAAAACAAACGACGCCCAGGTACTCGTGAAATCTTCTGCACTTGGAGGCTATCGAATGTACGGCGCAACAAATACCGCCATCCGCTTTTACCCAGCCACTCTCGGAACAACGAATGATTACTACTCTTTTCAAACGATGTCACGTAAGAATTGTGCAAGAATTGAAGAATCATGCGCATGGGGAGGAGAAATGGAATTTAATGCCCTGGTTATGTCGAAACCAGCGATCACTGGTGCCCGCATTCGGTCACTAGAAGATGAATATGAAATGTCTTTTCGAGATACTTTCAGCATGAACACGGCCGCATTTTCGCCCTCTGACAGCATACATGATTTGTTTGCACCAACAGATCTCAACCATCTTCATCCAGACGAAGGTGCTCAAAATGCAAAAGCATATATTACTGCTCCAGTCGATATGAATCATCCAGTTTTGCAACATATCATGACAAACATACAACAAATTGATCAACAATTCCCCAACTTTCAACTTTTCAATCCAAAAATCATGCTCGCTGGAAGAATTAAAGTACCAAAAAAGCTGTTTAAACAGATCCAATAATTTTACAATAAGAAATAATTATTTTTATATCTTGATTCGATTTCTAAACTTTTAGACATCTTGGGATCTTATAACATTATTTAATTTGTTTTGTATGTATACCAAGTTTGCTCTCAAGTCAATGTCGTCATTTAATCTTGCTTGAAATAGTTAAAAATAATTATTTTATATCTATAATACTAATGACAATTTAAACTGGCCTCGTCCAGTCGTGGTTGGTCTGCAACACAATTCGATCAAATTGCTTTAAAAGCATCTGCTGTTCTTGGTGCACACGTGCCCAAGTACGATCCCGTCGGTTACCAAGACCTGTCAGCACTCCAGATAATATAATTCGCAGACTAACCAAGCGAGCAAATGGCGTCTGATATTGTACAGATTCCACCAGAACTTTCAGAGATATTCCAGGACAACGATTGCGAACAAGCATTTCCGCTTCTTTAATGTGTCCATACACTGTTGCCGATAATTGGAGTGTACCGGACACTTCAGGTACGTCCAACCATGTTCGATCAACATGGGCAGGGACAGGACAAGAACCTCCACAGGCAGGTTCAAGTTCGATATTACGACGAACTTCCTGATCGCCATTAATAATATGATCAAGCTTTAACTTTGAAAATGCAGAGACCTGCATCAGAAACTTGTAACCAGGATCTTCCTTGATTTTATTCGTCATCTCATGGCGAAGAGACAATAACTCAGCATGAGAGTTTTCGTCATTATCTATCTCATCAATACGGCGTTGTATCGCCGCCACGCGATTGCCCTCATCGTCTTCGTGGTCTAAGACTCTGACGGCGGTCTCATTTTGAGTAAGGCCCTCAGATGAAGCAAATTCAACCTCATGTATTTCCCATGTATTTGCCATTTTATGCAAAGAGATCACCATTTTATAGTCTTAATCGACATGCACTGCTGGACCAGACAATGATAACGGCAATCGCATTTTTGTAAAAAGAACATCACGCTGGTGATCTACCCACTTGAAATAGATCATCATCCCCAATGACATAATCACCAATATAAACCAATGCATATTCGCGATGATCCAATCACCAGCACCAGCACATCGATCATGACCGCAAGGATGCCAATCGTTCAATATATCATAAAACGCTGCTGACGAAGGATTCTCATCTACTATATGGGATGCTTTCTCACACAAATTAAACGTTCCCAAACGGGCACGGGTCACCGAGTCTACACAGACATCAGAGTTTAAATAAGTACGTGCCTCGTCGTGTTTACGACGATGATCTACACGATAACGATTGAAATTTCGGACTTGTAATAAAAAACAAAGACAACAAAACGCAACAACCACCGAACGAAAAACAGACATTTATAAAAAAAATAAGCTTAACTTTATACTTCGGATATTAATACTAAACATTTAAATCCATTTGTTGACCAAGACAAAAAAGATAAAACTTTCACCTTTTTATGATCATCATTTCTAACTAGATTGAGTACCTCATCTGGAGATGGAAAGTCACTCTGATGGTCCAATATATACCAAGGAGTCCCAGTAAAATCATTCAATTCTTCAAAGGCAGGTAAACGACCTGCTGGAATCCATTCACGTTGAGCACCGTCATGCCAAGCTTTTTTGGATTTGAAACGAGGAAAAGGCATTTGTTCAAAGAGTGTCAATCTCTTATACTCCAAACAGAATATCGTCATACTCGTAGACACATTTATAAAAAAGAGACCAAGACCAAGACGATCAATAACAACTACGCGTCACTTTCATCTGATGATGAGCTTTTCCTGGTCTTAAGAGCTTTTCGACGAGAGATACGCCCGTCCACAATGGAGATATTGCGAAGTTTTAGAAGTTCTTTTTGTTGTTCATAGCAAACACGAGACAAGTTTTTGACACTTGTTCTAAAAATTTCTATTTCTTCGACGGCAGCATTTAGCTTCCTAGTAAGCACGTTGTTGACTGCGAGTGCCTTTTTTAGAGACATAGAGGCAGTACCCTTCTTCATTCGTTCGCGGATTGTGCTTTTTGGCATTGATACGGTTGTTGTTGTAATACTTTCTTTGTCTCTGCCTCTCTTCTGCGATTCTGTGATTCTTCTGTGATTCTTCTGTGATTCTCCTGTGATTCTTCTGTGATTCTTCTGTGATTCTTGCAATTATATTCT
>Ga0209712_10000531_pt1 | contig 33904 bp, 29 predicted proteins | sample ArcOceMetagenome_FD_187443 | JGI IMG/M metagenome (GOLD analysis project Ga0209712, IMG submission 187443) | Marine eukaryotic phytoplankton communities from Arctic Ocean - Arctic Ocean - Greenland ARC118M Metagenome (SPAdes) (version 2) | ecosystem: Environmental > Aquatic > Marine > Oceanic...
GGATCTTGGCCACACTCACATTGCTCATATCGCTGGTCCACAAGATATATTGCAAGGGATTAAGCGTAAGGAAGCCTTTATTCAGCATTGCCACGCTCAAAATATTCAAGTAGACATTATTGACGCCACCGCCTTCACGGTTGAGGCAGGTAATAGAGCAGCTCAACATTTTGTGGATAACAAGTGTGAGGCGACCGCCATCATCGCAGGCAATGATTTGATTGCCGTGGGGGCGATACAACATTTGTTAGCCAACAATATTAATGTGCCTAAGCAAGTATCTGTTGTGGGATACAACGGTATGCCGTTTGCCGAAATGTTGAGTCCAGCTTTGACCACAGTGGCTATGCCGGCAGAACAAATGGGTCAGCAAGCCGCGCGCTTATTGCTCAATGCGATAGAAGATCAAGATGCTCCCAAACAAAAGGTGCTACTGGCCCCTAAACTTGAAGTAAGGCAAAGTACTGCCCCACCACTAGCACAGGTTATAGTGGCATAGGCCTGGGCCTGTGAGTATCTTTAGTCCTACCCTCACCTGTCCATAGCTACAATAGTACAAGGCCGTCATAGGTCAGTTTACAACCCGTCATAAACAAGAAAAAGTTGAAGATTTGGTAGAACTTCTGGGGTGAGACTCGCTGGTGTAAGTAATAACCCAAGCTCACGCCAATGGGAGCTAAGGGTAACAATACCAAGGAAGTCAGTAAGTTTTGACTGTCTAGCTGCCCCAACCAAAAATAGGGGATCAGCTTTACATAGTTGGTAATGCCAAAAAATATGGTGCATGTGCCCATAAACACCGTAGGGTGTAGTTTTTGTGGAACCAAATAAAAGTTAACTGGGGGCCCGCCTGAGTGAATACCAAAACTAGTAAAGCCAGCAATGGTAGACCAAAACGCACCCTTGATAGGGTTGGGGGTTTGTTGGATTGACGACTCAGACTTTAACCAAAAGTTTAGTGCAAATGCCAGTGCCAGTAGACCAATAATTAAACGCACATGAGATTCGTTTAAATAGCTAAAGGTTAAACTGCCTAACAACACCCCAACCAGAGCGGCTGGGAGCATAATCTTCAAGTTATGTGAATCCCATTGGCCCCAAAATTTTCGTACTGCAAACACATCCATAACGCACAAAATAGGCAATAAAATACCCGCCGCTTGCATGGGACTGACAGCCAACGCCATTAAGGGCACTGCAACCACACCAATAGCGTTACCAAATCCTCCCTTGGCCACACCAAAAATAAGGATCGCAGGCACTGCAAAGAAATAGAATATTGGGTCAGTAATCATTAAATAAACCTAAATATTAAAGCCCCTAGTATATTAGGTAGGGCTTTGCATCGGTGCCTATTTTGGGTGGGCTGCAATAATAGCACCTTGCCTAGGGATGCTTTTAACTAACATGTCTATTAGCGATGAGTGCACCCAGTGACGCAGCCGCAGGCAGTCGCTGCTGCGCTCTTTTTATTGACCACTGTGGTGCGCTTTAAACCATTACGCCTTACGCCTATACCACCGGTAATAACGCGTTGTACGGGCAAACCTGTATCAGGGTCGTGAGTTAAGGCTTGATCATTCATTTTTTGAAACTGTTCAAACCGCCTAGGTTCATCACTTGGTCCAGCAACTATAGTTTGGTAAATGTACGTTGGCATGATTAACTCCATGGTATTACTGTGAAATTCGGTTTGCGTTGGCGCTAATCCTGTCAGCGTATAGGGAATTTATATGTGTATGGCGCGACTATAAGCATCCAATACAGATTCGTGCATCGCTTCTGAAATACTAGGGTGTGCAAACACCGTATCCATCAGTTCCTGTTCTGTGGTTTCCATGTTTTTAGCCACCACAAAACCTTGTATTAATTCAGTCACGTCAGCACCAATAAGATGGGCCCCTAAGAGCTCGCCTGTGTCTGCATCAAATACGGTTTTAATCAAGCCTTCAGTGTCTCCACTTGCAATCGCCATACCACTGGCAGACAGAGGGAAGCGGCCCACTTTAAGGGTATGGCCAGCTGCCAGTGCCTTATTTTCAGTTAATCCTACACTAGCCACTTGCGGGCTGCCATAGGTGCAGCCGGGTATTAAGTCTTTGTTGAGCGGATGCACATGGTCAATGCCATTAATTTTTTCAACACAAATCATACCTTCATGGCTGGCTTTGTGCGCTAAGCAAGGGGCTCCTGCAACATCGCCTATGGCATACACATTGGCTTCATGAGTCGCCTGCCATTGATCCACTTTTATAAAACTATTTTCAAGCTCAATGGCGGTATTTTCTAAGCCTAAAGAGTGCGTATTACCCAACACACCAACCGCGGAAATCATACACTCAACCTCAAGTTCGTCATGTGCATCTGCGGGGCTATTCCCGCTATTAAGGTGCACCTTTAGCCCACCTTTATGACGCTCAACTTTTAACACCCTAGTGTCCAGCTTGATAGCAATACCACGCTTGGTAAATGCCTTAGCAGCAAAGTTCGATATTTCTTCATCCTCTACGGGGAGCACATGGTTTAAGGCTTCAACAACCGTTACCTTTACCCCTAATGAATTATAAAAGCTTGCAAACTCCATGCCGATTGCACCCGCACCCATCACCAACAAAGACTTAGGCATATGCTTGGGTGTCATTGCGTCTCTAGCACTCCAAATAAACTTTCCATCTGGCTCTAAGCCAGGGATTGCCCGCGGTGTAGCTCCAGTAGCAATAATAATGTGCTTCGCTTGTAGCTCCTTAGCCTCTGCACTCTTGCTGCCAGTTGCACTGGTAATAGCAAGTTTACCACCCCCCAACAATTTGGCGGCCCCATAGATGATTGAAATCTTATTCTTTTTCAACAAATGACCAATGCCTTTGTTTAAGTTATCGGCCACCTGGCGTGAACGTTGTACCATTTTACTCAAGTCAAAATTGTAATCATTGACGGTAATACCATACTTGTCTGCTTGCTTGATTTTATCAATTAGTTCAGCACTTTTAAGCAGTGCCTTGGTGGGAATACAACCCCAATTAAGACATACACCGCCTAGCTCATCCGCTTCAACCACGGCCACAGACATGCCCAACTGTGCCCCACGAATCGCCGCCACATAGCCACCAGGACCGCCACCAACCACCACCAAATCAAAACTCTTCATAACAAACCCAGTTCTATATTTCCGTTTAAAACACGCTGCGTGCTCAACTATGTTAACTACAGCATCAAATGCGCAGGTGATTCAACAAAGCGCTTTAGCACACTTAGGAATTGAGCCCCCACAGCCCCATCTACAACCCGATGATCTGCTGATAAGGTCAAGTTCATTAGTGTTGCAACAGCCAATTGGCCATCCTTAACGACTGGTTTTTGCTTGCCCGCACCCACGGCCAAAATGCACGCTTGGGGCGGGTTGATAATGGCGCTAAAGTTATCGATGCCATACATGCCCAAATTTGAAATAGTAAAACCACCACCTTGATATTGGTGCGCTTGCAACTGGCCTTTACGGGCGGTTGCGGCAAGCTGTCGAATTTCACTGGAAATACTCACTAATCCTTTGGTGTTGGCCTTAAACACGATGGGGGTAATCAGGCCCGCATCCGTAGACACGGCAACGGATATGTCAATATCCTCATGGTGCAACATCGCAGTATCACTCCAACTGGAATTGACCTGCGGCACTTGTTCCATCGCCTTAGCAACAGCCTTTACCAAAAAATCATTAATGGTGAGTTTATAAGTGGCTTCTTTGTTCCCTGTCATGCTGTTAAGGCTTGCAGGCGCGTTAGCATTGAGTTCTTTAAGCATTCCTTTAAGGCTATCAATTTCACAATCTAGAGAGAGGTAAAAATGAGGAATGTTTTGTTTCGACTCAACCAAGCGCTGAGCAATCACTTTACGTATTTGACTGTGTTTAACTTGGCTCGATTGAGGCGTAGATGGCAAAGCCAATGCCACGTTAGGCACCTTGCTACTCATCGCATGTTCAACGTCTGCGCGTAAAATTCGACCGCGCGGTCCGCGCCCATTGAGTGTTTGTAGATCGACTTGATTTTGATCTGCAATACGCCTTGCAAGAGGGCTAGCAAATAGCCGCTGTGGCTGCTTTTCAGAAAGTTGTTGTGTTGGTGTAGTGGCTGGTGCAGATGTTACGAGCGCAGTAGAGCTGCTTTGTGGGTTACCGTTTAACACTGCAGGAGTGGCTGCAGCTTGCCCTGATACCTTTGCACTAGGAAGGTCTGCAATGGTTTCATTGCCAATTAATAGGTAACCAATTAACGAATGCACAGGCACATCATCAGTACCTGCCGGTATTAAAATTTGCCCCAGTGTACCTGCACTTTCAGCTTCAACTTCAATCACAGCTTTATCAGTTTCGATGGCAACCAGTACGTCACCTTTGGCCACTTTTTCACCTACAGCTATATCCCAGCTGCTGATATTACCCGCATCAAAGTCTGGGCTTATGGCAGGCATCTTAATTTCAATTGGCACTGTAAATCTCCTCAATGTACATAATTACTTGCTCCCTAAGAACCAGTATAAACTAGTCAACCTATTGGTCTGGGTAGGCTGGATGCCACAATTTTTGATCGTAGTCTTGCTCATACAGCTTGCCCTTTGGAAAACTCACCAATTCTAGCTGTAAGCCCCATGGTGCTTTAAAATAGACCCATGTTTGGCCACCACTAGGGCCTGCCGTGCGCACCACAGGCTCACCCATCACCTCTATGTCGTGGCATGCTAGATAAGCCAGAGCTTGGTCAAAATCATCAACATAGAAGGCCAAATGATGCCCCCCTATATCGCTATTTTTAGGCACTTGGGTTTTTTGATCAGGTGAACTGTATTCAAAAAGCTCTAGATTGGTGCCATTTTTACAGCGCAAGAAACGTAATTTTTTCATCACTGTATCTGGGTGTACGTCTAAGGTTTTAGAGAGCCATTCACTGGCTTCAAATGGCCCTAGTTCATAAAATGGTTCGCAGCCAACAACATCGACAAAAAAATCTATAGCTTGTTCTAAATTGGGCACTGTTATGCCAATGTGATCGATACCTCTTAATCCAGGCATGCCCGCTGTGTTACTCATATTTAGCACCTTATATGTTAGCCCTGATCAGCGATAGCTTGCTCAAAACCTTTAAGGATTTCTTCTGCACCAACAAACGCAGCACGCTCCAAAGGCTTAGAAACCACAGGCGACGCTTCACCACCATGAATACGCCTTACCGGATGATCCAAGTGATCAAAGTAGCGTTTCTGTACCTCTTCAACCACCAGACCACCGTAAGAATTAGTCACACAACCTTGCTCTAATACAATCACATGGTTGGTTTTTTCAATACTAGCGCCAATGATATCCCAATCAAGTCCAGCACGATCTAACGATCGAAGGTCGATAATTTCAGCGTCTATACCATGCTCTTCACACACGTCCATGGCCCTACCCACCATATTTAGGTAGGTTAACACAGTGAATTTAGCACCTTCTCGGACCACTTTAGCGGTACCCAGAGCGATAAAATAATCATCATTATCAACTGCGGCAGGCATCACTTTGTTATAAAGTTCTACACTTTCAATCACCAAAACTGGGTCTTCACACAGCAAAGCAGAGTTCATTAAACCAACATAATCAAACGGGTTAGACGGTGCCACAATGCGCCAACCAGGCCACATAGAAAACAATCCTGCAGGATCCATAGAGTGTTGAGAGCCATATCCTGTGCCAATGGCTACCTTGGTGCGCAATACCAAAGGCATCTTAATAGTGCCGCCAAACATATGCCGCGCTTTAGCAATTTGGTTAAACAACTGATCCGCTGCCACCAAACCAAAGTCGGGATACATGAGTTCCACCACGGGGCGATATTTACCAGTCACAGCAACCCCGCCACCTAAGCCAACAAAGCCATGTTCTGCTATGGGCGTGGGTACACATCGATCAGGCCAGCGCTCAGGGATACCCTTCGTCGCTCCATTAGTGCCACCAATAAGTTTATGCACGTCCTCGCCTAACACAAACAAGCGTTCGTCCGTATCAAAACGACGCACCATATTTTTAGCAATCGAAGTAATGAATTTAGTGGGAGCAAGCTCGCCAGTAAAGTTCTCTTGCTCTACATAGTCCAGATGTTCTAATTCTTCTAGGTTACTACGCAGACTGTCATCGCAAGTACTGGGGTCAGGCCACAGTTCCTCTCGGATAGTGCGGGTACCATTATTAGTGACCGTTAACTTTGCTGCGGCATCAGCAGTTAACTCAGCTGCGGCTGTGCCAATGGCATCGCAATCCTCTTGACTGAGCCAGCCTAAGTCGATCATTTTGGCTTCCATAAAGCGCAATGGATCACGTGCGATCCACTCCCGCTCTTCTTCTTTCTCACGATAGCCAAAGGCACTGCCCTTGACCCCACCACTGTGATGATAGAAACGGTAGACATCAACTTCTAACACGGCCGGGCCTTGACCACTGCGTAACAGCTCGTTCACTTGCTGCATGGCCATGCGCACGCTAATAGGGTCCATACCATCGACTTTGAATGAAGGAATACCAAAGCCAATACCCCGGGCAGACATGCGCGTTTCACGCGCTTGTTCGGCGACCGTTGTAGACACGGCATAACCGTTATTTTCAATATAAAAACATAAAGGCAGATCATAAAGAGCGGCTAAGTTAAAGGTTTCAAGCACATTGCCTATGTGACACGAACCATCACCAAAAGCCGTTAGTACGACCTTGCCCTGACCATCTCGTTGTTGCGACCACGCTGCACCGGCAGCAGTCGGAACACCGCCCCCAACAATAGCATTAGTACCAATCACGCCAGCTTCTTTCCAGCGCAGATGCATAGAACCACCACGACCACCACTGTAGCCAGGCTGTAAGCCCATAATTTCAGCCATAGTGCGATAAACCGTGTCCTTGACCGCTGGGGAAAACCCATCTGCCGATGACTCAACACTTTGTTCATGCACATGATTTAGCGCTTTAGCCAGAAACACATGGTGGCCACGGTGGGAACCGTTCACCAGGTCGTCCGTACCCAGTTCCGACATGGCACCCACAACAGCGCCATCGTGGCCAATACTTAAATGTAAGGGGCCATGAATCAAACCGTTGTTATTAAGACCTGATAAGGTCTCTTCGAAGGCTCGAATAATATGCAGATGGGTGAGCATTTTTATACACTCAGCCTTGCCTATGGTTTTCCAGTCAGTATCCGTTGCAGTGATTTGCAGCCACTTTACGTCTATGGGGATATTTGTTGCCTTGGCCACGGCCATTACTCCTGTCAATTAATGATTACACGGTTCTCGATGTGTTAAAAACCGGTTGCAATGCAATAGGGCTTGGTTACCAATCGATTGCGATATATTTTTTCTCAGTAAACTCGTGCAAACCATCTTGTGAGCCTTCACGACCAATCCCACTTTGTTTAACGCCACCGAAGGGTGCTGCTGGGTCAGAAATAAAGCCCCTATTCACTCCTAAAACGCCCGCCTCTAACTGTTCTGCAACCGCTAAAGCATTACCTACATTGGCACCGATAACATAGGCAGCTAAACCAAACACTGTGTCATTTGCAGCAGCAATCACTTCGTCTTGACTCGTAAAAGTAACGATTGGCGCCACGGGTCCAAATATTTCTTCGCGTAAGATATCCGCATGCTTAGGGATATCAACCAACACCGTGGGTTGATAGAAAAACCCAGGGGCTGCCAATCGTGAGCCACCGGTTAACACTTTGGCACCCAGCTCGACGGCCTGATCAACCAATTGCTCTACTTTATTAATCGTACTTGCATTCACTAGCGGGCCTACATCAACCCCTTCTTTCATACCGTCACCCAGTACCAAAGTGCTCATCGCATGGGCAAGGCTTGAAGAGAATTCTTCGGCGCGGGTGTGATGCACATAAAAGCGATTAGCACCAATACAAGATTCACCTGCATTGCGCATTTTGGCAACCATAGCACTGTCTACAGCAACCGCCATGTCAGCGTCTTCTAGCACGATAAAGGGTGCATTACCCCCCAGCTCCATAGAACAGTTAACCACCCTTTCACTGGCTTTTGCCAATAACAACCGACCCACCTCAGTGGAACCAGTAAAAGATATTTTTCTCACTCGTGAGTCACTTAAACTGACGTCTGACACCATGGATGAGCGTTTAGACGGAATCACATTCACCACACCTGCCGGCACTCCCGCTTGCTCTAGCAATTGAGCTAAATACAGCGCTGTTAAAGGTGTCTCTGACGCCGGCTTAAGAATAGTGGTGCAACCCGCAGCTAGTGCTGGTGCAATCTTTCGAGTGCCCATGGCGGCTGGAAAATTCCATGGAGTAATGAGTAAACACACACCCACGGGTTGGTTTTTAACCAAGATATTGTTGCCCCCAGACGGCGCACGCATAAACGTGCCTTGGTCGCGACAGGCTTCTTCGGCATACCAGCGAAAGAACTCAGCCGCATAACCCACTTCACCTAAGGCTTCAGCACGAGTCTTACCTTCTTCCAAAGAAATAAGCCGAGCAATGACGTCTTTATGCTCAATCATCAGCTCAAAGGCTTTACGCAATATTTCAGCCCGTGCCCGAGGCGAGAAGTTAGCCCAGCTAGGACCTGCACCATGGGCCGCTGCAATCGCACTAAGCACATCCTGCTCACAAGCAGAAGCGACACTGGTTAAGGCTTGATTATTGGCTGGGTTAACCACTGAAAAGGTGCCGCCATCGGCTGCTGGTACCCATTGACCATTAATGTATAAGTCGGTGGGTACGCTAGTGGCCAGATCGACCGTGAGTCCTGCAATAAATTGACTTGTCATGTTAGTTCCATTAGTTCAAGGAGAAGTAAAAAGTGCATGATTAATATGCATTAGCCACAAACAGCTCTTGAGCAGGGAACAAAGTAAGTATCTTACAACCATCAGCAGTCACCACAACTTCTTCCTCGATACGTGCTGCACCACTGCCATCAAGCGCTGGGCAATAGGTTTCTAAGGCAAACACCATACCTTCTTGCAGCTCAAACGGCTTATCAAACGACACTAAGCGGCTAATGATTGGACGCTCATGCAATGCCATACCTAGACCGTGTCCAAACTGCAAACCAAAGGCTTCCATTTCATTGGCAAAGCCAAAATCCTCTGCTTTAGGCCAAACAGCTGCAATCTTGTCAGTGGTTAAGCCTGGTTTGACCAAAGCAATCGCATCATCAATCCACTCACGTGCTTGCTTATAGGCATCCGATTGGCCTTGCGTCTTGAAGCCTACGTTTAGGGTGCGGTAATAGCAGGTGCGGTAGCCCATATACGAATGAATAATATCAAAGAAAGCCTGATCTCCCGGCCTGTACATGCGGTCGGTAAAGTTATGAGGGTGTGGGCTACAGCGTTCGCCAGATACAGCGTTAATCGCTTCAACATCGTCTGAGCCGTTGTCATACAAAAACTTATTAACTAATCCCACCATTTCGTTTTCACGCACACCAGGTTTTAACGCTTCAGACAGGTGATGGTAAGCACCGTCAACCATTGAGGCTGCAGTATTGAGTAAGATGATTTCATCCATGCTCTTAATCATGCGAGCATCCAACATGACTTGCTGAGCATCCACCACATTCAGTCCTTCAGCTTGCAGCGCAAACATCATGGGTGGCTCTACAATGTCGACACCAATAGGCATATCAAATACGCCTTCCTTGCGACACAAATCAGCAATCTGTCGTGCTGCATTGCGGAACAAGCCAACATCTTCTGGAACAGAGCCTCGTAGGCCCAGCATACCAGCCATAACCCGATCTTTTTCAAGCCAAGGATTGTGCAGGCGATGGTGAGCTGCTGCTGAACCAAAGTCCCATAAGTAAGGTTCTGAGTTGCCTGTAAATAAGGTATAACGACAAATTTTATCGCGTGACCATTCACCAATAACCGTACTGGTTAAGTAACGAATATTATTGTTATCAAAGCACAACAAGGCACCTATATTGGAGTTGGCCAAGGCCTGACGTGCTCGAGCAGTTCGGTAATTGTGCAAGCGACGGAAATCAACACGCTCTTCAAAATCCACGTTCATGCGCCCAGGAGCGGGGATCATTCCCGTCCAATCCCAGTGCGGATCGATATCACCCGGCATTACAATTTTAGGGTCAGTCGATGCCAATATAGTCATAATGTTACCTTATAAAATCTAGTGTTATAGTGTTGTCACTGCATTTTTAGAAGTGATGATCCCAGCTCAAATTTTTTAATAATATTGCCCGGCGCAAGTCACTTCCATAAACTTTTAACCTCTACATGAGCATACAATAACCCAAAAAATCATGCAACCGATTGCATTCATATTGCACCATAATAAAAAAAGTTAGTCAACCTATTTAGTCCCTAGTTATTTTAGGAAGCAACTACTATAACCAACAATAATAGTGAGTTGCAGTTGATTGGCTATAGGCAAGGTAGCTAGATGTACTTTAACTATTTTTTTTAGACGAGATCTTGACTTAATAATACTTTCGTGGTGCAATCGTTTGCACAAAGCCAAATGCTATTGACGAAGCTGGCTGAGCCTTAAAATATAAAACTAAACGTAAAGGAAGTGACTTATGGATACTACCCGCCTACAGGGCAAGCATGTAATGATTACGGGCGCAGCCCGCGGCATGGGCGCAGCAATTGCAGAACATTACGCAGCACAAGGAGCTAAAATTTGTGTTGCAGACGTTAATCTAGAAGGATGCCATGACGTTGTTGCCCGTATCAAAGCGAGTGGCGGGGAAGCGATTGCTGCAAAAGTAGATGTTACCAAACGGGATCAAGTCAAAGCCGCCGTAGAAGCGACCGCTAACGCCTTTGGCAGCATCAACGTGATGTTAAATAATGCTGGAGTCAATAAGCCACTAATGTTCTTAGACATTACGGAAGAAAACTGGCAACAAATCATGGATATTAACGCCCTAGGCACCCTAATCGGTATGCAAGAAGCGGCTAAACAAATGATCAAGCAAGGCAAGCAAACTGAGCCCTACAAAATCATCAACGTTGGCTCTATCCTTTCTCGCCAAGCGTTTGACGACGTCGTCCCGTATGCTTGCAGTAAACATGCTGTTTTAGCCATGATCAATGGCGGTGCCAAAGCATTAGCAGCAGAAAACATCACCGTAAACGGCTATGGCCCAGGGGTGGTACGCACCGAGCTATGGGAACAACTAGACAAGGATTTAGTGGCTATTGGAAAGTTTGAAAAGGAAGGGCAGTCGATGGACCAGTTGGCAGAAGACATGATCTTACTGAAGCGCTATTCCTACCCAGAAGATGTGGTAGGCACAGCAAGTTTCCTTGCGAGTGGCGAATCTGATTATATGACAGGTCAGTTGATTATGATTGATGGTGGCATGATTATGCAATAGGTGCACTCACTAGATGAGCCACTGCGCAATAACAGTGGTTCATCTAGTTTACCGCACCTGGTCTCCCCAAAAGTCTTTCTCCTCCGCTTCTCAATAACGTTATATACGAGACCTAGAATAGAGATTAAGTTCACAAAACTTCCATTAAACTAGCGCCAGTTTCGCGCAGCTTAGCATTATTGGCATTTCTGTAGCGATCGTGTTTTTAGGGGTTATTACCTCTTTAGGTTTTCAAACCTTTACCGATAAGATTTTGCCTTAAATTACTCAGTAGTAGGTTACTAGGGCCTATTTTGGGCCATGGCCTCTACCTAGAAATATCTACGGGGGAGGGATCGGCAGTCGGTCAGCAAAGGGGGTACATTAGAGCTGGCCTGACACTCAGCACTTTAAGCATAAAAGAAGCTCAGGCTTTTAAAAAAACGGCTTAGGCTCGTTGGCACCGATTTTTGCCTATAACACCAGCATCATTGCCATTTTCAGACCTTTCTTACAAGATCTTTCAAGCATGTAGTTATTTTGGTTGTGAATGTACGTTAGGTATTGCAATGTATGAATCAAAACACTGTGCAATTTTTAAAACGTTCGTAACCGAGTCCTAAGAACATACGAGAAAGAGGACTCATAAACCTTTAGTTGGCTGCTTTCGGTGATCGCACCAAGTAACCCTTCAAATCATAAACTTCAAGGCCATAACCTCTGCATTAGAGCGCTATCTAGGTAGTAATATCTTGGGTCTTGCCTGCGACTTAACTATGCTAGACCTGTTCAGGTCTGCCTGTTTATGCTGAGTACCTTTGTAGCAAGGAAACGGCGTCTTTGTCATGATTGAGTTCTGCAATATCTAATGCCGTGTATCCCCAGTAGTTTTTCAATATTGGATTTGCTCCAGCTTCAAGCAGCCATTGAGCCAAAGCGATCTGACTTTTTTTAACCGAAATATGAATCGGATAATTATTATAGCCGTCATAAAGATTGATAAAACTCTTTATGTCCTGAGAATTCATGCCATAAAAATAGTCCTCTATAATGACAACAGGCACATTGCTATTTAACATCGCCACGAACTCCTCAATATCACGCCCGTAAGAGATACTATTATGCGGACCGGCCGACTTAGACTGAATACTTATTTCATCCTTTAGCGCCTCGACGCTAAGCTTTATATACTTAGCAATCTGCTTTTCTTTGCTCCCTTCTGCCTGTTCCAGTGCCTTAAGCCATCGGCCATTGTGCCTCACCCCTTCTTCCATCTCTTGAGCTACAATTGAGTAAACTGCTTCTTCTGTTTTTTGATGGGCTACATTTAGTTTCTTGAATTTATCAAAAGCCGACATTGTTATCCCTTTCTAAGTTAAAAATCCATTTTATAAGGCCATTCAGTGCAGAGATCCAATAAGTTTTGGAACATTCCCTAAGCTACACGAGTCAGTGAATCTAGTCAAAAAATGACATGGCGCTATAATGGCATCAATATTGTTTCGGATACAACTTAATCCATACTTCCGCTTCACTTGAACATAAAGGCCAACCTACTTAACACCATTCCCTTTAGCAAAAGCATACCGTCAATTACGCAACTTGGTGATAGACGTTAAAGGCGCGTATGTCTTCTTCAAAGTAGGATTAACGTAAGTGACTGCTGCAACATGATTGAGGAAATCATTTGCGAAAACGAGCTTTTTCGAACTGTTCCAGTCCCACCCTTCCAATGGATAGAAACCTTTTAATACTGCGAGATAGTCAACGCCTTCGGCCCTGGCGTATATCCCGTATACCACCCGAAATTAAGCACGCTAGACTAGTTAGATTCTCAAGACCCAAGGGCTCAAGCAATATGTATAGAGCCTTTGACTATTCCTTTGACCACTTTGCCTGCTTTAAGTAAACTCTTCAGCGTATATATAAGTTAAGTTTATGACAACTAAGGGGTAATTTGATCAATGGGAATACTAAAGCTGAATTACAAGGCTTTGCGTGCTCTGTTGGCAGTGCTTGTTATTAGCGTGTTTGCTAGTGGGTGCACCATTAAACTTGCTTACAATTTTCTAGATTGGGGCTTGTACTGGGAGTTAAAAGATTACGTAAAATTTAATCGGGACCAGCGCTTGCAGGTTAAAAATGAAATTTCCCAACTAATTGACTGGCATCGTAGTGATGAGTTGCCCCAATACGCCGACGAGCTAGAAAAACTCTCTATAGGCCTAGAGAGCGGCATGACGGTTGAACAGTTGGAAAAGTCCTATGATAACCTCAGAGATAGCTGGCAGCGAATCATTATTAAAACCCTACCCGCTGCCGTAGACATTATATCAAACCTTAATGATCAACAAATTAACGACTTCTTTGACATGTTAATTGAAAAAGAAGGCGATGATGCCAAGGATATTGAAAGTGGTACTAGCGCACGAACTTTAGAAGAGCGTGAAGCCTATGTTAGTGAAAAAGTATCTGACGTTATTGGTGAGTTAAATGAGGCGCAAAAGGCCTTAATTGCACAATGGGCGCGGCGCATGGAACCGACCAAAGAATTTTCATTAGTTCAGGCTATTAAATGGCGCACTAGAATGCAGGCAGCTATAGCCCAGCGCCACGATGAGCAGCAACTAGAAAAAAATCTAATGGTGTTGTTCGCCAACCCCAACCAACTTAGGTCAGCTAATTATCGTCGCGTCATTGAGAAGAATAAACACCTAGTAATGCAGTTATTGTTTGATTTAAACCAAACATTAACAAGCCAGCAACGCAGTAAAATGGTCAAAAAACTAAATGGCTTTATAGCAGACTTTCGTGATTTAAGTGGCTAAGCATAGCGAAATAGCTTAGTTGCAGCCGCACATAGGCGTTTACATCAGTTGCCATAGCCATTTGCCTCACTAGTTGGCAAAACATTAGCAGTTGTAAAGTGCTTGCTGCTTTAGTGTATTGTCGGCGCCACTGTTTCATGCTGATTTTTGCAACCACGCTGAAATGACTAACTTTATAAAGACCGTAACTACTGCAGGAAGTTTTTTTGCTAGTTGTCCATGGGCCAGGTGCCTATGCCTTTGGTCATTGTGTAAATTTTTCATAACCAAGCGCAACTATTAGAAAAGTTTATGACAATTGGCCAGCGTGAGCGAAAGCTAACTAGTTATAATGCTTCGTTAGTTAAGACGTTGGGGGTATTAATCAGTCGGTGTATTTTGAAAATGATATTTGCTCGTATATATGATCAATTACTTTTGACACTGGCCTATCAATGTCGATAGATAATACGTTCTCTTCTATCGATGGTGGTTGAAGTATGGCAAATTGACTTTCCAGGAGCTCTGAAGGCATGAAATGATCACTACGCACACACAATCGACGTGAAATTAGTTCTGCACTGCCATTTAAGTAGACAAATAAGATAGGCTCATTTGCTACTTTTTTTAAGTACTCTCGATACTCACGACGAAGCGCCGAACACGCGCATATTACCATGCCTTCGAAGCGACAATACTCACCCAGTGCTTTGCCAACACGCTCCAGCCATGGCCAACGGTCGTCGTTGCCCAAAGGAATACCAGATGACATCTTGGCTAGATTAATCTGTGGATGAAAGTCATCAGCATCGATGAAAGGCTTACCCATCCTCTCAGATAACGCAGCACCTACTGTGGACTTACCACAACCAGAAACGCCCATCACAACCACTAAGCGGGCTAACTTAAAATGTATTTTGGAATTTAGGTCGCTCATAATTACCCCCCTACTATAGTTACCAATAATTCCCACATTGTTGTATAGCTAAGCAAGTTTGGTAAATAGGTGCTTAAGGTGCACTGGCCAAAAATACTATAGAGTAACCCAAGCTGCGTGTGCTTTTGACGATCGCTGACAAGCGTCAACAAATCGCACACCTTCAAACCCCTGTTCAATACCAATAACCGCACTTTGTTGGGTCGTTTTGCCGCTCGCAATAATCACCTCTGCCGCCTCTCTATAGAGCGTCGCAAAAGCCTCCAAGTAACCCTCTGGATGCCCTGCTGGAATACGAGTGACTGCGGCCGCTGAGGGATATGAAGAACCACCGCCCCGGGTGAACATTTGTGGTGCGGCGCCTAGTTTACTGAACCAAAGGTTGTTGGGGTTTTCTTGAGACCATCTGATTGAGCCTTTAGTACCATAAACTGCCAAGGTAAGATTATTTTCGTTCCCAACAGCCACTTGACTGGCCCAGATATGACCACGTGCTCCGCCATGGAAGTGCAACGTAACTCTGGCATCATCGTCTACAGCTCGGCCTGCAACGTGAGTGTGCAAAGTCGCATTTAGCGTCTTTGTGCGAAGACCTGTCACAAAACATACGAGGTTATAAGCGTGGGTGCCAATATCTCCAATCGCGCCACCGCCAGATTGGGTCGGGTCAGTTCGCCACATGGCTTGCTTGTTATCAGTTTTAGGAACGTCGCTTAGCCAGTCTTGTAAGTAATTAGCTTCAACAATCTGTATGTCGCCCAGGGCACCCTCAGTCACCATCTGCTGAGCTTGGCGAATCATTGGGTAAGCCGTGTAGTTGTGGGTCAAAAAGAATGATGCATCAGACACAGCAGCAGCAGCCATAAGGCTTTCGGCCTGCGCCAAGGTGGCTGTCATCGGCTTGTCACAGATAACATGAATATTTTGAGCCAAGAACGCCTCAGCTATAGGCCCATGCAGATGATTGGGAGTAACAATAGACACCACATCGATACCATCTGGTCGGGCTGACTCCGCCTTCGCCATGTCACTGTAATTGTCATAGGAACGGTCCACACTGACACCTAGTTCGGCAGCAGAGACATGGGCGCGTAAAGAGTCTGATGCAAAAGCTCCTGCGACAAGTTCATAACACCCGTCTAGCCTTGCAGCCATACGATGAACTCCACCGATAAACGCACCCTGACCACCACCCACCATACCAAGCTTGAGACGAACCATATTAGAAACCCATCATTTTACGTAGCGCAGTTTTGTCTGTTGTTCCGCCCGCAAAATCATCAAACGCCTTATCAGTGGGGCGAATAATATGATTAGCGATAAATGGTGCACCTTCTGCAGCACCTTGCTCTGGATGCTTCAGACAGCACTCCCATTCCAGCACAGCCCACCCATCAAACCCATACTGCGTGAGCTTAGAAAAGATACTCGTAAAATTTACCTGCCCGTCGCCAAGCGAGCGAAAGCGAGCTGCTCGATCAGTCCAATCAGAGTAGCCAGAATAAACACCTTGGCGGCCGGTTGGGTTAAATTCAGCGTCTTTAACGTGAAACGCACTAATACGCTCGTGATAGATGTCGATGAATGCTAGGTAATCTAGCTGCTGCAACAAAAAGTGTGACGGGTCATAAAGAATCTTACATCGCGGGTGATTGTCGAGGGCACCAAGGAAGCGGTCAAACGTTGTGCCATCAAAAACATCCTCACCAGGGTGTATTTCGAAAGCTAAATCGATACCTAATTCATCGTAAACATCCAAAATTGGCTTCCACCGACGCGCCAGTTCGCTGAACGCTTCTTCAACCAATCCAGCAGGACGCTGTGGCCAAGGGTACATATAAGGAAAGGCTAGGGATCCGGTAAAGCCCACAGCTACGTTAAGCCCAAAGTTCTGTGATGCTTTGGCAGCTTTGACTACTTGATCCACCGCCCAAGCCTGGCGTTCATCAGGTTTGCCTTGCAAATGCAGGGGCGCGAACGCGTCAAATGCAGTGTCATAGGCTGGGTGAACAGCCACTAGTTGGCCTTGCAAATGTACAGAAAGCTCAGTGATTGTTACCCCATGTGAAGCGCAAACCGCTGAGATTTCATCACAATAACTTTGGCTGCTGGCTGCTTTTTCCAGATTAAAAATACGGGCTTCCCAGGTTGGGATTTGCACACCCTTATACCCCAGGTCTGCTGCCCATTTCACAATGCTCGGCAGGGAATTAAATGGCGCTTCATCACTCACAAACTGGGCCAAAAATAGTGCCGGCCCTTTAATTAAATTGGTCATTTTATTCTCCATCTATATCGATCACACTAGCAAGGCTCGTGCTTGATCTGGGACCAAGGCATCGGGGCGCTCGCAGGTTGTTGTCATTGTCATTACTTCACCAGTTTCGCCAGCTTCTAAAACAGCCGTCATCACCTCAACAACATGGGTTGCAAAGGCCTCATTACAACGATGGGAGGTATTTGCACTGATTGATAGGGCCATATCAGCCAAACCAGCCCCACGGTAATTGGCTTGGTTTTCTTCAAAATTAGGGATGGCAAAGGGGTGATCCCATGTTTTTTCGACTGCATCACCCGCCCGTTCAGTTACCGTCACGACGCCACCAAAAAAGTTTGGATCGGGCACATTCATCGTCCCTTCAGTGCCATAAAGTTCCATAATAGGGTGATTGCTGGCGAAAACATCCCAACTGGCAAGCAGTGTGATAATTGCACCATTTTCAAAGGATAACAGCGCATGAATGGTGGTCGGTGTTTTAACCGGAATGATCTCCCCATTGCGTGGGCCATTGGCGATGGTTCGCGTCGCACTCGCCGAACCTGTAAAGCTTGTCACCTTCTTTACAGGCCCAAGAATTTGCACTAGGTTGCAGATGTAATAAGGCCCAAGGTCAAGGATAGGACCAGCCCCTTTGAGGAAGAAAAAATCTGGATTAGGGTGCCAGTCCTCCATCCCTGGAGACATCACCACAGCAGTGCCCGAGGTGACAGAACCAATCTCACCACGATCAACCAGATTACGGGCAAGCTGGTGACTTGCCCCCATGAAGGTATCAGGTGCTGATCCGATCCGCACATTGTTGGCCTGCGCAACCGCTCCTAACTCTTGTGCTTCAGCGAGGCTAAGTACAAATGGCTTTTCAGAATAAACATGCTTACCCGCCTTAAGAATTGCACGGGAGACTTCTACATGCGCTGCAGGGATCGTCAAATTAATCACCAGATCAACATCATTCGCTGACAGCAGCTCGTCAACTGTCTCAGCCCGCACACCAAATTCATCGGCACGCGCGGTTGCATTCTCCATGTTGATATCCGCCACAGAAAGAATTTCGTAGCCCTTGAACATCGGCGCTAACTGTAAATACGCAGCCGAAATATTCCCACACCCAATAATGCCAACACCCAGTGGTTTAGTCATGTGTGTTCTCCCACAGGTTCTGAAAGGCTGCCGCTGATCGGGTAGCATAGCCAACTGGATCGCTAGGTTTATCATGCTCCAGGGCATAAATTAGGCCCAAGGATTGAGTGCGACAAGCCTGCAAAAGTGTTGCCCAATCTAAGACGCCTGCACCAAGATCAGCCCAGCCATCCTCGTCTAAGTTAGTGCCATCTTTGGCGATATCTTTCACGTGAATTGCACACAATCGATTACCATAGCGTTGAATATAGTCAAACGGGTCACTCTTGCCTCGCACAATCCAGGCCAGATCAGCCTCCCACATAATATCAGGGGCTTCCTCTAATAGAATGTCCATTGGAACACCTCCATCGGCGAGGGTCACAAATTCAAAATCGTGGTTGTGCCAGCCAAATAAGATTCCATGTTCGGCGTATCGTTTTGCGGCTGCATTTAAACGGTGTGCCAACTTAGTATACCCAATAGTGTTATCAGGACGGTCCTGTTCCTCCAGGTAAGGCGCAAAGATACAAACGATTCCCAAGGTTTTAGCGATGCTCAGTGTGGTTTCAAAGTTGTCTTCAATGTCATTCAACCCCATATGCCCAGAGGGCATAGAAATGCCATTGGCATCCATCGCAGCACGGTAGGCCTTCGGATCACCATAAACCCCGCCATAACCTTCGATGTTCGTAATGCCAATAGCAGATAATTTATCCAGTAAGGCAATTTGATCCCCATAGTCACGCATCGAATATAGTTGAATAGATAAAGTCATTATTTTTCTTTCCAGTTAAATTAAAGGCGAACTTCAGATTCAACATCAAATAGGTGCATCCGCGCCGCATCAAAACCAATTTTGAGGGTGTCACCAGGCTTCAGGCCAGCTAAGCCTTCAGTGCGCACGCGCACAGACTGACCAGCAAAGTTAACCCAAACTAAGGTGTCAGAGCCCATAGGCTCGACAATATCGATCTCGGCGTTGCCATTATAGGATGCACTCTGCGCAGCATCACCGGTAATGATGTGTTCAGGCCGAATGCCAAGCCATGCTGGGCCATCATGCTGGCCATTAGTATCAAATTCGTAGCCTGTGACATCAACCTCGAACCCGTCACAAGAAAATTCTGTGCCACTTAACTGGCCTGTGAAGAGATTCATTGCTGGCGAACCAATAAAGTCTGCAACGTATTTGTTGCATGGTTTAGCGTAAATGACTTCGGGCGTGTCCAACTGTTCGATCAAGCCGTCCTTCATGATTGAAATTCGGTCAGCCAGCGTCATTGCTTCAACCTGATCATGGGTCACATAGATCATTGTATTCTTAAGCTTTTGGTGAAGTCGCTTCAATTCAACCCGCAGGTCGGTACGTAATTTTGCATCCAGGTTAGATAGTGGTTCATCAAACAAAAACACATCCACGTCACGCACCAGCGCACGGCCAATAGCTACTCGTTGGCGTTGTCCACCTGACAATGCCCCGGGCTTTCGATCTAGCAGCTGTTCAATTTGCAAGACTTCGGCAGCCCACGCTACCCGTTTGGCGATCTCAGGTTTGGGAACCTTGGCATTCTTGAGTCCAAAGCTCAAGTTCCCACGCACAGTCATTTGCGGGTATAGGGCGTATGATTGGAAAACCATACCGATACCACGATCAGACGGTTCCGCCCATGTGACGTTTTCGCCTTTGATAAATATCTGGCCGTCTGTTACATCCAAAAGCCCAGCAATACAATTTAGCAGTGTAGATTTACCACATCCTGAGGAGCCCAAGAGGACAATAAATTCGCCTTCTACAATATTTAAGTTTAGTTTTTTTAGAACCTTTACAGCACCAAAATTTAGATCTAGATCTTTTATTTCTACAGAATTTTTCATGGGTAAGTTAGCCTTTGACTGCGCCAGCGGCAATGCCGCGGACAAAAAGTTTGCCAGAAGCAAAGTAAATAATGAGAGGGACCAAACCAGTCAGGAGAGTTGCTGCCATATTAACATTGTATTCTTTGATCCCTTGAACTGAGTTCACGATGTTATTGAGCTGCACGGTCATCGGATACGTCGCCGGTTTGGTATAGATCACCCCGAAGAGAAAGTCATTCCAAATGCCAGTGACCTGTAAAATAATCGCAACCACAAAAATGGGTAACGCCATAGGCAACATGATCTGAAAATAAATTTGCCAGAATCCAGCACCATCTACTCTTGCTGCCTTAAACAACTCTTGAGGTATGGAAGCAAAATAGTTGCGGAATAACAGTGTTAGTATGGGCATGCCAAAAATAGTATGGACGAGCACCAAGCCACCAATAGAGCCCATTAAACCAAGCTCCCGAAGCAATATCACAATTGGATAGAGCATTGTTTGATAGGGGATAAATGCACCAATAATTAGAATGGTAAAAAAGACTTCAGAACCCTTAAATTTCCAATTTGACAGTGCATAACCATTAACTGAGGCAATGGTGATGGACAACAGAACAGAGGGAATTAGTATGCGAACAGAATTACCAAACCCACGTGATAGCCCATCACAATTAATACCCGTGCAAGCCTGTGACCACGCCTTAACCCAGGGCTCAAAGGTAATTTCCATGGGAGGCCCAAATACATTGCCCATGCGGATTTCTGGCATGCCTTTTAGGGAGGTCATAATCATCACATAGAGCGGCAAAAGGTAATAGATAGAAACCATGATTAAAGTGCCATAAAGGATAATATTGGCACGTGAAAAGGCTTTTTTAGGCTTTGGACCGCGAGGGCCGTCAGACAGGCCTGGTGTTATATCAGCCACGTTTACGGCCTCCGAATTCTAGGTAGGCCCATGGGATCATAATGACCACAACAGAGCACAACATCATAGTAGAGGCCGCAAAGCCTTGGCCCAAGTTTTGGGCACGAAACATGTACTCGATGACATATTTGGCAGGTACTTCCGACGCAAGGCCTGGGCCACCACCCGTTTGTGCAACGACTAAATCGTAAAGCTTGATAATACCCGATGCGATCAACACAAGTGAGGTAATGAACACGGGTCGCATCATGGGTATAATAACCACGATATAGGTTTTGATTGTGCCAATGCCATCTACACGTGTTGCTTTCCAAATATCTTCGTCGATACCACGAAGGCCAGCCAACATGATACACATAATTAATCCTGTTCCCTGCCATAGACCTGCGATTAAAAGGCCATAAATAACAGTGTTGGCGTCGTTGAGTGGGTTGAACACAAAACTCTCCCACCCCCAACCACGCACAACACTTTGCAGGCCAAAATCAGGGTTTAAAATCCACTGCCACGCGAGGCCAGTAACTACAAACGAAAGTGCAAAGGGATACAAAAAAATAGAGCGGAAGGCACTTTCGAATCGAATTTTTCGATCTAAGCAGGCCGCAAGACTGAAGCCGATAACCAACGTAAGCACCAAGGAACATGAGCCATAAATGCCAAGGTTCGTAATCGAAATGATCCAGCGATCAGAACTCCAAAGACGCTCGTATTGATCAAGTCCAACCCAGTTGGTCTTGGGCAGCATCCGAGAACCAGTAAAGGAGTATAAAACTGTCCACGCTGTGCCTCCAACAAAGACAACAACCGCTGTTAAGATCATTGGGATCGAAGCAAGCTTCGCCATCAAATTCTTAAACAAACGACGAGGCCGCTTTGTAGGGTGCATAAGGGGGTCCGAGATCACGGTCATCGTGTCGGCTCCAAATATAAAATAAGGGGAATAAAACTGACCCAGTAGCTAAGCCACTGGGTCAGAGAGTGACTTAGTCAGCTTTTTTAATTAGCTGAGCATAGTCGTCCTGTGCATCGGCTGCAGACATATCACCCGACCAGAACTGCGCCATCAAATCTTCAATCTGTGTCTGCGTATCAGCAGACAAGGACTGGTCGCCTGATGGCAGAATACCACCGTTGGCTAGGATTTTCAGACCCTTTTGCATGCAGCCGTTTGCCGACGACATGTCGATGTCACCACGCACAGGTAACGACCCTTTGGCGAGGTTGAACGAGACCTGAACTTCAGGAGAAATTAGCAATGCCGCTAGCTCTTTTTGCGCTGCTGTAATTGCTGGATCGTCGTTAACTGGGAAGTAGAACGCATCACCACCTGTGTCCAAAATGTCATTCAGGCCTAAACCTGGTAAGCAGGAATAATCAACACCTTCAACCTGACCTGCGACAGCAAATTCACCCTGCGCCCAGTCACCCATTAGTTGTCCACCAGCAGTGCCAGTGATCACCATGTTAGTAGCTTGGTTCCAGTCTTGAACGTTGGACTCAGAAGCAAGTTTACGTGCGTCTACCATAGCTTCGAAAACAGCTGTATATTCTGGGCCAGCAGCTACCTCAGCATTTTTGTTGACTGTCACTTCGCGCCAAGCTTCTGTGCCAGCAACAGCAATTGTAATTGCGCCAAACGCAAGGTTTTGTTGCCAACCTTGTTGACCCATCGCTAGTGGCAATGTGCCAGCTGCTTGCAGTGCCCCTGCGGATCCTACAAATTCGTTCCAGTCATTTGGCACGTCAAGGCCTGCATTTTCATATGCAGCATGAGATAACCACAACCACTGTGCCGAGTGGATGTTTACAGGAACACAGTATATCTTGCCATCTAATGTGCAGGATTCTAGTAATGCAGAGGGGTTGACGATGTCTGCCCACCCACCAGCTTCTGCAACATCACTCAAATCCAGAAGCAATCCTGCCTCAATCAATTCTTCAGCTTGACGGCCATGGTTTAGCTGTGTGGCTGCCATAGGGTCACCACCAAGAATACGCGATATAATGATTGGGCGCGCTGTGCCGCCAGAGCCAGCAATTGCACCATCAAGCCATGAGTTGCCTGTGGCATTCCATGCATCAGCAAACTTAGACACAGCAGCAGCTTCGCCACCCGATGTCCACCAATGAGTAACTTCTAATTCAATCGCCTGCGACGCAGGCGCTGCTACAAGCGCGCTACCTACTAGCAGCGACTTTAATATTTTAGACATATTTTTACTCCAGAAAATGTGGCTTTGCGCCAATTATTTTAAGATTGCCATTTCCTGCAATCGATTACATTTAACTTTATTACTATTAGGCCTGTCAAGTGTTTATGTAAACGATTACACTTGAGCAAATTATAAAGAAGGCTGTATGACACTGAAAACTTCCACAATTCAAGATGTTGCGCGTGCTGCTGGAGTCTCCACGGCCACGGTCTCGCGCACTTTGTCTAACCCAGATATCGTATCTGAACTAACCAAATTTCGGGTTTATGAGGCAGTAAAATTGACTGGCTATCGCATCAATCGTGCTGCAAGAAACCTCCGTACTCAGCGTGCGCATTCAGTTTTAGTTTTGCTTCCAGACTTGGCTAATCCATTCTTTTCAAGCATTCTCGAAGGCATCTCTCGGCACCTTTCAAGCAAGGGATATTCCATGTTGATCGCCAGCACTAAGCAGGTGCACGGCAGTGGTGAACGATTAATTGATTACCTTGATGATGCACGCGCTGACGGGATGATCATCCTCGATGGAGGATTAGATGCTGACGTGGTTGAGTCGTTGGAAAATAACCCAAAAACCAAACTTATCCTATTCGCCTGTGAATGGGTTGAGGGTAAAGACTTCCCATCTGTCCGTAGCGAAAATGGCAACGGTACACACGCAGCAGTTAATCACTTATATAGCCTTGGCCACCGTAAAATCGCTCATGTAACCGGCCCTAAAGGCAATGTACTTGCACATGCCCGCAAAGATGCGTTTATCGCTGAAGTAGGGGCTCTTAAACTCGAGTTAAAATCTGAATGGGTCATTATTGGAGACTTTTCACTCGCTGCTGGTTGCGAAGCAGCAAAGGTTTGGATCGCCTTAGATGACCGCCCAACTGCAGTGTTTTGTGCATCGGACCAATTGGCCCTGGGGTTCATTGCTGAGTTGTCACGCCACCATTTCAAAGTGCCCTATGACGTCTCCGTGATGGGCTTTGATGACATTGACTTTGCGGAACAATTCATTCCATCACTCACGTCTATCCGTCAAGATCGGTTATTACTCGGCGAGACTGCTGCGTCCATGCTAATGGAGCGGATTGAATCGCCAGATGGAACTAGTCAACACCACGCAGCAGTAGTGCCAGTTTCTCTCATTATTCGTGAAAGTACCGCACCTCCGCGGTAAGAGACGGCGCAGCAAAGAGAATATGCCTGTCCAGACTAATGCCTGGGCTTAACAATTTAACAGCGTAGCTGAAACTTCAGGACGACCAGCCTCACATTGAGCCAGTATCATCTAACAGTTTTAGGCTAGTAGTTAAACAATATATCTAATTTCAAGCCTAGTTGTTTTAGTGTGGAATCGATCTGGCCGCAGAATAATTGAATACTAATTGAAAATTCACTTATCAAAAACGTATCAATATTAAGCATTTCTGGTAACACAGTAATTGGATAAAACCCGTTCTTTTATTAATATAAATTCTTCTCATAAAAGACATCTTTTATCGTTTTCAATACACCTCAGGTATTGCAATGTATTGATCAAAATATTGTAAAGTGTTCGGGGTTTTTGTACCCTAGTTGCGAATACACTTTATTCATACAGGATCAAAATTATGCATTATGCTCCAAGCCAAAGTCGTTATGACAACATGATTTACCGCCGCTGTGGTAATTCAGGGCTAAAGCTTCCAGTCATTTCATTAGGCTTATGGCATAATTTTGGCCATGATTTTCCACATCAAACAAAACGAGAACTTTGTCAGACTGCTTTCGATAATGGTATTACGCATTTTGACCTTGCAAATAATTATGGCCCCCCTGCTGGCAGTGCAGAAGAGGCGTTCGGAGATATTCTAAAAACAGACTTTTTAGGGCTCAGAGATGAATTAATCATTAGTTCAAAAGCAGGCTATGACATGTGGCCTGGGCCTTATGGTGAATGGGGAAGTAGAAAGTATTTAATTGCCTCCTGTGATCAGTCATTAAAAAGGCTTGGGCTGGATTACGTCGATATTTTCTATTCCCATCGCTTTGACCCCCATACCCCTCTAGAAGAGACAATGGGTGCATTGGATCACATTGTTAAGTCAGGGAGGGCTTTGTATGTAGGACTATCCAGCTACAACAGCCAACGAACCAAAGAAGCTGTGGAAATTTTAAAAGGTTTAGGCACACCATGCCTCATTCATCAACCCAGCTACAACATGTTTAATCGCTGGATTGAGGAAGACAATCTTCTCGATACGTTAGAAGATTTAGGGCTCGGGTCAATCGCATTTACGCCACTTGCTCAAGGGATGCTCACCAAAAAATACTTACATGGCATGCCGCATGATAGCCGCGCAATGCAAGGTAAAAGTCTTGATAAAAGCAAGATTAATCCAGAACTCATTGAGGCACTCAATCAACTGAATGACATTGCCGCTAGCCGCGGCCAGACATTAGCACAAATGGCTTTAGCATGGGTGTTGCGGGGTGGCAGAGTGACGACCGCCTTAATTGGAGCCTCAAAGCCTGAGCAAGTTTTGGATTGTGTTGGCGCAATTAAGAACCTAGATTTTACACATGTTGAACTTTTGGAAATTGACCGCTTGTCTGGTAATCAAGGTATCAATCTGTGGGCGGCATCATCCGAAGGGGCTTAACGGGTGCAGAGAGACGAAATAATACCCACCCACTGTTTAGATATAGTTAGGTAAGGTAAAACCATTGGCTTTTGAGTTAATGGTTTATTGCGTTTGGACATCTAGTAAGGCAAGCCACGACCACCTTTTATTCTTAACTTAAAGTGCTACACAACTAAACGAGAAACATAATATGAAAATGAATCCAATGGGGCGTACTGGCGTCATGGTATCTGAGCTATGCCTTGGCACAATGACTTTTGGCACTCAAACATCTGAGGCCGAAGGCCACGCTCAAATGGACTGTGCATTAGCAAATGGCATCAATTTTGTTGATACAGCAGAAATGTACCCGGTAAACCCCATTGCAAAAGAAACTATCGGAAGGTCAGAAGAAATAATAGGCACTTGGAATGCTAAAAATCGGTCGCGTCGTGGTGACTATGTTTTAGCAACCAAACATTCTGGTGAAGGCCTTAAAGACGTGCGAAATGGGGCGGCAATATCCTCAAACACGATCCCAAAAACGATAGAAGGTAATTTACGCAGACTGCAAACTGACTATATTGACCTTTACCAGTTTCATTGGCCCAATCGTGGCTCATATATGTTTCGCAAAAACTGGAACTATAATCCCACCTCTCAGAATAAGACAGAGACACTCGCCAATATGGAAGATTGTCTTGAAGCTCTGCAAAAGCAAGTTGATAAGGGCAATATAAGGCATTTTGGCCTGTCTAATGAGAGTGCTTGGGGGACAAGCCAGTGGTTGCGTTTATCAGAGGACCGGGGCTGGCCGCGTGTTGCTACAATCCAAAACGAATATTCACTTTTGTGCCGGCTTTTTGACACTGATCTTGCCGAGCTAAGCGCCAACGAAGATGTAGGATTGATTGCGTTTTCACCCTTGGCTGCCGGTTTGTTAACTGGTAAATATCAAAACAATGCGACTCCCAAAGGATCACGCAAGTCACTTTCACCCGATTTGGGTGGGCGCACCACTGAACGGGTTTGGCCTGCGGTTGATGCTTACCTAAAAGTAGCAGCCAAGCATGATGTGGATAGTGTGCATATGTCACTTGCATGGTGCCTAACCCAGCCCTTCATGTGTTCTGCAATTTTTGGAGCAACGCAGCATGAACAGCTTGAGCATATTCTCAAAATGACAGATGTTGAGTTAAGCCAAGAATGTTTGGATGATATCGCCACAGCCCATAAAGCCAACGCCATGCCTTATTAAGGCGCAACAGTTCTAGTAAGGCTTTAGCGTATCTCTTCAATACTGTACTTTTTAGTCCTTATCAACGGCATAATAAGAGCATACCCTTGCATCTGCAGCTGCACCAAGTCTGTTGGTGCCGATGGCACCAAGGTAACGAAGTCATAGAGATCGTCGGGCTGGTAGCTATAATCGCTTGCAGCTAAGCTACAAGCACGGAATTCCACGCCAAGTGCATGATAATATTTCATGCGTTCTACAGATTCTCGGTATTTTTCGTAATTGTGCTTGGCTAAGGTGACAATTTCGGTGCCATGAATCATAACTACTACATCCATCATTTCTGGAGCCATGTTATAAGGTTCATCATAAAGCGGACTAATCGTTGAACGCACCCAGTAGAGTGCTGATGCAATGTGCTGTGGGTCTTCAAAAAAGAAATCGAATACGACTTTTGGCTCTTCGTACTCTGGGGTGATCACTTGGGCCGCTTGACTAACATTTGGGCCAACCATTAGGCTTATAATTAGCAGCAAAGAGCTGTATCGATTAGGCATCGTTGTTACCTCGATTTTTCTTAATCTGAGTGACTATCCTACTCTCATTTTAAATTATGTGTTTTACCCTAGTGGGTAGACCAATTATTGAGCTTGGTTTCTACTTGACCAACTCTAAATTAAAATTGAGCTTTCGAAAGTTTACCTATAATTGAGTAATAATGTGCCAAATAATCTAAAACCATACACCCCCTTCATTATTTGTTAGCTAAGGGGATATTCTTTACACCTCGTTAATTCCCAAACACCCCCCGCCCAGTCTTCAACATCGGTCCATAGTTGCGCATCTTTGGGGTTGTTGATATTGAGTGGCTTGCTGCGTTTGTGAGGCTTTAGTTCAATATACAAGGGTTTTTTCAGTGCTTCGCCGTTAGATATATTCAAATGAAAGTAAGCCATCTTTCCAATCAAGTGACCTGCTGTGGTTAGTTTAAGGTTAACTTCATGCTTTAAGTAGCTTGAATCCTTGGATAGGCCTCCCATGCGCCAGCGGCCTTTTAATTTTACCCCCTTATTGCTTAAAAACATGCTGCCCAAAGCCATATTCCAATTTTCAACCCTCCCATCAGCATGATTGTCATAGCTCACCCTACGCAGCTTAAATTGACATTGAATGGGATGGGCCAATGTAGCAAGTTGATATGGGCTAAAATCAAACGCTGTTTTATCGATAGGGTTAGCCAATAGTTGCTGCTTAACCTTAGCATCTAGTTTCAGTGGATAGAAAACAATACCTTGGTTTTTTGGTAGCAATTTTTGCCCAGGCTGCTGCTTACTACTGCTAACTTTAGCACCTGCGCCACAGTTTAATTGTCGCCGCTGGGCTTCTGCCAAATACACCGCATTATCGACCGTTGTCGTCACTAAACGACAGACAGATTTATCACTCCAACCTGACATGTCTGCTGCTAAAACTGGCAGCGTCAATGCAGCTGCAATAGCGCTCACTAATAATACAACTGGTATTCGGCAATGGTGATAAATGAACAACATTTGGGCCACGGCTAGCTCCTTTTAAACCAACAATCTAAGCAAATAAGTGGTCAAACACACGGGGAAGGTCTGGTTGCAGGAATACTTGACTTGCAATCACATCATGGTCAATGCCTAACGCCTTTTCAAGGCAGGCCGCACAAACAGATCGATAGTCTATGGTGGCCATCAGGTCTCTTTTTTCAAATTGATCTTGTTTACTTAACCCTGGCCAGTCAGCAATAACACCACTACCAGACAATGCACCCCCCGCTAGCAAACCAACACTCCCATAACCATGATCTGTTCCTCGGGTCCCGTTAACCGCTACAGTGCGGCCAAACTCGGTTAGGGTTAGAATAATTGCATCATCCCAAGCTTTGCCTAACCCACGGCGATAACCCGCAATCACATCGTCGACCACAACTAACTGGCGTGCTAACCGCCCTGCATCTGTATCCCCTTCTTCAACTTGGTTTGCATGAGTATCAAAATTATCAACACGAATGACTGAGGCTACAGGGCCGTCAGCTTGAGCCATAGCTCGGCCAGCATATGTGGCTAAGCTGGCTGGATCCCTTGGCACTTGCACATTGTCTTCGCTTTTGCGCGCTACCTTAGTAAATATTTGCGCTGCATCCAGTTTATGCCCCATTGCAATCATGTTGACCAAATCAGCTTTTGGCCGACTTGACCCTCGGATACTGGCAGGATAAAAATTATCATTTTCATGATGGCCACGCAAAATTAGTGGCATATCTAAAGACAAAGAGCGCCCCGCAACATCTGCCAGATCTAAAGCCCGCCCTAACCAACCTGTTTTTTCACTAAATGGTGACAAGCCACCACCTTCAATCATATTTTGGCCTTCAAAATGAGACCGCTTGGTATACGGAAATGCCGTAGCGTGCACAGCAGATGCATGGCCTCTGGCCATTAGCTGGGCATAAAACTTAAGCGATGGATGTAAGCCAAAAAAGTCGTTTAATGGCAAGTAGCCTTCTGGTGAAATGGCCTTGCGCATGCGCATTAGATCTGGGTCACCAATCGGTGGGATCGTGGCTAGGCCATCCATTCCACCTTCTAAAATAATCACCGAGATACTGCCTGGTGGCTTTCCTTTGGCGAGCCCTGCGATAGGTACACCAGCTAAAAATAATGATGCCGCACCGGCCTTGAGTAGGTTACGACGGCCAGGTATTAATTTAGACATATTCCAACCCCATTAACTCTGGACTGCACATAAGGGTAATGAATTGATCCTTAGGCGAAGGGCCCACACTGGCAACCAAAGCTCTCGTTTGCTCTGCGGCGCCAATACGATCCATTATCTTATTGACGGAGGGACGTGTTCTACCATTTTTATAGATAGCGTCAGCAAAACGAACCCGGCGCTCAAACATTTCTGCAGACATCCATTCTGCCTTATCATTAGGGTAGCCATCAGGCTGCCGCAGGCTCCAAAAAGATTGGCCTAATTCTTCAAAAACTTTTTTAGTATGCATCAGTTTGTCATCATAATGATGTGTATTTTCCCACCCTTTAAAGTAAGTCGCTCCAGACAAACGAACAACCTGGAACAGCCAGGTCATTGGCCACAGAAATTTTGTATCAGGTGAATTAATGGCAAGTTTAAGTACTTGAGTGTGAATGGTGTTTAGATCACCGTTACTCTGGTGCCACACTGATTTAACAGACTCAATGTGAGCTTTAGTGGGGCTATCACTGATAAAGTGGTGACACAATTTAGTAGAAATATAGTTAATGGTGTGATCATGACTAGCAAGAAAATCTGTTAGCTGACGCAGACCACTGCGGCCAGCATAAATGGTTTGGCCCATCACTTTTTTGGGACCAGGTTCTGCCCAACGTTTTTTGTAAGCGTTCCAATGATTATTGCTACCCGTTTTTTCACGCATAGTGGACAACTCTTCCCCAAAGTCGATACCCCAACCAGCTAATACTTGAGCAGCTGCACGAATATCGTCTTCAGAATAACCCGCCGCAACAGAAACGGTGTGTAGCTCTAACAACTCGCGCCCTAGATTATCATTTAAACCTGCTTGGCAATCTGGTTTGCGACGACAGTGTTTGGCTTGTACTGAACGCTCGCCCGCACTCCACACATTATCCAAATAGGTCAGCATACCTGGGTGAGTAGTCATGCCATAAAGCATATCAGCAAAGCTGCCATTGAGCTTAGCAAGGATACCTTCGTCAATGGCATGGCCAATTAATTGACCCGTATCAAAAGTATTACCAATGGTGAAGTGATTAGCCCAAAAAGACGTTAACCGCAGCTTAACTTGATCTGCACCATAGACATTGCGCTGAACAAACCTATGTTCATCTTTTTCTTGCATTAAATTTTCGTGTCTATTGGCTTGGCGTGCAGCCTCTGTGTCTTGCCCATTTTTACCCTCTCGTTGCTGTTTTTTTAAGGCCCTGTAACGACGCCACATACCCGCACGTTTGGATAAATTTGGCTGCAACTCATCTGGCCATTGCGTCACTTTGGCACTGGTGTTAGCGATGCCCAACGCAGGCGATGGCGCTCGAAGCTGCTGCTCAATCCACCCTTCCATATCTTGCGGCACATTCTCATCATACCGAAACATCAGGCCGATTTTTTGAGCGATAGTAAATGGCTTGTTCATGCTAGAGACCACCTCTTGTGGCTACATAAAGAGAAGTTAATGAAAATTTAATAACCAACCAATCTAAAAAATACCACAATTAATATAACAATAATGCTTAATAAATGTTGAGTGCTTAGTTTCTTAAAGTCTTATATCACGACTTAACCAGCAGCTGCGTGTCGTAAACTACAGTTAAAAACTAATGGGAGGGGACAATTAGTTTAGTAAAGACTAGGGTTCTGGTAATACAGTAGAAATTGAGTTTTCAGTCAGCATCGCTGAAATATCATCACCTGGTGCTTGGTCTGTTATCAGAAGATCAAACTGGCTTGGATCCTCCACAGCAATAGGTGCGCGCTGTCCAAACTTACTGCTGTCAGCGATAATAATTCGTGTTTGCGCCCGGGCTGCAGCTTCGCTGGAAAGGTCAGCTTCCTGAATATCGTGCAGCATAAAGCCAACATCTGCATTTATAGCGCCGATCGAAAAAATCGCATAGCGTACATTAAAACGGCGAATGAAATTAATAGCATTTGCGCCAAATGCACCGCCATCATGAGGCCGCAACTCACCTCCAGCAAAAAATATTCGGTTATTGTTGCGGGTGGCCAATGCATGAGAAACGGCAAGAGAATTAGTGACAATATAGAGGTTCTGGTGATTACGCAGGGCCATAGCAACATAGGCGGTGGTGGAACCAATGTCCAAAAATAAAGAATCACCGTCAACAATCATTTCAGCAACTTTTTGAGCCAACCGCTGTTTAATTGCAGCATTTTGATCCATGCGTAACTGAAAGGGTTGTTCAGTTACTGTAAGGCTCTGAGCTAACAGCACTCCTCCATGCACTTTTCTAACAAGAGACCGGGCAGCTAGCGACTTAATGTTTCGGCGGATTGTCTCATCAGAAACACCCAGTCGGTCGGCAAGAAAACTAACGCGACTTAGGCCTCCCGCCAAACGTAATTCTCGCAGAATTTCTTGTTCTCGCTGGTTTGAAGTAGTAGGAATTGTTTGCATATTCTTCTCATAAATGGATAAAGCGGGTGTATTCAGCAAACTAAATACCCTCGCTTAACAACATTATAATATCAAAACCACACTATATTATATAATTTGTTGACAAGTGTGGTTTTTGAAGTGAAACTAAAATCAATGAGCAAGTCTCGCTCAATAGAATAACAATAACATAAGAGGAGCCTTATATGAGGCATATTATTAAGAGTACATTGATTGGAGCTTTGGCTGGAACACTCCTGTCAGGTGCCACTTTAGCTGACATTGGATCTTCAGATCCAATAAAACTAACCCTACATGATTGGTCTGGCCAGTTGATAAACACTAAAATTATGGGTTCAATTTTAGAAGAGGCCGGATACAACGTTGAATACGTTCAGGCTGATTATATTGCCCAGTTTGCAGGTCTGAAGACTGGCGATTTAACATTAGCGATGGAAATTTGGGCCACAACGGGCCAGGAAGCTCTAGATGAAGCCACTGCAACAGGCAAAGTAGTCAACGCGGGCGAGACTGGACTGCAGGCTATAGAGGAATGGTGGTATCCACTTTATATGAAAGAGCTTTGTCCAGGCCTACCAGATTGGAAGGCGTTGCAAGGCTGTTCTGAAGTATTCTCCACAGCTGAAACTGCGCCAAGTGGACGCTATGTTGGTGGGCCTGTAACTTGGGGTGGCTTTGATGACGAACGAGTTGAGGCACTTAACTTAGACTTCGAAGTAGTCCACGCGGGTACAGATGCTGCCCTGTTTGCCGAACTTGAGTCTGCTTACCAACGTAAGGCCCCAATCATTTTGTGGGTTTATGTGCCACATTGGGCCCCAGCCAAATACGATGGCGAGTTTGTTGAGTTTCCACCGTTTTCTGCTGAATGTTACTCAGACCCTTCAGTAGGAGTTAACCCTGATGCAGCTTACGACTGTGGTAAGCCACGTGGCCCCATATGGAAAGCAGCATGGGCGGGAATGGAAGATAAGTGGCCAGACGCTTTTGCTGCTGTTCAAGCTTACACCCTGACCAATGAAGAAATGAGTGCTATGGTTGGCGATGTGGACCTTAATGGCCAAGACATTGATTCTGTAGTCGCCAACTGGATGGCTAGTAACAAGAACCGTTGGAGTGGCTGGATCGCTAAATAAAATAGGCAACACTTGAAAAATACCTCAGGACTGGTGTCTGGTCCTGCGGTATCTACCATCCCCCTATAAAGCGTTTTTTATCAATAAGATACACGCAGCTTTTGAGCGATATTAATAGTGCGGTATCAATAACCCTAAACACAGGTTTTTCACATGACCGGCCAAGCCAAATTTTCCTCTCATAATATGTGGAAACTTTACGGTCAAAGTACT
>Ga0209712_10000532_pt1 | contig 33762 bp, 24 predicted proteins | sample ArcOceMetagenome_FD_187443 | JGI IMG/M metagenome (GOLD analysis project Ga0209712, IMG submission 187443) | Marine eukaryotic phytoplankton communities from Arctic Ocean - Arctic Ocean - Greenland ARC118M Metagenome (SPAdes) (version 2) | ecosystem: Environmental > Aquatic > Marine > Oceanic...
GAAGGCTTGCAATGGGGCGAAGATTACTTGGATGGAAAATTGGCGAGAGACATGTGTCGAACGAAAGGAAATTCTATCGAAGGTGGAACTACTGAAGTACAATTAAATATTATTGCAAAGCGAATTCTAAATTTACCAACTCGTTAATTAGATCGCTGCGCTAACAGAAGACAGACCGTGCGCTGCGCTTACTGACAGAGGACAGACTTACAATAGTAATCTACAGACTGACGATATTGATTTTTTTGATAATAAAAATATCTAAATCAAAATCACTCACGTCAGTCCGCAGATAATCATCGTCAGTCTGTCCTCTGTCAAGGAGTGCAACGACTGATCTGACCTCTGTCAGCGAAGCGGTCTTTACCAAAAAAATAAATAAAATGAACTTAGTTATAAATGAGGAACAGCAAATGCTAAAAACCTCAGCAAAAGAATTTTTAAAAAATAGAGCACCAATTGAGGCTTTGCGAAAATTGCGAGACTCAAAGGATTCGAAAGGATACGATCCTCAACTTTGGAAAGAAATGGCGGAAATGGGTTGGGCCAGTTTAAACATTCCTGAAGCATATGGCGGAATGGATTTTGGCTTTGTCGGCTTCGGTCAAGTGCTCGAAGAAATGGGTCGAACACTAGTTGCTTCGCCGATGGTTTCAACTTGTCTCGTAGGAACTTCGATAATTAATTTTGGAGGAAACACGATGCAGAAAGAAAACTTTCTACCTCGAATCGCAGACGGAAGTATTTTATTGAGTTTGGCTTCAGAAGAAAGCAATGCTCATCGACCATTGAAAGTTTCGACTCAATATTCGAAGACTGATGATGGATATTCTATTGCTGGAAAAAAGGTTTTTGTCCTTGATGGAAATGTGGCGGACTATTTTGTAGTGACGACAACTGATACTGATAACAATGGTATTACATTATTTATCGTCGATGCAAAATCAGCCGGAATTACGGTTGAAAGAAAATTAATGATGGATAGTCGAAATGCTGCTATCGTTACTTTTGACAATGTAAAAGTAAGTGAGGCAGGTATGATTGGGGAAGCAGGAAAAGGAACAAAGACTTTAGAAAAAGCTTTGGACATTGCTCGAATTGGTTTGTCTGCGGAAATGCTAGGATCGATGCAAGAAGCATTTGACCGAACGGTTGCGTACTTGAAAGAGCGAAAACAATTTGGTGTAGTCATTGGAACTTTCCAGGCTTTGCAACATCGAGCAGCCGTGATGTATTCCGAAATCGAACTTTGTAAATCACTAGTGATTAAAGCATTGCAAGCGATCGATACAGATTCTCCAATGCTTCCTTACATGGCAAGTATGGCGAAATCTAAAGTCGGCGAAACGCTTCAATTGGTTACGAACGAAGGCATTCAACTCTTTGGAGGAATCGGGATGACTGACGATGAGGAGATTGGTTTCTTTATGAAAAGAGCAAGAGTGGCGCAACAAACTTTTGGTGATTATAATTATCACTTGGATCGTTTTGCGACATTGAGTGGTTTTTAACTTTGATATGTAAAAACATAGATTCATAGTTTTCACGAAATGAATAAAAAGAAAGTTATTGGTTTAAATAAAAGGAATAGAAAACGGACTAATATCTTAATTGGTACTCTGTTTATTCTTATATTTCTATGTTTTTGGTATAGCAAATACTACCTAATACAAAATCATGGGAGATATGGAATAGCAATTACAAAATATGAATTATCTCATGGGAGATATGAAAAAGTCGATTATCAGTTTAAAGCAGAAAATGAAAAACTTTATAAGGGGACCTTCAAAAGACGAAAAATTCCGAACTCAAAAATAAAATGTCCCAATGGAAAATACCTAGTAATTTATTCAACTAAATATCCATCATGGAATATTTTTTTAGAGGATAAAGAAATTGATATTAATGAGAATATAGATAGTTTAATATCATTAACTGTAAACCCTCAAAATTGGAGTTGGAAGGATCTATAGATAAAAAAGCTGCAAGTCAAATTGATTTGCAGCTTTTTTTATTTATAGAAATTAGATTATCCATTCCTAAATAATTTCCTCAAAGCAATTTTATAAGTCTGTCCAATCGGCACCTGATGCGCTCCAATTGAAATTCTATTTACCTCAATTAATTTTATTTTATTCGTCGCAACGATAAATGATTTATGAATTCGTAGAAAATCTTCCTTAGGAATGCGAATAAAATAGATTCAGAATTTTCGATCGCTTATTTTGTTCTTAGTTTTTGCTTTGAAAACATGAGTTTATCTGGATAAATGATTGATTTCAAAGGGAAAAATAAGGACAAAAGAAGTAGTGTAAATTCTGAATCTATTTAGTTCGCATTCCTTAGGCATAGTTCGATAATAAACTTAAAAAAAGGTGCTTACATAAAATGTAAATGGCCTATTTTAAAGTGTAAAAATCAAAAACTAGGACGTACGTAAATACTTAAATTTTCTTTAAGCGATTTTGATTAAAGTCTGCTTGGTCACACTTAAATCTAAACCCAATCTCTCCATTTGTAACATTAAGGAATGTAACTTCAGACTATTTGCCTGCTTCAACTCCAAATGGCCATGCTCATTCCAGCTTACCTCACTTGATTTAAGTCCGCTTTTTTTGATTGATTTAAGAACGATTTTTTGAAGTTTTTCTTGATTAATTTTTGTTTTCTTCTCACAAACTGCTTTGTGCTCAAATGTATCTGAAACTGATATTACCATGATTTTAATATTTTATTTTAAGTGATTAAAATACATCATTTGACTGATGCTATTTAGTTAATTTCTTTTTGTAAAAAATTATCGAATTAATAAATCCTATTCTCCCTGACCTAGAGAGAATCCTCTTTTACCACCAAATTCATATAGGTTCTCCATTTTTATTATATCAAAACCTTCTTGATGTAATTTGGCTAACAAGAGCATTAAACGTTCGAAGGTAGTCGCTTCGTAATTCGGTGGAGAGATAAACGTATCTGACTTTGTTGACACAAATCGACAACGCCAATGATCCGTACAATATGTTTGTGGCAATCCTCCTGGATATACTTTGACTCCTCGGTTAGTAATCATTTTCAGCTTCATTCCTTCCGCATCTAATTTTGCTAACTTATCACCTATAACATCTGGATCAGTACCTTGCCAATCAAGAAATACATCCACACCTACCATTACCTTCTCTACTGAAACTCGCTGATATTCTGGAATAGTGATATTACCTTTTCCTGTAGCCAATTGACTTGGTGTTAACGATTTTGGCTCATTCCCCAATCTATCGATCACGGCATCAGCAAATTCTGTGGTAGACATATTTTTTTTACTCCAACCTTCTTTGTAAATGTCAGCAGTATGCATTCCATCTTCGATCGTTGCCAACCAAGCATTCTTAACTTTATCTGCAACATTAGTTTGACCGATGTGTGCTAACATCATCACGGAAGCATTGATTAGACCAGAAGGATTCGCGATACTTTGACCTGCAATATCTGGAGCTGATCCGTGGATTGCTTCAAACATAGCTACCTCTTTTCCAATATTAGCTGATCCAGCAAGCCCTACCGATCCAGCAATTTCTGCCACGATATCAGAAATAATATCTCCATATAAATTGGAAGTTACCACCACATCATACTGCTCAGGTCGAGAAGCTAATCTTGCTGCCCCTATATCTATGATTTGAGATTCACTCACGATATCGGGATACTCTGCTGAAATTTCTTTGAATACCTGATGAAATAAACCATCCGTCAATTTCATGATATTATCCTTCACCATGCAGGTTACTTTTTTCCTTCCATAAACTCGTGCATATTCAAAAGCATAACGAACAATTTTTTCAGATCCAGGGCGAGTGATTAATTTTAAACATTGCACCACATCCTGAGTTTGTTGGTGTTCAATTCCTGCATAAAGATCCTCTTCGTTTTCTCTTACAATCACCACATCCATCTTTGGATGACCAGTAACAAAAAAGGATCCAATAGCAGATACAGGTCTAACATTGGCGAACAATCCGAGAGACTTCCGTAGGGTTACATTTAGGCTTTTGTATCCTTTTCCTTGAGGGGTGGTGATTGGTGCCTTTAATATAATATTGCTACGTTTGATTACTTCCCATGATTCTTTTTCAATACCCGACGTATTTCCATTTAAATATGCTTTTTCTCCCAGCTCAATAAACTCTGGTTCAATCTTAGCTCCAGCTGCATCAAGAATTCGCAAAGTAGCCTTCATTATTTCTGGGCCGATACCATCTCCATATGCGACTGCTACTTTGACTTTAGTAGACTGATTAATACTGATGTCTGAGACTGTTTGAGATTTATTATTACTATTCATTAAAATTAATTTTATGCTTTGTTTATTAAAATTATATTTGGTAATTATTTTTCTATAAATAAATCGAAATAGTTGCAGAGTCTTACATTCTCACCTACAGCCTATACTTCTTTTATAATCTCGTTTAACTCCTGCTTTCTATGCTGTAATTTTACAATCTTTTCGTCAAGCGAAGCTTGGCTAATATTACAATCTTGTATCCAATGACTAAGGAATGCGAACTAAATAACTTACGATTCTAGAGAGGATATTTTGCCCTTGCCTCTGATGGTTTGAAGGTCCCATTTAAAACTTGAACTTTTTGATTTAATTCTGATGTGTACATATTGATTTGATTGATTTATCTAGAAAGATATTTAGTTAAATTTTTATTACTCAAGTCATCGACTTCTCCAGCTATCCTTATAAATAATAAACAGATAATAATGAATGAGCATACAAGGATTTTATTAAATAGAAAACTATTAAGTATTAAGACTTAAACTTATCCATGCTCCCAAGAACGTTAAAGTGCCAATGGAAAGTAATTTCTGTTTTACATTCACCTTACTCATTGTCTGAGATTGCACTTTTCTGAAGTTGGATAATGGCCTATGGTTTACATCTGAACCCATTTGAATTTTTTCGATATTTTTTATCATTGTTCATTTTTTATTACAAATATGGGTCGTTTGATCTATAAGTAAAAGCACATAATCCTTATACAACCCATAAAATATTTTTATAGTTGAATTTTAGTTTGTAATTTCGCCATCAATACAAAATTATTATTCGACAGATGAAATATTTGTAATATTAAAAGAATGAAAAATGCTTTTTTTATGAAATAGATTTTATGTAATTATTATAGCGATGCGCAAGAAGTATTGATAACATTGAAAACTTACAACTATTTACCTCATCATTTTGACACTAAATTATTCTATGAATTTCACCTTACACCAATTAAATATTTTCCTTAAAGTAGCCCACCACCAAAATATTACTAGGGCTGCTGAAGAAATGTTTATGACTCAGCCAGCTCTTTCCATACAACTCAGAAACTTTCAAAGGCAATTTGAAATTCCACTCACAGAGAAAATCGGAAAGAAGCTTTGCTTAACTGATTTTGGAAAATCAATTGCTTTGATTGCTGAAAATATTTTGAAAGAAGCTGATGCACTAAAGTATAAGACAAAAGATTATAAAGGCCTCTTGGCTGGAAAACTTAGTATCTCTTCTGCCTCTACGGGGAAATATGTGATCCCTTATTTTTTGAGCAAGTTCATCAACAAATATCCTGGCATTGATTTGAAATTAGATGTGTCGAATAAAGCTACTGTGATCAAGAGTCTAAAAAATAAAGAAATTGACTTTGCGATGGTTTCTATTTTACCAGAAAAATTGGATGTACATGAAGAAGTCTTATTAGAAAACAAATTGTACCAAGTCAGTAATACCAAAACAATTGAAGAAAATAGTTCGCTGATTTTTCGAGAAGAAGGGTCCGCCACAAGAGGTGCCATGGATCAATATTTCTTAAAGAAAGGTAAACGAAAAAGTATTGAACTTACTTCGAATGAAGCAGTAAAACAAGCAGTCATTGCAGGCATCGGATATTCTATTATACCTTTAATAGGAATAAAAAATGAATTACAAAATAAGGAGTTACATATTGTTCCAGCCAGGAGACTTCCCATCATAACTTACTGGCGATTAATTTGGTTAAAAAATAAAGAACTATCTCCAATTGCAAGTGCTTATTTGGAATATCTCCGTAACGAAAAAGAAAAAATCATTGAAGAAAATTTTCGATGGTATGTGGATTTTTAAATAAAAATTAGAAGATGCTCTAAAATCGATTTGTTAGCTTGGGTGGATTATAAAAGAATCTATACCAATAGATGTACAATATATAAAAAGCTGCAAGTCAAATTGATTTGCAGCTCTTTTTTTATAGAAACAAGATTATCCATTCCTAAATAATTTCCTCAAAGCAATTTTATAAGTCTGTCCAATCGGCACCTGATGCGCTCCAATTGAAATTTTATTTCCCTCAATTAATTTTATTTTATTCGTTGCAACGACAAATGATTTATGAATTCGTAGAAAATCTTCCTTAGGAATGCGAATAAAATAGAATTGACAACCTCAAGGGATTAAATTAATCTTTTCTAGATACTTTGAAAAGTATGGATAAGAATAAATACTTTAGAGTCAAATTAAATTCTATTAATTATGGCGATACATTGGAAAGTACTTCTCGGAGTTGTTCTAGGATTATTGATTGGCTATCTCGGTAGCTATTTTGAATTGGGAGAAACTTTGATCTTAGGTTATATCAAACCGTTCGGAGTCATTTTTATCAAGGCTTTAAAATTGATTGCCGTCCCTTTAGTTTTTGTTTCGTTAGCGAAAGGAATCACCGAATTGAAGGATTTAGGGAAACTTTCTAAGCTGGGAGGAAGGACTGTTTTTTGGTATATGCTGACCACCGTTAGTGCAGTACTTTTAGGTTTATTTTTGGTCAATGTTTTTCAGCCAGGAGTTGGTTTAGACATTGAAGCTTTGCAAAATTTATCAAAAGATTCGGTCAATTTCGATGCTCCCTCGACGAAAGGGAAAAGTCCTTTAGATTTTTTTGTACGAATGGTGCCTGATAATATTTTCTCAGCATTAAGCGATAATGGGCGACTCTTGCAGGTGATCTTTTTTACGGTTTTGTTTAGTGTTGCCTTATTGATGATTCCTGAAAAAGATCAAACGCCTGTCGTTCGGTTAATCGAATCACTCAATAAAGTGATGCTGAAAATTGTCGATATGATTATTGCTTTTTCTCCTTACGCAGTTTTCGCATTGATGGCATCCTTGTTTGTGGAGATTAAAGATCCTGCTATTTTTATTGCTTTGATAAAATATTCAGCAGTACTTTTATTAGGGATGTTTATTTTGCTTTTGTTGTATCCGTTGTTGGCACAACTCTTAACTGGGTTGCCGTTTATGAAATTTGTCAAAGGAATTCTACCTGCTCAATTAGTGGCATTATCAACTAGTTCAAGCATGGCGACATTGCCGGTGACGATGGAATGTGTGGTGGATAATTTAGAAGTGGAAGATGAAATTGCCAGTTTTGTTTGCCCGATTGGAGCGACGATAAATATGGATGCGACGAGTTTGATGCAAAGTATTGCTACGGTTTTTGTTTGCCAAGTGATTGGTTATGAGTTGAGTTTAGGGAACCAATTGACTATCATCGTTACTGCTACGATGGCTTCGATTGGTGCGGCGGCGGCTCCGAGTGCGGGGATTGTGATGTTGGTTTTGGTTTTGGAATCAGTTGGGTTCCCTTCGGATAAATTGCCTTTGGCATTAGCTATGATTCTGGCGGTGGATCGCCCTTTGGATATGTGGCGGACGGTGGTGAATATTTCGGGGGATAGTTTTGTAAGTGTGGTGGTGGGAAAAAGTAAAGCAACTTAATTTTTATAACAATACATTTAGAAAATAAAAAAGCTACAAGTAATAATTACTTGCAGCTTTTTTATTTTCTAAATATTCAATTTACAAATCAGCTTTTCTAGGAGGAATCAGATGATCGAGAATATCTTTCTATGAACGACTTTCCAATAAATCATCTTTATAATGTTTTGCTGCAAAATAAAATAAAACTGCTGCAATAAAACCAGTTCCTAAAGTTACAGTAAACGACCATCTCAATGCATGAACTCCATAAGTCGGTTCTAGCCAATCACTTAACATTCCAAGAACCAATGGCCCAAATCCAAGTCCGATTGCATTCAAAACAAAAAACAATACAGCAGAAGCAAAAACTCTCATTTTCGCAGGAACTAAGTTATGTGTAACTGCAATTGCAGGACCAAGATATAATGCTGACAAAAAATAACTGACAATAGTAACTCCTAAAACAGCTTGGGTGTTTTCGCCAAAAAAAACAAAAACTGCTATTGGGATATTTAGCAAAATTGCTATCGCGGGCAACCAAAAATACCATCGAATATCTTTTTTTGCCATTTTATCTGTTAAATAACCTCCCATAAATGTTCCTATTCCTCCTCCAAATGCAGCGATTAATCCAAGCGTAATTCCAATCGTAGCTATGTCCATTCCATGCGAACGACTAAAGAATGGAGCTAACCAATTACCAACACCATAGTTGCTAAATGCTTGAAAACCTGTAGCTATTGAAAGAAAAACAAATGTTTTTTTACGAAATAATATACTTACAACTTCACCAAAACTCATTTCTTTTTCATCAGAAGCTTCCGTATCCATCCTTCCTCTAATAGGTTCTTTGATCGTAAAATAAACTAAGAAGGCATATAATATCCCAGGGATTCCTAAAGCATAAAGCGCCATTCTCCATCCATAATTTTGAGCGATAATTCCACCAATCAAAAACCCTAAACCAATTCCAATATAAACTCCTGTGGAATAAATAGAAAGTGCGGTGGCTCTTTTTTCTGGCTCGAAATAATCCGAAATAATTGAATGTGCAGGAGGACTTCCTCCCGCTTCTCCTATTCCTACTCCTACTCTTGCTAAAAGCAACTGAGTAAAACTCTGAGCCATTCCCGAAAGCGCAGTCATCGCACTCCATACGACTAAGGAAATACTAACTACATTTTTTCGATTATTTTTATCTGCATAACGAGCAATTGGTAAGCCTAAAACCGCATACAAAATAGCAAAAGCAAAACCCGTCAATAACCCTAATTGAGTATCACTTAAATCTAAATCTGCTTTGATGGGTTCCTGTAGGATGACCAAGATTTGTCGGTCGATAAAATTGAAGGCGTAGACGCCGGTTAGAATAAATAGGACGTAGCGTTTGTAAGACTTCGAATACGTAGTTGTGGACATATTTTTTGATTTTCGTTTTGTTTAAAGGTTAAGATAGGTAAGTATTTGGGTTTCACAAAATTTATATTTTTTGGGGAAATGAAATGAATTATTCTCATTTTTATTTCGAAGGTTTTGTGTTTGAATGGAGCTTTTTTCATTTTATTTCTTGATCAAAGAAAATCAAGACTTTATATAAAATTGGTACATTTCTCAACTTGAAAAACGAATATTGCCATTTACTTCCCGGCCTTATTCTTTTTAGGAAAATAGGATTTAAAAAGGCGCTAAGAACAGTTTGCTGTTTGAGCGTAGCGAGTTTCAAACTGTATAGCCTTTTTAAGTTCAATTTTCCGTTAAAAAAAGAATACAGCCTTGATTTTTTTTGCTACTTTTTTTGATCAAGCAAAAAAAGTAGGGAAGTGGGAGACCATAAAAGTGTTTTTTCCTCATTCATAAAAAAAAGAAATCCCGAACCTCCAAGTTGAAGATTCGGGATCACTTTTACCCAAAAAAATAAAATGTAACCATCCTGTTACAAAAAATTATTCTATTCCAAACCGCAAACCAATATACCCCATCGAACCAGTAATCGGTGCATAAACATGTGAAGTATCAAAGTTATCTCCAAAAGGATTTTGCCAATCAATAATCGGATCTTCTTGCGTGTAATTCGTCAAATTTTCACAACCTGCATATAATTCAAATTGCTTTGAAATTTTGTAAGTTACTTGAGCATTAGCGATCGCATAAGATGGCGTATCTCCAATATGTTGTTGCGAATTATGTTGAGGGTTTTCAGTCAAATCAACAAACCTTTGCTTCCCTACAAATTGAGTTCCCACATTAAATTCCCACTTCTCATTTGGAGTAGCGTAGTCCAACGTAATTAAACCACGATGTCTCGCATTCATTGGTTTTTCTCTTAATTCGCCATCTAGAAAAGTCACTTTTACATCATTGAATTTGTAAGCAATTTTAAGTTCCAAACCTTTGAAAACATCCATCGATGCCACGGCAAGAAAACTATTCGCATAAGATTTCCCATTCAAATTATAAAATTGAATTTCGTCTACTTTTGAATTCAAATCCATCACAATTTGATTGACAAAATTAGTACGATAAATATCTGCGGAGAAACTTCCTTCTCGCTCTCCTACTTTAAAATTTTGGGTAAAATTAAATCCAAAATTCCAAGCTTCTTCCATGTCCAAATTCTCTAACAATACAATTGCACGACTGCTCGCCAATACGCCAACATTTTCCGCAATCACATTAGCCGTTCGAAATCCACGGCCTGCGGAAAGTCGAACTACTTGATCTTCGGAGAAATTATATTTGACATTCGCTCTCGGCGTAAATAAGTAACCAAACATATTGTGATAATCTAATCTTGCACCTACCACCAATCCAAATTGATGAAAAAACATATAAGGATCAGTTTCGCAATTTCTCACTTTTGGCACAAAACTATACTCCGCAAAAACACCACCCACTTTTTCCGTTCTACTTATATCAAGTTCATCCAACTGCTCATCGTAATCATCATAAGTGTAGGAAATCCCAACATCTAATTTATGTAACTCAGCACTATCCAAACCTGTCGAAAACATTCCGTTGAGGTAAGCATTTTTTTGAGTGCCCCGATGATGTAATGTTCCATAATAAGAATCCAAATCATGGTACGCCACATCAGCAATCAAACCGATAGACTGTGATAAATTTTTAAAACCGAGGTATCCAATTTTCCCAAATAATTCTACTCGATCATTATTTTGTTTTACTTCATACGGTGTTAATAATTCTGCATCAGGAATTTGTCCTGCTTGGTGTCGATCACTCAACACGTGCACATTAAATTGACTCCTCAAAACATCACCTCGATAAAAAGTTCGCCACAAAGCATCGTACATCGTCTTCTGTGGTGTGTCATAAAAAGTATCGTCATTATTATCCATCTCATTTTTCCGAGTACTCGTGTGGAGTAATACACCGGTGCTCCATTTTTTAGAAAACTTATGATTCAAATGAATATTCGCTTCCCCTCTGCCAAAAGTAGAACCGTAAAGATTGATAAAAAATCGTTTGTCTTGAAATGGTTTGACCAACTCCGAATTGATTTGTCCCGTGATGGCTTGGTAGCCATTTTGCACCGTACTTGTTCCTTTGGAAATTTGAATACTAGCCAACCAAGTGCCTGGAATATATTCCATCACAAAAGCAGAACCGAGTCCTGAAACCAAGGGTCTTTGCTCCACCAACATTTGCGTGTAAGTTCCTCGCAGTCCCAACATTCGAATTTCTCTAGCACCAGTAACTGCATCAGTATAGGCTACATCGATCGAAGCATTGGTCGAAAAACTTTCTGCCAAATTACAGCAAGGTGCTTTTCGAAATTCGCCAGCTCCAAGCGTTTCAATATTTAAGATAGAAATGGTGGAAACATAATTATCCCTTCGCTTGGCAGCGACCTGAACTTCCATCAATTCGGTGATGCCTTCGACTGCAATTTGCAATTCATTTTCCTCCGGCAAAACTTCCAAAACCACCGCGTCATAACCAACATATTCGATGCGCAACAAGGCAATGGTATCTTGCTTTGGTAATTCAAAAAAACCATTTTCATCGGCAACAGTACCGATGTCGGTTCCTTCCCACAGGACGGTCGCTCCATAGAGAAATTCGCCTTTTTCATTGGAGATGGTTCCGGTGAGATTTTGAGCACTCAAGGAAATGGAAAGGACTAAAAAAAAGAAAGTATATATTAAGTTTCTCATTATTAATTTTACGGATATTATAACTTGTTGTTTTAAAACAGACTTCAAAATAACTAAATTCAAGTAACTATTGCTTCTTAGACAACCACTTTAACAACTCATTATCATTCGGATTTCTTAGCTTTTTATCTTTTATCATAATTGTTGGAAAATTCAGTCTTCGGTTTTTATATAAATTACGAAGTACCTCAGCATAAATTTCCTCTTCTTCTACGTCAAAAAAAGTAAAAAGTATATTTTTCTCTTGGAAAAAATTCAGGTAGTGTTGGGTTTTGTGGCAACGGGCTGCTCCGTAGAGTTGGATGTCTTTTTTGAAAAAACTCATATTATTAATCTGTGATTTAATGTGATTGCTTACCAAAAGACTACTCTCAACCAACAAATTTAAATCCAACTTGTTGTTGCCCTTTTCTAAAAACTTTAAGAAGTAAAATTCATCTTTTACTCCTTCAAAAATCTAATAAATCACTCCATCTTTCATCACCATTTTTACATTTTCCAAAACTCGAATATCTTCCAAAGGATTTCCTTCCACCGAAATCAAATCAGCCCATAATCCTTTTTCTACTTTTCCTATTTTATCACCCATTTGAAAAATATCTGCATTAACCGAAGTCACAGATTGTAGTACAGAAAGAGGAGTCATTCCGTACTCCACCATCATGACTAATTCTCTAGCATTTGTTCCATGAGAAAAAACGCCAACATCTCCTCCTGCACAAATTTTGACATTTGCATCCAAAGCCATTTTAAAAGTTTTTCGTTTATTTTTAATTCTCTCAGGTTCCTCTTCACTTCCTTTTTTCCAACCTCGATATTGCGTGATCGCATCGCCAGCCGCGAGCGTTGGACAAAGTGCCACATCATACTTTTGCATCAATTTAAAAATTTCTGGAGTCCCCGCATCACCATGTTCAATCGTAGAAACTCCCGCTAAGATTGCTCTTCGCATGCCTTCTTCTGAAGCTGCATGAGCCACTACTTTTCTTCCGCTGCTCTCCGTAATTTTTACAATCAATTTTAATTCCTCCAAAGTAAAAGTAGGCGCTGCTTGACCAAAAGCACCCCATCGATAATCTGCATAAACTTTAATTACATCTGCTCCTTTCCCAATTTGGTCACGAACTACTTTGGTCAAATTATCCACGCCATCTGCTTCCTCGGCACCAAGCGGAACTCGAACGTGAGGAGCAAATCCCTTGGGGCCATAACTGCCTGTGGTCACGATTGCTTTGCCTGCAACGATCATTCTGGGGCCAGGTATTATTCCTTTTTCGATAGAAATTTTTAGACCAACATCTGCATAACCTGCACCTTCCGACCCTAAATCTCGAACAGTCGTAAATCCTGCTTCCAAAGTTTTCCGAGCGGCAACTGTGGCACGAACAACTCGTTCAGCTTCTGATTCTTTGAGCACTTGATCGTTCCAACCAGTTTCATTGTAAGGATGTAATAACAAGTGACTATGCCCTTCAATTAAACCTGGCATCAATGTTTGTCCTTTTAAATTTTTCACTTGAAAATTTGGATAGTCAGAGGTGGAAACTTGCTTTGCATTTCCACAAGCAATAATTTTATTTTCCTTTACGATAACAATCCAACCCTCCTGCATTTTTTCGCCATCAAAAACTCGATCTGGTTTTAAAATAAAACCTGATGAAGTTGGCGATTGGGAAAAGCCTAATTGGAAAATTAGTAAAAAAGAAAAAGTGAGTAGGTAGATTTTTAGTTTCATATTTTTAGTTTTTTTTTTAAAATAGACATAAACAATTTCATTTTTAGTTTTTTTTCCAAAAAAAAACCTTCCATCTACACGAAGCAGATAGAAGGCAATTTTTATAATAAATTTAAACTCTTATCGATTGACTAAAACTTGCATCGCAGCAAGATCCAATCCTTCTCCAATTACTTTTACAACATACTGCCCAACAGGAAGATCCGCAACTTCAACTCTAAGCTTGTTAAAACCTTCTTCAATATTTAGCGATTGCGAACGAACCATTTTCCCAGAAAGGTCAAACATTTCTAAAATTAGCATTTCTACTTTTGGAAGTGGTCAAGACTAAATTAAAATCATAAATCGCTGGATTTGGATAGATTTTAATATGTTCAATTTCGACCTCTTTGATTTCAATCGCATGCCAATCACTATTTTGCTCTGCACCATCTAAATCAACTGAACGTAATTTATAATAAGAAATTCCAGTCAATGGTTTTTCATCAATTGCATCGTAAACTTGAGTTGTCATACTATCTCCTTTTGCATCAACTCTAGTTATGACAGTCTCATCACCATCTTGTTGTCTGATAATTTCAAAATTCTTCGTATCTATTTCACTAGAAGTTGCCAATTCCAATTCCACTTCTTGTTCCTCATTTAGGAAAGCATCAAAGTATTTTAATTCAATCGGAAGAGGTGCAGTACTACCCAAATAACAAGTAGGGTCTACCACTTGAGCTGGACTAATTATGTTTAAAATTAAAGGAAATGGATCCAATTGAGTCGGAGTTAAAATTATTGTTTATCAAAAAAAAAGAGCATACTTATTCTTTTATTGGGAAGGAGTCTCTCAATTTTAATAACCAAGGTTATCATTGGAAAATAAAAAAAGAACGGAATACTAATAACATTAGTATTCCGTCTTCCATCTACTTAAGAATTTGATGTAGTATTCGTAATCCTTATTCATTTAAATAAATAAGGTCTTAAAATTTCATCAATTTAAAATATCCAATCGAGCCATTTACATTTCTAACTTTCAGGAAATAGGAACCTGCTGGCATTTGATTATTAATATCTAAATTGATTCGGTGATGCCCTTTTTGTACTTCTATTTTTTTAGAATAAATTTCAATTCCAGAAACAGCCCACATCGTCAATTCTAATTCTTGAGAGGTTTCTATTTCTGCCTCCAAAAATAAATCATCAGCAAATGGGTTTGGTATAATTTCTATTCGAGAAACTCCTTGTGACAAGTCTGCTATTCCGTTAACTATATCTGATTCAATGATAAATACTACTTGAGAAATACATCCATTTGCATCTTGAACGTACCCTATATATTCTCCTCCTTCCAAAAGAATAAACATATTTCCAGATTGGAAATTCGCTCCATCAGTTGAATATAAATAAGAGCCAACTCCTCCATCTCCTGCAAAAGTTACCGTTCCATCTGAACCAGCAGTTCCTAAACCGGTATCGCTTGATATTGAAATAATTGTTATCAGTAATTCTGCAGGTTCTTCTATTTCTATTTCTTGAACAGCAGTACAACCATTCGAATCTATTACCTCTACATTATAAACTCCTGCTGGAAGATTTTCAAAAATTCCAGTATTATTAGTTTCACTATTCAAGGTATAGCTGAACGCTCCATTACCTCCTGATGCATCCAACATCGCTTCGCCAGTTGATCCGCCAAAACAATCAACTGGAACAATTCCTACAAGACCTAAATCGATTGCAAGAGGCTCCAATATTTCAAAAGAAATAGTTGCTGAACAATTGTTTGCATCTGAAACTACAACTTCATAAACACCTGCCTCCAAATTTTCGAAAGAACCTGTGGTATTAGTTTCACTACCTAAAGTAAATTGGATCGTTCCAATTCCTCCATTAGCCATAAAGTTAGCAGTACCATTATTTTCTCCAAAACAAATCACATCGATTACATTTAAAATGGAAGATTGTATTTCTGCTGTTTCTTCTACTTCAACTTGAGTGGAAATTGCGCAATCATTTTCATCGTTAACAACTACCTCATAAGTACCTTGAGTTTGAATTTCAAATTGGCCAGTTGAGTTAGTTTCACTTCCAAGTGTAAAAGTCAAATCGCCCGTTCCTCCATTGGCAACTAGTTGAATCATTCCATTCGAACTTCCATCACAGCCAATATTCTGAACTTGAATATTTCCAAAAGTAAGCGCTAGTGGATCATCAAAAGTTAGTGAAATTTCTTCCATACATCCATTATCATCGGTGATGAAAAATGTAAAAATTCCTGGCGAAATATTTGTAAAAACACCTATTGTATTAGTTTCACTATTATAAGAATATTCAAAATTATTCGATCCTCCTATTGCATTTAATACAATCATGCCGTCCTCTGCTCCAGCACATGTAATATTTTGATTAGTTACGATCATTGGAACAATCTCTTGTGGACTATCAACTAAAATATCCATAGATTTTGTACATCCATTTACATCTTGAATTTCAATACTGTAATTTCCTTCGCCTAAATTTGTGAAGACTCCAGTTGTATTAGTTTCACTCCCTAAGATATATTGAATCATTCCTGACCCACCAACAGATGATAAATTGATCGCCCCATCAGTACCTTCAAAACAACTTACCCCTGAAACATTTATTACTTCAATTTCAAGAATATCAGGTTCAGAAATAGCTACACTAATTGAAGTAGTACAGTCATTTTCATCTTCCAGAATTACACTATAATTTCCTGCAAAAAGATTTTCAAAAATCCCTGTCGAATTTGATTCACTTCCTAGCGTAAAAGTAAAGGCTCCTATTCCACCTGCCCCTGTGACTTGAATACTTCCATTATTAGCTCCATTACAATTTACATTTTCAAATTGGGCAATGGAAGGTGTTAACGAATTCGGTTCATTTATATCTACCTCAATTGACTCGATACATCCTGATTGATCGGTAACCTGAACAGTATAAATTCCGCCTGAAAACCCCTCGAAGAGACCTGTTGAATTAGTATCATTCCCTACAGAAAACTCATAGTCTCCTACACCACCATTTGCACTCACTTCTATCGTTCCTTCTTGACCTGAACAAGAAGCTTGATTAATATTTTCAACAATGATATTTAGTTGAGTTGGTGCGAGGATTTCAAAGTCAACTGTAGTTTCACAATTATTTTCATCAGTAATTTGTATAAAATAATTTCCTCCTTCAAGATCTGTAAAATCACCTGTAGTGTTTGAATTTCCATTTAACTCAAAAATAATATTTCCATTCCCTCCATCTGCTTGCAAAGAGATAGCACCTGAATTATCTCCAAAACAGTTTACATCTTGTTGCGAAGAAATCATTGCAAGTAATTCATTTGGTTGGCTGATAGTTGACTGAATCGTTGCTTGGCAATTATTAGCATCAGAGATGGAAACTACATAATTACCTGCTTCTAAATTATTAAATACACCAGTAGAATTTATCTCCAATCCATTATTAAATTCAAAGTCCCCTACTCCACCTGAAGCTGATACTTCAAGACTTCCTGAATTATCTCCAAAGCAATTTACATTAGTATTACCTACAATCTGTACCGCTACTTCTGAAGGTTCATTTATTTCAAAATTAACTTCTTGAGAACAACCACTTTCATCCAGAATCATCACCTCATAATTTCCTGCGGCAAGATTACTAAAGGTTCCAGCTGTATTAGTTTCAACTCCTAACGTATATTCAATCATACCAGTTCCACCAGAAGCTATAATAGTAGCCGTTCCATCATTTGCTTCAAAACAGTCTAAATTAGTTTGTTGATCTAATTGAGCATTAAGAATTGCAGGTTCTATAATTTCAATGGTCATCTCGTCATCACATCCCATTCCATCAGTAATCTCAACTAAGTATGACCCTCCTGAAAGACTTGTAAATACATTGTTATTTCCTTGACCTACTCCATTCAAAAAGAAGGTAAAATTACTCAACCCTCCGCTTGCTTCAACTTCAATCAGACCATTCTCTTCTCCATTACAACTAACATCTTGCGCATCAATAAGAGTTAACTCTACTTCAGCATCTTGGGTAATTTCAACAGATGAATTAACCTGACAATTATTTTCATCACTAACTAGAATTGGATAAATTCCTGCAGCAATATTTTCAAATGTGACCGAATTTCCTATTAGATTAATTCCTCCCAAATCAACCGAAATTGTCCCAGTTCCTCCTGAAGAATTAATCGTTACTGCTCCTACATTTCCTCCACTACAAGCTATATTTTGTTGTGAAGTAATACTTGAAATTAATTCTGTTGGTTGAGTTATTGTTGCTTCGACAGATATCATACAATTGCTTTCATCAAGAATTAAAACGGTATATACTCCTGCAGTTAGATTATTAAATTCTCCTGTACTATTGATTTCACTACCTAAGGTATAATTTAAAATACCTGTCCCACCTGCACCTCCAATAATTAATGATCCATTATTTCCTTCAAAACAATTCAAGTTAGTTTGTTGAGTAACTTGAGCATTGAGAACACTTGGTTCTGTCAATTCAATAGTCATCGCATCATCGCAACTAACTCCATCCGTAATTTCGATCAAATAAGAACCGCTTGACAGACTTGTAAATGTATTGTTATTACCTTGACTTACTCCATTTAAAAAGTAGGTAAAATTTCCCACTCCACCATTTGCTTGCACTTCTATTTGACCATTTCCTTCTCCGTTACAATTTATATTCTGGCTATTAACTATGCTCAATTCTACTGCTGGATTTTCTATGATTTCTACGGAAAAAATTACTTGACAATTATTTTCATCAGTAACCATGATTGGATAATTACCTGCTACCAAGTTATCGAAAGTCACCGCATTTCCAGTCAAAATATTTCCATCTAACTCAACTGAAATTGTTCCCGTTCCACCTGAAGCGTTAATCGTAACTGCTCCATTATTTTCGCCAAAACAATTAATATTTTGTTGCGACCCAATACTTGAAATCAATTGATCAGGTTCTGTAATATTCGCTTGCGCGCTCGTTCCACAATTATTTTCATCCAAAATTGAAATCGTATAATTCCCTGCGATAAGATTATTAAACTGTCCCGTGGTATTCGTTTCGCTTCCCAAAGTGTATTGCAAAATTCCTGTACCCCCCGATCCATTCACGACAATTGAACCGTTATTTTCTCCAAAACAATTCAAATTTGTTTGCTGTGAAATTTGTGTTTCCAGAATTACTGGTTCTGTAATTTGCACTACTTCAGTATCTGAACATCCTCCATCATCAATTGATTCAACCGTGTAAGTTCCGCTTGGCAAATTTGTAAATGTATTGTTAGCACCTTGATCTACTCCATTTAAGAAGTAGGTAAAAAGACCAGAACCTCCTGTTGACTGAGCTTCAATCAATCCATTCTCATTACCATTACAATTGACATTTTGCGTAGCAGAAATGGATAAATCAACCCCTGCACTTCCTGTAATTTCAACAGAAGAAAGCACCTCACAATTATTCTCATCAGAAATTAATATTGGATAAACTCCAACTGGCAAGTTTTCAAAAGTAACTGAATTCCCCATTAAGGTTGTTCCATTCATTGTAATTGAAGGAGTTCCAAAACCTCCATTTGAATTGACAGTAATCGAACCAGCACCTCCTGTACAAGATACATTTATCTGGTTAGTCAATTGAACAGTCATCTCTGCTGGCTCGGTAATTTCCACCATAATGCTTTCCACACATCCATTATCATCAGTCACCTCTAGATTATAATTCCCACCAGGAAGGTTATCAAAAACAGGACTGGTTTGATAACCTTGACTATTTAGTTGATATTGTAAATTGCCTGTCCCACCTTGTGCAGCAGCTTCAATAAATCCATTATTTTCTCCAAAACAATTCAGATTAACTTGGGTATTTACAATCAATTGCAAAAGGTCAGGCTCTGTAATTGTGAAATTAAAGGTGTGTGGGCAAAAATTATCATCAACCGTTTCAATCATATAAATCCCCTGTGATATATTTGTAAATATATTGTTATTACTATAAGCTCCTCCATCAAAAGAATATAAATAATTAGGTACTCCACCTGTCGATTCAATGACAACTTGACCATTATTATTCCCATTACAATCAATCTGTGTTTCACTCACTACAAACGAAATTAACTCACTCGGTTCGGTGATAAAAACGGAAGTTGTTCCTTCGCAATTCAATCCATCTCTTACCGTAATCGTATAGATTCCTCCTGACAGATTGGTAAAAAAGTTATTATTTGTAAATACCCCATTGTTAATACTGTAAGTATATCCACTTCCTGTGTTTGTTCCTCCTACTCCATCGACAATTAGACTTCCATCGTTCATTCCAAAACAAGAAACATCAAGTTGTATACTGATGACTGGAACGAGTTCAGTAGGTTCTGTAAGCGTAACATTTATCGAAATAGTACTCACTCCATCGTCTACTTCTAATATATACGTTCCCGCAGTCAACCCTGTAAATACATTACTAGACTGTGGCGTACCTGAATTAATATTATAGGTATAATTTCCAGTTCCACCTAGGCCAAGTATCGTAATCGTTCCATCGTTTCCTCCGTTACAAATAAGATTTGTTTGAGCGACCAATTGCAATGCTAAAGGTGCTCCAGCATTACAAACTATATTCGCCGACCCCAACAAACTTGATCGAGAATTATTTAAAATCTGCTGCATCCGAACTCCTTGACCAGTCGTAAATGCATTCATACAATTGTCATTCACGTAATCCATATAATTCATAAACATGTCTCCTCCATTACTACAACTAGGACTGGGGTGATTGGGACACCCAAAGTTTTGAGAAGATTGAATCGGCGTATCTGCAATATTATCATCATTCGTGCATCCGCCACTTCCCCAAACATGACGAAGTCCTAAATAATGACCCACTTCGTGAGTAGTCGTTCGCCCTAAATGATAAGGTACATTCGTACCAAAACCAGGCCCTCCAAAAGTGGTCGAAGCTGTCACAACTCCATCCAAAGTTGCGTTGGGTAAATTAGTCGTCCCTGGTAAATATGCCCAACCTAAAATACCACCAAGGTTCGCCCCTACCCATATATTAAGATAATCATCTCGATCCCACCCGGTGGCTGATTTGATTGAAAATTCATCACTACTCAAATTATCATTAGTCCCATATCGCGTAATCCCATCAGTAGGATTTCCACTCGGATCAACTGAAGCAAGACAAAATTCAATCTCCACATCTGCTGCTGGAAAAACACTTGGTGTATTTCCAGCATCAGCATTGGTGCGGCGAAAATCTTCATTCAAAACAGTAATTTGAGATTCCACATGAACAAGTGAAAAATTAACGCCACTCCCAACTGATTGCCCAGGAGGGTGACAAATAATCACATGAACTGGAATGGTAATTACAACTGAAGAATTTTTTCCAAAAGTATTAGAAGTTGAAGTCGTTGATTTCCCAAAATCTTCTTCCATTGCTTTTTTGTAAGCAGGGTCTGCCTCCATTGCCGATTGCATCTTCTGATCGGTATGGCATCTTTCGAAAGCAGTATTTTTAATCGTGTTTTGGGAAAATAAAAACAAAGGTAGTATTAGGAATAAAATTATTCCTAACCATTTAGAAGGTTGCGAAACGGACATAGTTTTGACAATTGTTGGTTTTGTAAATATCTCTCTCTTTAGTTAGAATTAAGATTGTCAATTTGGTCTTGTGGGTAAGAAACTGCTAAGATAACACTTTCACAAAAGAGGAATACAAATTTCTTGAAAAGATACATCTTTTTGAAATATATTTTTCAATCAGGTTATCTCCCGACATTAAAGATTGTGATGTTTCTTTTTTTTAAAACTAGTGATAGGAAAAAATATTAATTAGCACATATTAAACTTTATACCGAAATATTAGAAGTTGGAATAGGTTTCTAGATAAAAATCCAATTTTGAATTCTTCTTAATTTCATTCAATTATGATAAAAACATAAAAAAGTAAATGGGTGAAATTATTTTTTCAACTGTTGTCAAAAAAGAAATATTTTAAAAAATCTATTTATAGAAAAAAGCCATACATTCATCTAATAAGGAAATCAGCTTTCGATAAAATAATTGAATATTCATGACTCTTCAGTAAAGCTGAATTTAAAAAGCTTGAACGCAAAGGTGGAGAACTGAAAGATTATATTTTTTGCAAAGAAAAAATCTGCGCGTTTCTGCGCATCCACCTTCAAACTATTCAAAGATTCAGCTTTGCTGAATAATTTTGAATACTAAATATTATTATTAATTAACAAAACCAAAAATAAAATATGAGATTTTTTGAGCGTCTTTCAAATGGTTGGAGATTAGGAAAAATTAGCCTACTCACCATTCGAGAAAATCCATCCTTAATAGTCTTTCCATTCATTTCGGGGATTTCACTAATCTTAGTCACTTTGAGTTTTTTTGGAAGTGGTTACCTTGCCTTTGGAGAAGAAATATTGGCTATTGCTGATGATGAAATAGCAGCCAATAGTTTGGATGCTATTTTATATGTGATGGTATTTCTTTTTTACCTACTTAATTATTTTATCATTGTCTTTTTCAATGTTGGATTAGTTCATTGTGCTAGGAGGATTTTAGAAGGACATGAAACAACTGTCAGGGAAGGAATTAATTATGCGACTACTCGGGTCGGAAGTATTCTATCATGGGCTATTTTAGCAGCTACAGTTGGTATGATACTAAAAGCGATTCAAGAAAACTCAGGTACATTTGGTCAAATCATTTCTGGAATAATAGGAATGGTTTGGGGGATTGCTACTTTTTTTGTGGTACCGATTATTGCCTATGAAGATGTCAACCCAATCGAAGCGGTAAAACGTTCAGGACAAATCATGAAAGATAAATGGGGAGAAAGTATTGGAGCTAATTTTAGTTTTGGCTTGTTCTCATTATTAGGAACTCTATTGGTTGCCTTACCTGCTGGCTTTTTAATCGGCGCAATCATTCATCCGGTAGCTGGAGTTGTCACAGGTGTTATGATTTTCATTTTAATTCAAATGAGTGTCTCTGCTGCAAATATGGTTTTCTTAGCCGCAGCTTATCAACATGTGAATGATCAGCCAACTGGCTATTTTGAAAGTGATATTTTGGATGATGTTTTTGTCCGAAAATAGAATCAACATATTGTTATAACATCTCTATTATTTTTATTTTTTTTATTCCTACTTTACTCAACCACCTATTATCTAGATCCCAATAGAGTTGGGTCAAATATTTATCAAAAAAAATTATTCTTAATTCCAAGAGACTTATTTTTTATAAATCCATTCTAATTTTTTCCATTGAGAATATCGAATAGCTAAAATCCCAAAAAGAAAAAATGGACCTGCGGTAAAAACATTTTCCACCATATATTCAAGATTACTCAGCGTAAGAATGATCGAAAAAATTATCAAACACACTCCAAAAACAAATAAGGATTGCAATCCAAAAAAATATCTATGCCAACAATATATCCCACAAAAAACAGAAAATAAACCAGCAAAAAAATCACCACCTAATTCTAACTCTGACTTCATTATATAAAAATGAATTTCTGTATAATTATAACAATAGTATAGATTTGCACTATCATAAATTAAGAATATTCCAATTAAAATAACTAGAATAGAAAGACCGGAGTTTATGCTTCTCAAATTTTCGAGAAAGTTACCACCATCTTCAGATGGATCGTCTAGAATTTGTTGATTTGTTCTCATATAACAATATACTTACAAATCCATAATCTAACAAATAATCTAGCACAAAATACTTTTATGACATCATCTGATAAGTAAACAAACTCCCCAAATACGCCAACGCCGTCATAAATACAAATTGAATCATCGGCCATTTCCAACTCTTCGTTTCTCGTTTCACCACCGCCAAAGTACTCATACATTGCATCGCAAAAACATAAAAAATCAATAACGACATACTGGTGGCTCGATTATAAATTAACTCGCCCGTGTCAGGATTAACTTCCGTTGCCATACGATCAATCACCGAAATTTCTTCCGCATCACTTCCGATACTATAAATGGTGGCCATCGTTCCAACGAAAACTTCCCGAGCGGCGAAAGAGGTAATCAAAGCGATTCCTATTTTCCAATCAAAACCTAGCGGTCGAATAACTGGCTCGATAAATTTTCCAACGTGACCTGCATAAGAGGCTTCTATTTTTTTAGCTGCAATGAGATTTTCAGTTGCCGCTTCGTCTAATTGTTTCTCCAAAGCCGTCGTCGTTGCTTGCTGCTCTGCGAGTTTCATTCCATCGCCCGGCGCAAAACTTGCCATCAACCAAAGCACAATCGAAATCACAAAAATCACCTTCCCTGCTTCAATCACAAACGTCTTCGTTTTTTCATAAACATTCAACAAAACATTCCTAACCATCGGCATTCGATACACCGGCATCTCCAACATCAAATAACTCGTCTCCTCCGTTTTTAAAATTTTATTAAAAATCCAACCTGCTCCTAGGGCTGCCACAATCCCTAATAAATACAATCCCATAAAGACTAAGCCTTGCAGATTAAAAATGCCCCAATACTGATCTGCTGCCACCACAAAACCAACTAATACAGCATAAACTGGCAACCTAGCAGAACAACTTATCAGCGGCGTTACCATGATCGTAATCAATCTTTCTTTCCAATTTGAAATCGTCCGAGTACTCATAATCGCAGGAATCGCACAAGCGCCACTCGAAACTAAAGCCACAATACTTCGACCATTTAACCCAAATCTTCGCATCGAATTATCAAACAAATAAACTGCCCGAGCCATGTAACCGGACTCTTCTAAAATAGATATCAAAAAGAAAAGAATCGCAATCTGTGGAATAAAAATCAACACTCCACCAAGCCCTGCCAAAATTCCATCGGTCAATAAATCCCGAAACATACTTTCTCCTAACAATGCTTTTACGCCAGCATCTAATTTCCCAAAACCTGCCTCAATCAAATCCATCGGATAACCTGCCCAAGTAAAAATTGCTTGAAAAATCAGCATCATTAATCCGAAAAAAATCACCGGCCCTAAAAATCGATGAGTCACTACTCGATCAACCTTATCGCTAAATGTATCTTCACCAGTTTTCGTTTTCACTAAAGTTTGTTGAACGATTGGGCTAAATTTCCCAAAACGTTGCATCGTCTCTCTCACCTGATATTTTAATCCATCAAACTCTGGGGTGACAATTGTTTTTATTCTTATCCTTTGAGCTGCGGTCAAAAAAGGTAACCAATCATAATGCTGAGCCCACAACCAAGCTTGATATTCTGAACGCAAACCAAACTCTACTTGGAGTTCGTGAGCTATTACTTTTTCTTCTTTTGAAAATTGATACCCAAGTTGATTATTGGCAAAATCATTCTTCCCATCGCCTTCTTTATCAATTTGTAACAAGACATTTACAAGTTCTTTTTTCAGGTCATTAATTCCTTCTCCTGTTCTACCACTTACTTCGATTACAGGGATATTTAATTTTTTGGAAATAACTTCAGTATGAACTTCTATCCCTGTTTCTTTCGCCACATCTGCCATATTCAGAGCTAAAACCATCGGTAAACCGAGTTCTCGAATCTGACTAAATAACAGTAAATGTTTTTCTAATTGAGTGATATCTACCACATATAAAATACTATCATACTTCTCTCCTTCCTCCCATGCATCCATCAATGCTTGAGGGCAAGCAAAAGTACCGACCACAATTCGTTCATCAATTGAGGTAGGATAAAAACTATACGTACCAGGGAAATCTATAAAATTGACTCTGATGTCGTCGGTAAGATTTGCGACACCAGATTTTTTATCGACGGTAACACCGTGGAAATTACCTACTTTTTGACGTAAGCCTGTGAGTTGATTGAAGAGGGAAGATTTGCCACAATTAGGATTGCCAATCAGCGCAACTTTAAAATTTTGCATGAAAGGTTTTTATTAATTAGCGACTTCTTCTAACAATATATTTGCAGCTTCGTTTTTTCTAACTGCCATCCCAAAACCGTTTACTTTAATAAAGAAGGTTCTGCCAGCGCTTGCTTTTCTCACGAGTTCCACTAAGCTACCGGGAAGCATTCCCATAGTCATTAATTTTCCTCCCATTTGAGAATCAGTAAAATTTTGAACGATGCTCTTTTGTCCTATTTTTAAATCACTTAAATTCATTATCCTGCTTTTGTTTAGTAAAAACTTAATAAAATCAAGGTTTTTCCTGTAAAAATAATGCTTATTTGGATTTAGTCAAAATAAACAATAGGCGAATATACGTTACAATTTACATACTTTCAAAAGGTTAAATAAGGTTTCTGAAAAATTACCTAAACATGACTTTTACTACCTAACGTTAGGTAGTCTAAAAGTGATATTCTTTGGTCAGAAACGAGGGTGAAATTGTAAAATTAGGCAGGTTAAAAATGCTGAATAATTTCCCCGTGGTACGGTTCCAAAACCGTGGCACGGATTGAAGGTAAAACTGCACTAACTTGGAAGACCTTTTTTTAAATCTTAAGTCTCCGATTTACCTTTTATCGAGCTTTTTCTTTTAAATATCCGTGATACAGTTTTGGAACCGTGACCACGGAGTGTGTTTATTCCATCATCGCCACTACCCTTGCAGGCGCAGCCGAAGCTCCTTTTATTTTCAAGGGAAAAACCGCCACTTTAAATCCCGAATAAGGCAACGCATCCAAATTAGTCAATTGCTCCATATGACAATATTCCTTGTCCCTTCCGACCAAATGTGCTTCCCAAAACAATTCCGCATTATTCGTCTCTTTCGCTTTTTTTATCAAATAAGGTAAAGGCAGATCCCAGCCCCAAGCATCAATTCCCATCACTTTAATCCCTTGATCGATGATCCATTCCGTTGCTTCTGCACTCATGCCCGTTCCTTTCTCAAAAAACGTTTTCGTTCCCATATGTTTGTCTCGACCCGTTTTTATCAAAACAATCATATTGGGTTTTAGATCCAATTTTTCCCTTTCCAAAAAATCTTGCACATCTTTTTTAGTGATGGCATCAAAGTCTTCTTTGTGTTTCATGTCAATCACGATGCCTTCGCCGAAGCACCAATCCAACGGGATTTCATCAATTTTTTTGGCAGGTCTGCCTTCGCAAGTCGGCCCATAATGCCAAGGTGCATCGATGTGAGTTGTAGAATGTACGCCCATATTTTTAATCGTATCGTCTGCCCAACCAATGAAGTTTTTTGGAAAAAGTCGAAAGGGTAATCCTAAATACCTAATTAACCACTTCGCTTTTCGATGCGCTTTGTGTTTGATTTTTACTTTCATGAAAAATGGGTCGCCAGCGTTGTATTGAATGGTTTTGGAAAGGTCGATGATTTTCATATAATGATTTTTTTTTGCAACTATCTAGCATCTTGTGAAATATAATTAACTGCGAAAATAATTGAACGCGGAGACGCGGAATTTTAATTTTTTCGAAGAAAAAATCTCTGCACCTCCCGGTCTCTGCGTTCAATCACATTTGACTTTAGTCAATATCATATTATATGCTGAATTGTTATATTCTCTTTAGCCATAAAAATTGGTTCAATCTTCCATAAATTTAAACAGTTTGACCATCATTATATAACTACTTCCCATCTAGTTTTAATATATCTAACGAGCGAAGTTGATTAATCGGAAGAACGGTCGCATTAGCTTTTACAAATTGCACCCCTTTGACTACCTGCGAACCTTTCTCGATAAATTTCCCTTTTTTAAAAAACTCAGGGCAAGGAATACAACCTAAAATCCAACCTTTGGATTGGTCATTTAAGATGCGCAGGAAAACGTAATAATCAGCGGACTGTTTGTGAATACCGTCCAAGTTGTGAGAGTTGACCGTACACAAATAATGTGGGTAAGGTTTGAATTTGCAGGAGATGGTTTTGACTTCAAGGCGTTTTCCTTCGTAGGTTAAATCGAAATTAAATTGATCGTCGAGGGTTTCTATTTTCAGAAAATCCATGACCATTTGTTCACCGATGTAGCCGACGATGGTTCGTTTTTTTTCGGAGCCAAATTTACTGAGTCCACGATTTTGATCGAATTGTAAATGTATTGTTTTTTGATTTGCGATATTTCGCATCTGGTCGGAAATGAGGATTTCTTGCATGGTATGTTATTTAATTTATAGAGTAATTTTTCACACCAAAGTTTAAGACAGTTTGTACAGATTTTTCCCTCCTCTGCACAAAACTCTTTTTTTAACTCTGTGGTAAAATTTTAAAAATCGCTTTTGCAATCGCCTTCGCCAACAACGGCGGCACCGCATTTCCCGTCTGCACTCTTGCTTGCACTATTCCTCCTTTTACTTCAAAATGATCCGGAAAACTTTGGATTCGACAACGCTCCCGAATCGTCAACCCTCGATTATCTTCTGGATGCCCCAATTGAAATTGTGGTCGAATCCCACCCGAAACTTGTGTCGGACTCAAGCCATCCCAAGCCAACCGAATCCGTTGTTTAAACCTCGGATACATTGGACTTCCCGGAGCCGTATTTTTAATTTTCAAAATAGTTGCCGCAGGATGATTGGGTGCAAGGTGATTTGTAAGTATATTGTTATGGTTTTTCCTCGCCCACTTTTGATAAGCTGAAAAAGGCGTTTTTTTGTAAGTTATTTTCGACTCATTTTTCTTCAAGGAAGGCAAGTCTCCGATCGCTTCTTTGATCGTTACATATTTATTTTTAGTGCCTTCCCCGTGCGTTTTTTTTATTTTAGAAAAATCGAAATCCTGATTTTTCATCCCGATAAAGAAGAGTCGCTGTCGTTTTTGAGGAACCCCATAATCAGGCGCAAAAAGAAGTTGGCTTTTTACTTTCATGTTGCCTGCCTGACTTAATTCTTTTTCAATAATTTTTACAAAATCGCCAGCGCTTTTCATGCCGGAAACATTTTCCACCACAATGCATTTGGGTTGTAATTTTTCCACAAACCGAATAAATTCTTTGTACAAAAAGTTACGGTCGTCTTGCTCATGACGCTTTCGATTATTTAGGGAAAAACCTTGACAAGGAACTCCGGCAATCAAAACATCAACTTTTCGGTCACCTATAATTTCTTGAATTTGAGCAGGTTCCATTTTTTTTATATCACCAAGAATGGTGGAAGATTTTGGATGATTATGTTGGAAGGTTTCGATGGATGGTGCGTGAATATCTCCGCCCACAGCGATGTAAAATCCAGCCATTTCGAAACCTAAAGAAGTACCTCCACAGCCGCAAAATAATTCAACGACGATTGGTTTTTTTGGAGGTGATTTTTTTCCTTTTTTAATTTTGGGTAGACCATTCCAGTAAGCTGAATTTTCTTCTACTTTTACTGTTTTTTCCCAAACCTTTATTTTAGAAATATCTTCGTGGTGAATGATCATTATTTTTTAAAATTATTTTCTCTTAGGAATCTTTTGCGTTTTCAAAGCAAACAATTTTTAAGGAGAAAACAAAAATTGAAAACATATTTAAATAACAATATGTCTTAGGGAGGAAATTATTGGTTCTAATTTTTCATTTATGCTTAAAATATTTTTCAGCCCAGAACAAATTTTAAGTACTTAACAAATATGATTTTCTAACCTCATCCATAAGGACACGGAGGGAACAGAGAACACAGCGTTTCCAAACAATATTATATTCCTCTGTGGTCTCCGTGTCCAACCTCTGTTTTCCCTGTGGTTAAAATATTACTCTTTCCATTTTTGTGCTGTATTTAGAAAACATTTATCCTACTTTTACCAAAAAAAATAAACCATGCTTCGAAATTTATTAATCCTGATTTCCATTTTTACACTTATTTCTTGCTCTCCAAAAATCCCCAAAGGAACTTACGCTGAGATGCAAATTCCTGCGGTACCGGACTATGCTAACAAAGAAAACTGGGCTGCTTTACCTACTGAAAAAGATCAAGCAGATCGCACGCCTGATCCATCTTTATTGGATTTACAAGCAACGGCAGAGGCTGATGTATTTTGGCTACACCCTACGACTTACACTAAAAAAAGAGGCAATACATTATGGAATGCTCCCACCAATGATTCGAAATTAAATAAAACAACTGACGAAGGTTCCATTTTAAATCAAGCGAGTATTTTCAATGGCGCAGGAAAAGTTTATGCACCACGTTATCGCCAGGCACATATTCAAGCTTATTATACAGATGATAAAATGGCAGCAAAAAAAGCTTTTGTTCTAGCCTATTCAGATGTAAAATCTGCTTTTGAATTTTATCTAAAAAAATATAATCCAGTCAATTCTGCTACTGGAAAACGACGGCCAATTATCATCGCTTCGCACAGTCAAGGGACGAATCATGCGACACAATTATTGAAAGATTATTTTGATGGAAAAGAATTGCAAGAAAATTTAGTGGCGGCTTACCTCGTAGGAATGCCAATCAAACAAGATACTTTTCAAAGTATAAAAGTTTGTGAAACGCCAGAAGAGACTAATTGTTTTTGTAGTTGGAGGACTTGGAAATATGGTCATACTCCAAAATTTTATTCCCCTACCAATAATATTGCGGTGACAAATCCTTTGACTTGGACAACCGATTCTACTCCTGCTTCAGCGAAATTAAATATGGGAACGGTTTTACAAAAATTTGAGAAAAATTTTACAAAAAACTTAGTTGATGCGAAAGTTCAAAATGGAATTCTTTGGGCGCATAAACCAAAATTTAGAGGAAGTATTTTTGTCACTTTTAAAAATTTTCATATCGTTGATTTAAATTTTTATTATGTGAATGTTCGTGAAAATGCAATGACAAGAGTGAAAGCTTTTTTGAAACAATAATCAGTTAGAATGTTAATTAAATAATTTCATTATTGATATAACAATGCACTTACAAAAATGAAATACATTTTAATCTCCTTGAAAAGGAAAGGTTAGATTTTTTTTTATTAAATTCGTTTCGATAAACCAACGTACGAAGTCAGCAATTTCTTCGTTTTACTTTTTTGAGAAAAATTAAAAACAAAATTATGAATTTAAGAAATGTTCTAGCCATCATTGTTGCCCATCCTAGCATTGTTATTATGTTGGACTGGTTACAAGAGTTATAGTTTAGGAAGTCAGGTGACTAAATTAGAAGCGGAGAATAAATCATTAACGGAGAAGGTTGGGAATTTAGAAACTTTAAAAATTGATCTCCAAACACAAGTAGATAGTTTAGAATCTCAGTATAATGTCTTGAATGAAGAAAATGCTGCTTTAGCAACAACAGTTGAAGAAGAGCAAGCGAGGGTGAGAAGAAGAAATAGAACGATCAAAAAATTAAAAGCCGCCGCTTCTACTCAGAAGTCAACTGCAACAGATAATGCTAATTTGCAATCTCAAATTTCAGCTTTGTTGGCTGCCAAATCTCAATTGGAGGCCAACATCAATGATTTGCAAACTGAGAATGCTGCCCTGCGAGAAAAACTTGGAATTGTAGAAGCGAGTCTGACTCAGGCGAAAGATAACAATGCAGCCTTGGATGCGTTGAATAGAACGATGCAATCAGAAATTGCCAATTTAACCTTGTCTAATTTTAAGGCAACTGCCTTCCAAGTAGAAGTAGAAAAAAGAAGAGGTGAAAAAGTTACTTCCAAAAGTAGGAGAGCCAAAACAATCAAGGCTTCATTTGACTTAACTAATGTTCCACAAAAGTATCAAGGCGTTCGACCAATTTACATGGTGATCTCTGATGAAAATTCTAATCCGATTTTTTTAGACAACCCAATCAAAGCGACGGTTAGAGTAAACAATTCTGATAGTCCAATTATCGCTGCGGAGAAAAAAGAAATTAATATCAAAGAAAATCAACGTTTATCTTTTAATCATAAATTAGCTAAGCAATTGAAAAAGGGATATTATCGAGTGATTGTTTATACTGATATTGGAGTTTTGGGAGCGAGTACTATTCGTTTGAGATAGAAAATTAATACGCAAGAAAAAGTGAGGATTGGAATGTTCAATCCTCACTTTTTTTTTCGAATTAAAGTAATCCATATTATTGTATTTTTTATACTTTTGAAAAAATTAAATACATCATGAAACATTTTTATTTTAAAATAGTCCCTACCCTTTTAGTTTTCAGTATTTTTATTTTCGGATGTGTGAGTAAGAAAAAACACCTTGCTGCAATTCAAACATTGAAGACTACCAATGAGGGAATAGTGGATGATTGGCAAAAAAAGTATACTGAGAAACGAAGTGAATTAAATGTATCAGAAGAAAAAGGTAGACAACTGGAATTAAATTTAGCGGAGCGAAAAGGAGAAAATAATATTTTAGTTGGTTTGAGAAACGAGTTGCAATTACAAATTGAGACGATGGAATCTCAAATGAATAATTTGGGTTCTTCTTCTCAGACCGCAGAAAAAAATTTGAGAATAAATATAAAAACCAAGGAAAATGAAATTGCGGCACTACAAAAAAAACTCAAAGATGTAGACGGAGTTATAAAGAAAAATAAAAAAATGCTCCAAAAAATTTCGAGTGATCTAACCTTTGAATTTCAATCGATGAATATTAATTCTGTTGAAGTAACGACTCGCTTAGATAAAGTAGTTTTAATTATGCCAAGCGATTTATTATTTAGAAAAAACAGTACTAGCCGAATTGTTTCCTCCGGAAATACATTGTTAGAAAAGGTAAGTAATATCTTAAGTCAACATCCTCAAGCGATCATTCATGTGGTCGGACATACTGATAATTCTTCTCCTAGCTCTAAAAAATTTCTAGACAATTGGAATTATAGTTCACTCCAAGCTGCAACGGTTGTTCGTTCATTGGTAAGTGATCATGATATGAATGCTTCCCAATTATCTGCCATCGGAAAAGGAGAATTTGAACCAAGAACTTCAAATTCTACTAGAGATGGAAAGGCTATGAATCGAAGAGTTGAGTTTGTTGTTTTTCAACCTACAGAGGATTTGGCGAAAGAGATTAGGAGGATAATTGGAGAGAGTTAAGTTCATGGACAGAATTAATCATAAGTTTTAAGGACAAGGTTTTTTCGATAGTTTTTCTTAAAAAATCCTTGCATAGCCTAGCTCTGGAAGTATTTTTTCAGGAAAAATAGCGGAAAAAGATATTCTTAAAAACAGGATTAATTCTGTCTATGAACTTAAGTATTCATTTTTTCCAAAAAAATACCCATTACGAAATGAATCGCAATGGGCTTTTTTTTATCACTTTTTGTAAAAGTTAATTTACAACAATAAATTTCTTAGAAATTCTTTCATCATTTGTGATTAAGTGAATAAAGTAAACTCCACTATCAAATCGATTTACATCAATTTTAAATTGTTGAGTTCCTTCTTCTAATTTCAAATCACGCATTTCAACTATTTGTCCAGTCAAACTCATCACCATCATTTTCACATCAGAATTGTTCGTCAATTCGAACGCTACATTTAAAATGTTGTTAGTTGGATTAGGGAAAAGGTTAACCTGTTGAATAGTTTTTTCAATTTCTTCTATTTCTTCAAAATCTTTATCTGCAAGAATTTCAGGATCATAATTACTTCCCTCACTACTTCCACTTGGAGAATTCGAACACCCTGTGATAACAATATCATCTAGATAAATCCAATCAGAATTTCCAGAAGCATCGCATCGAAAACGGAACCTAGTCGTTGAAGTAAATGGGCCAGAAATTATAGCCTGTCCAGTATTGAAGGTGTTATTTTGAAATTCATCTCCTCTATTCCATTCTTCCTCAGTTGTATAACTTGCACCACCATTGGTAGAAATTTGTAACCAAAAGTCTTCATTCGAATTATCCATACTTCTTGCATAATATCCAAAATCAACTGTTACCTCATCATAATTAGACAAATCTAAATTATCTGTGGTGGTAGTTGAGGTAGAAGTATTATCTCTTATTCTTACACAATAAGTACCTGTAGTTGCATATTGATTATCATTAGCTCTTCTTCTACAATCTGAACCACCATCATTCCAAATTCCCCAACCAGATTCAAAACCTTCAGTATTAATCGTCTGATAAGTACATCCTCCTCCATTTTCTTCAACTAAAGTAATATCTCCAGTTGCTAAGCAACCATTT